>Ga0209324_10000746_pt1 | contig 22446 bp, 20 predicted proteins | sample Rifsed19ft3_FD_184015 | JGI IMG/M metagenome (GOLD analysis project Ga0209324, IMG submission 184015) | Soil microbial communities from Rifle, Colorado, USA - sediment 19ft 3 (version 2) | ecosystem: Environmental > Terrestrial > Deep subsurface > Rock core/Sediment | place: Rifle, Colorado...
CATCCCTCTCCTATTCACGATAGTAATTATTTATGGGTTTGTCGGCTTTATCGGCAAGGACTTTGATATGCCTATTTCAGTTTTATCAGCCATGTCTCTCGGTATGGCCGTAGATTTTGCAATCCATTTTATAAGGCGGTTTCAGCAGAGGTATGCGGAAGACAGGGATCTGGAGAGGGCCCTCATATGGACCGCTGCAAGGCCCGGCAAGGGGATTATCAGGAATGCCATCCTCTTTGCCTCTGCATTTTCTGTGATGATACTTGCACCCCTGACCCCGTATATCACTGTAGGACTATTTATCGCGGGGATGATGGTTATAAGTTCTGTTATGACGATTCTCTTTCTGCCTGCTATTATCAGGGTGGTTGGGAGGTGGGTGGTGTAAGGGACGTGAGACGTGAGACGTAAGAAGGTAGAAGTTATAAGAAGAAGAAAAAAAGAGAGGATGGAAATTATGAAGATTTATCTTAAATTATTGTTGTTGGTTTTTCTTACAGTTGCCATCAATCCAACCTTGCTCCACGCAGAGGATGCCGCTGACATCATTAAAAAGTCTCAGGACGCCTTTTTTGCTCAGGGAAAGGACATGAAGGCAAGGGTAAAGATGACATTGCTGTCTAAATCCGGTCAGCAGAGATTGAGAGAGCTTACAATGCTGCGGAAAAATGGCGCCGGTGATGAGCAGAAGTATTTCATGTATTTCCACAATCCGGGTGACGTCAGGGGAACGTCTTTCATGGTTTACAAGTATCCCGGCAAGGACGATGACAGGTGGATATTCATCCCGGCCATAAACCTTGTCAACCGCATAGCTGCAAAGGACAGCAGGTCAAGTTTCGTGGGCTCGGATTTCACATACGAAGATGTGTCAGGCCGTGACGTCGAGGCAGATACCCACAAATACGTAAAAGAAGAAACCATTCAGGGAAAGCCATGCCATGTAATAGAGAGCACCCCAAAAAGCCCGACAGAATATACAAAGAAGCTGTCATGGGTTGATAAGACAACATACCTGCCGCTAAAGGATGAGTATTACGATGTTCAGGGGTCTCTGTACAAGGTATTTACAGCGGATAAAATAGACACCATCGGCGGCTTTCCTACAATAACAAAGAGGAGCATGGCTAACATAAAAAGCGGGCATAAGACGGAAGTAGTGTTTGATAACATAGCCTATAATGTCGGCCTTGGAGATGACGTATTCTCGGAGAGGTATCTGAGAAAACCGGCGGAAAAATGGATTAAGTGATGCAATATCTTTTCATAATTCTAATATTTACACTTACAACTGTCACTGCCTATGCCCAGGACATTACGTTTCACGGCTTTGTGCAGGGCAACCTTTCGGCGAGGATTACAGGAGAGGAAACACCTGACAGCAGTGAAGGAGGAGACTATCTTTCCGGTGATCAGAGATTACGGGGAGAGATAACCGGCAGTGCCGAATCTGCTGCCTTTACGCTCAGGGCAGACCTTGTCCATGACTCTGTTTCAGATGAAGACAAGATAGATATCAGGGAGGGCTACATTGATTACAGGACTGATAACTATGACCTGAGAGCCGGAAGGCAGATAATCACATGGGGCGCCGGTGACCTGCTATTTATCAACGACACATATCCCAAAAATTACTCAGCCCTCTTCTCCGGACAGCCGCTTGAATATCTTAAAGTAGGTTCGGATGCTATTAAACTGTCAATCTATTCTGATAAGATTTCCGCTGATCTGGTAGTAATACCTTTCTTCGAGCCTTATCAACTGCCTGACTCAAAGAGATTTTTTCTTTACAGCCCAATGACGATCACCGGTATAAATACACCACGGGAAGAGATCGAAAACTCAGAGATTGCACTGAGACTTTACAGACAGCTCGGACGCTTTGATACATCAATCTATTTATACCGCGGCTTCTTTAAAATACCAGGTATGAAACCGCTCTCCCTGACAGAGGCAGAACTCTTCTATCCGCAACTTGCAGTCTATGGATTCAGCATGCAGGGGGCCTTTGCACAAGGCGTATTAAGCATTGAAGGCGGTTACTATGACTCACTCGACGACAGGAATGGCAATGACCCCACGATATCCAACTCATCTGCAAAATACATACTCGGATATTCAAAACAGTTCTGGACTGATTTTACTGCCGGAGTTCAATACTATGGGGAATATATGCAGGATTACAACAACTATGAAGTTTCCCTCCCTGCCGGATTCCCCAAATCAGACAAGATCCATCAACTAATTACACTCAGGTTAACTCAGATGCTCAAATATAATACCCTCCGTCTGGGACTGTTTACATTCTACAGCCCGGATGAGGAAGACTACTTTGTTATACCAGAGGCAAGGTACAACATAACAGACTCACTCTGGACATCCATAGGGGTCAACATATTTGGCGGTAAGGATACACGAACATTCTTCGGACAGCTTGATAAAAACGACAACCTGTTTGCTACCCTTCGCTACGAGTTCTGAGATGGTGTTTCCTTGAGTATTTATCTTTCATTTCTCTAAATAGGCCAAGCTGTCCGCTTGACGTTTATATTGATATAGCGTAATTTATGGCTGTTGATGTTTTGAATGAGGATATCATGGTAAAGAAAAACTGGCATCATTGACTCACGCGTTGGATGATATAAATAATGGAAAAACAAACGACCAAAGAATTTAAGAGAGAACTATATAAACTTTTCGACGCACGTGTTCACTGGATCGTCAAGTCCATTGGAAGTAGAAAAGTTGGCACACCGCCAAAATTCAATCGCAAGAAAGTCTCGAAAGCCATATCAAAATTACAGACAATTGCGTCAAAAAGTATTGTTGACGCACTCGCAAAAATGAATTTAATGAGCTTGTTGAAATAAAAAAACAATGGCATTTAAAGAATAAGGGCTGGGGAAGAAACCAGAAGAAAGAGAACTTTGACGAGTGGTTTGATAAGCATATCCCATATCAAAATTGTATTTATGTCTTTTGGAGTAATAAAAAGGGGAATCGTTCATGTCTGTATGTGGGAAAGACAGAGAAGGGGAAAGGTAGACCTCAGAATCATTTTGACAAATACTGGTTCAACTCGGTTACAAGAATAGATGTTTACTCTGTATCATCTGCTTCTCATGTGATGAAATTGGAATGCTTGTCAAAGCATCGGTTCCAACCTACAAAAAATAAAATCAAACCACCAGACAAAAAATGGTACAAGAAATGTCCCGTCTGCGATGTGCATGCACTTATAGATAGTGAACTCAGGGATATCTTTTCATTACGAAGGAAAATTTGATATAGCGTAATTTATGGCTGTTGATGTTTTGAATTAGAATATAAGGATAAAGAAAAGACTGGATGAAACTGTCGTACGTATATTAAATGTTAGGGATCACAAATTAACAAATGAGCATGCAAATCACATTACGAAGCGCTGAAGATATAAATAGCCATATCGAAAACCTCCAAATTTCTGCAGAGGAAGCACAACTTCAATTGTCCAAAATTTCAGGTTATGCCAATCCATTAGAACTGCTTTATAAAATCAAATTTGAAGAAATTGGTTTTGACCCTTTAAACCAACAACGTTCACTAAATCTGATTGAGCAAGTCAATCAAACCTTCACTTACCTTGCATCTTTTAGGGCATCGAGCTTGCTTTTTTCATGGCATTCTGCCTTAGACTCATTGACCCTTAATCTTGGAGCCCGTTCAGGAACCGATATTAAAAGTAATTATGATGGTGGTATTGCAGCTGAGGTTTTTGCTGCCGTAAGGCCACATAATAATAACAAAATTATAAAGGACATTGAGAAGGTAACAAGGGCAACGGCTGTATATAAGTATGTTTTTTTTATGTGTCCAGACATTGATAGTGGTCCCTACTCCGGATGTAGGACACCAGAAGGAATTAAAGTCTGGTCATTAGGTAACGAATATTAAAAAACATTATCAACAGGGTCAACCAGACTGATAGAAGCACAGTGGCCTTGGAAAATTAAGGAGACACTATAATTTCTTACAACACTTTCGTGAACGATATCAAGCACACAACGATGTCTTCTGGTTTTAAATCTAATCTCCCATGCTATAGCATTTAGTTCATCATACTTAGCTATGATTCTCTTTGGAATATTTTGGATTCTTTTCACTGAATAAGGCAAGCTGTTCGTTTGTCGTTTTATATTCCCTAACAAGTTCGAATTGTTTAACTATTGTATCAGGTATGGGTAATTTCCCAAGGTTGCGAGGTTCAACTTTTATTGCCCCTGAACCATAGCTTTTACCTACCAATTGTAGATTCTTTAATGTGTCCGGATGATTAAGCGCCTGCCACAAATTGCTTATATAAGTCTCGTCTTTGTGAATAGGATAAACACATAAAAAACCTGTCAGAGGTAAAACTCCGGCTTCATTCTTTATAAATCTTGTATTTCGTCTGCCGAGATAAGCAAACAGAAGTGGTGGGATTTCTCTTTTTTCCATCTTATACCAGGGCCTGCGTTGTTTAATAAGGGGACGGGCGGGCAACCCTAATCCTTCTCCAACCTTTAAATATTTGGCAACTGATTCATGCAATATCTCGTGTCCGGCGATCGAAAGGAGCAAAGTAGGACGTTTGTTTCCTTCAATTTGTTTAATGTTCTCTGTTGTAATTATATCATCTGAAGCATCTTTAGTCCTTCCAACGGCTACTTTTAAATAATTATCGGGAATATTGAATTCTACTGCCTGTTGTCGTGTTAAAAAGAAATAATCATTTGCTCCTGTTGCAATACCACGCATCACATTAGCAAAGTCATTCAAATGATATTTATAGTTATTGAGATTTTGTTCGGGTCTCGAAAGGCCGGTGTTTATAGATTCCTTTAGTTGTCTTTTACAAACGTCAATAGATGCATACTTATTTTCCTTAAAATTGGATGTAACAAAATGTAAAAGGTCGGATGAGTATGCTTCCTTTGCCCTGACCCAATAAATTGATTTTTGAGGCATTGAATTTCTGATAAGGAAAATTATTGCATTAGTGTCTACATTTGGGAAAGGTGTGGCTTCTTCATTAAAAGTGATTACACATTCAAGACAATATTTTTCTGTAATCCAATCCCATAATTTTGTTGCAAACGTTCCTTCGCAAGTATCTGCAGGCATGATGAAAGCCAATCTCCCGTTTGGTTCAAGCAGATTTAATGCTTGTATAAGAAAATATATGTGATACCCTGCTCTGCCATCAATTAAAAATCCTGTAATCCTTGCACAAAGTTTTTTTAAAAACAACTTTGTATTCTGATCAATTCGATGATGTCTTATGTATGGTGGATTAGCTACTATAGCCTTAAACTTTCCATGAGGAGGATTTTTGATAAAATCACGTAATTCAACAGCGCAAGATGAATTCTTGTAAATATCATCTTGCAGAACTTCCCCATCTGTATCTGTTCCAAAATATTTTATATGAGGTTTGTTAAGTCTTAATAGCGCATCAAAAAATGCCCCTCTTCCGGTAGCCGGATCAAAAACCAATTCTGTATTTTCTGCAACATAGGAAACCATTGCATCTGCCACCCAGCCAGGTGTCCAGAACTGACCTTTATCCCGAAGCTTTTCTCTCTCTTGCCACTGAGTCGGTATGCTTTGGTGAGCCTTTACTTTTCCCATCAGAATTCCTTTAGGAGGGTTAATGCATCTTGAGTCATTTCAAGAGACCCCCCTTCGAATTTCACATAAGGTAGAATATGTCCATTTTTGTCCTGAATAAAATCAGGTACTAATCTTGGCTGTTCAGTTGAAACACCAAGGGAATAGGCATAATGATGGTAAAACTTGTAGATCGTCTTCTTTGTTGTAGCACCACCTGGTGCCTGAAAGGTCTGAATCGTTGGCTCTATAAATCCTTCCTGAATTAATCTTTCCGCTTCATCAAATGCCAGTCCATAGGCACGGTCATAGAAAACATGCCAAACGTGTATTGGAACTTGGTTTTCTTCTTGCCACTTTCTTAAAGGCATTCTATCTTCCTCTTTGATAATCACTGTTGGCAATACTGATCCTTTCTTAAGTCCTAATTTACCTCCAAGTCTCTTTTGAGGGGTAAGTATTGAGTTATAGGCAGGCATCTTTTCTGCAACCCATAATGAATTTTCACATTCAACAGCAATAATTGATTTTTTAATTAAGGCGTTTAAGTTGCTTTCTGATATGAAAGGAAGTTCCTCATCACCACCTATATCTTTTATGAACTTGTCAACAAAAGACATATCGCTAATTTTGAAAACTAATAGATCTGGACGTTTAATGTTACCAAGTCCAGCAGCTTCAAGCCTTTCAAAGTATAGTTCAAAAGCCCTTACATCATCTGTCGGGGCCGTTCCGCTTGGTCCGTATGGGATTGCGTAAAATTGATTGGTTTTGTTTATGGCATCAATAAGACGTTTTTCACTCCAGACTCCCTGTGACCAACGCATAAGAAAGTCGCTGCCTCTGAGTCGTCTTGGGTTAAGCAAGAAGTCAAACCATGTAATCTCATTAATACCCCTCAATTCAAGTTCAATTTCTTCTTTAGATACTGATAAAACTTGCTCAAAAGGGTGCATTATTCCGCCTGATTATATGGTCTTATGATTTTACAAAAGCCTCTACATATTTACCTATTAAATCTGCTTCTACGTTTACGGTATCACCATTTTTCTTAAATCCAAGTGTTGTCATTTTTGCTGTATGGGGTATTACTGTAACCGAAAATCTGTTGCCGGTAATTTCATTAACTGTGAGGCTGATACCGTCTACTGCGACGGAACCCTTATGAATGAGGTATTTTATTATCTCATTAGGTGCATCAAGTGTAAAGACCGAGATATCACCCTTCTTTATTACACCCCTTATTACGCCAACTGTATCAATATGACCGGATACGAGATGTCCTCCAAGGCGGTCTGACAGTTTCATGGGGCGCTCCAGATTGACCTTGTCCCCTGCGCGCAGTTTTCCAATATTCGTTCTGTTTACTGTCTCACCGGACACATCGGCAGTGAATGATGAGTTATCGAACTCTGTGACCGTAAGGCAGGCACCGTTTACGGCAATACTATCGCCCAATTTCATTCCATCCATGATAATCTTAGCGGTTACAGACAATAACATCCCTTCTGATTGTCTTCTTACACCTTTTACTGTGCCTAGTTCTTCTATAATACCTGTAAACAAAACCCATCCCCACCCTTTCCCTCCCCTTGAAGAGGAGGGGAATTTCAGGTCAGCGTTGCCCTAATTTATAATATATCCTTCAACCATTATGTCCTGGTCCAATCGCTTAACGCGAATATCCTTCAGAAAGACTGACTCATCGAGACTCTTTGGCGAATGACCGCCGACTATGCCAACAGAATCACGACCGCCGATTATTCTTGCTGAATAGATTAACACTACCTTGTCCACAATCCCCTCTCTCAGGGCTGTGGCATTGATCTCTGAACCGCCTTCTATCAGGACGCTTGTAATTCCTGACTTGCCGAGGATGTTCATTAGTAACTGCAGGCTTACTTCACCTGAAAACCCCATCCCCACCCTTTCCCTCCCCTTGAAGGGGAGGGTATAATCTTCGGCATTTTTGAGCTCCTGGCTCATGCCGGGTTCAACCCTGTCTGCTATAACAGTCCTTATACCGAGATTTTCGAGTTCTTTTAATTTACCCGCTGGTGCCTGTCTTGTAGTCACAACCATAGTCTGTTGACCGGTACTTACATCAAGCACCCTGGACGAAAGAGGTATCCTCAACTTTGAATCAATAATTATCCTGAGTGGTTGACGCCCCTTGCTTTTTATGTGCCGTACGCTCAACATTGGATCATCGGCAAGCACAGTACCGATACCTGCCACAACCGCATCCACTGTTGATCTGAGCTTGTGTGCGTAGCGTCTGGCAACCTTTCCTGTAATCCATCTTGATTCACCTGATGCAAGTGCTATTTTTCCGTCAAGACTCGCGGCAGACTTTAGAATTACAAAGGGGATATTGGAGGTAATAAACTTTGTGTATATCTCATTAATCCTGCAGGCATCGTCATTTAATACATCTTTTTCTACTGATATGCCTGCATCAATTAATTCAGCAATACCGCGTCCATTAACTAACGGGTTTGGATCTATCATGCCAGCCACAACCCGCCTCACGCCTGAGCTGATAATTTCCCGGGTGCAGGGAGGCGTCCTTTTATCAGTGTGACAACATGGCTCAAGGCTTACATAGAGGGTCGCGCCTGCCGCCTCACTTCCGCTCTCCTTTATGGCAACAGCCTCAGCATGCAACTGCCCCGGACCTTTATGATAACCCGTTCCCACAACCCTGCCGTTATTGACCACAACTGCCCCTACAACAGGATTAGGGCTCGTCATGCCACGTCCTTTTACAGCAAGATTAAGGGCCATGCGCATGTATTTTTCATCTGTGGTCATAAAATAATGGCCGTAGCGTGGGCATTTATCCCCCACTTCAAGCAATCGTAGCGTTGACCTTTATGGGCAACATCAAGCCGACCATGAAGGTCGGCGCTACTTACTCCTGATAACCGCCTGTGCAGCAGCAAACCTCGCAATAGGTACACGGTATGGCGAACAGCTTACATAGTCCATCCCGGCCCTGTGAAAGAACTCAACAGACCTTGGATCCCCGCCATGCTCACCGCAAATGCCGACTTTGATATTAGGCCTTGTTGAACGGCCCTTCTCAATCCCGATCTTTACAAGCTGTCCCACCCCCTCCTGATCGAGTGAAACAAACGGGTCAACATCAAAAATACCTTTCTCTACATATACAGGAAGAAACTTACCCGAGTCATCCCTGCTCAGACCAAGGGTCGTCTGTGTAAGGTCATTAGTCCCAAAGGAAAAGAACTCTGCATGTTTTGCAATTTCATCAGCCACGAGCGCTGCCCTCGGAAGTTCTATCATCGTCCCAACCTGATATTTTATCCTGACCTTGTAGCCCTTCATGACTTCAGCGGCAATGATGTCAATCATCTCTTTCAGTTTCTGAAGTTCCTTTGGATAACCGACAAGAGGGATCATAATTTCCGGGATTACCTGTATGCCTTCACACTCAAGATCGCATGCGGCCTCAAATATCGCCCTCGCCTGCATCTCATATATCTCCGGATATGTGATGCCAAGCCTGCACCCCCTGTGTCCAAGCATAGGGTTGAATTCATGCAGCGTTTTGTTTCTCGCCTCCAACCGGTCAGGCGGCACACCCATATCACGTGAAAGCTCTTCAATCTCCTCCTGTGTATGTGGAAGAAACTCATGCAGGGGCGGGTCGAGCAATCTTATGGTAACAGGAAGTCCCTTCATTACCCTGAATATTTCAGTAAAATCACTTTTCTGCATTGGAAGGATCTTTACCAGGGCCTTTTTTCTCCCGTCCGTATCATCAGCAAGTATCATCTCACGGACCGCCTTTATACGGTCAGGCTCAAAAAACATATGCTCTGTCCTGCAAAGACCAATTCCTTCAGCCCCAAAATCCCTTGCCACCTGTGAATCATAAGGCGTATCTGCATTTGTACGGACCTTAAGTTTACGTATCTTATCAACCCACTTCATCATAGTGGTAAAGCTGCCGCTTAATTTTGGCTTTATAAGGCTCACCTCGCCTATTATCAATTCACCTGTTGAACCATTGATAGTAATAAAATCACCTTCTCTGACAACATGGTCATTGGCCCTGAGGTATTTATCCTTTTCATTTACCTGAATATCACTGCACCCGACTACGCATGGCTTACCCATGCCCCTTGCTACAACCGCTGCATGAGATGTCATCCCTCCCCGTGATGTAAGGATGCCCTCTGCCGCATGCATACCACCGATATCCTCAGGTGATGTCTCCATCCTGATCAAAACACATCTCTCCCCTTCCCGCACCATTCTCTCTGCATCTTCAGGCGTAAACACGGCACGCCCAACGGCTGCACCGGGTGAAGCCGGAAGCCCCTTAGCCACCACATCCAGTTTTATATCCGGGTCAATCATAGGGTGAAGCAACTGGTCCAGTTGATCAGGATTTATCCTCATGATTGCAGTCTCTTTATCTATAAGCCCTTCTTCAACCATTTCCACAGCAATCCTTATTGCTGCAGCGGCTGTCCTCTTGCCGCTCCTTGTCTGAAGCATGTAGAGGGTGCCCTCCTGAATTGTAAACTCGATATCGAGCATCTCCTTATAGTGCTTCTCTAATTTCATATATATATCCATCAATTCATCATACGCTGCAGGAACAAGCTTTTTCAGTTCATCAATGGGGAAAGGAGTCCTGATGCCTGCAACGACATCTTCACCCTGAGCATTCATAAGACATTCACCAAAAAATCTCTTCTCACCTGTGTTGGGGTCGCGCGTGAACGCAACACCTGTACCGGATGTCTCCCCCATGTTACCAAAGACCATGGCTACTACATTTGCCGCTGTCCCCATGTTCTCAGGCAGATTGTGAATCTTTCTGTATGTAATCGCCCGCTGTGCATACCATGAATCAAAGACAGCATTGATCGCCATCCTCAACTGCTCCAGAGGGTCCATTGGAAAGTCCGTTCCCGTAACTTTTTTTACAAGTTTCTTATATTGGGTTACAACATCCTTCAGTGCATCAGCGCCAATCTCCGTATCTTCCCTGACCTTGAGTACATCTTTTTTTTCGTCAAGAATATCTTCAAATTTAGACCGTTCAACACCCATTACAACACTGCCAAACATAGTAATAAAACGCCTGTAGGCATCATAGGCAAATCTCTCGTTGCCGGATTTCCTGGCAAGCCCCTGCACTGTCACATCATTCAGTCCCACATTCAGGACAGTATCCATCATGCCCGGCATTGATACCTTAGCGCCTGACCTGACAGCAACAAGAAGGGGATTACCGCTGTCTCCAAACTTGTGCCCCATCGTCTTTTCCACCCTGTGCATGTGTTCGATGGTCTCCTCCCACATACCCTCCGGATATGCCTTTCCATTCTTGTAATATTCAATGCATGCCTCGGTTGTTATTGTAAAACCGGAAGGCACCCTTATCCCGAGATTAGTCATCTCTGCCAGTCCTGCACCTTTACCGCCAAGGAGGTCTTTCATGTCCCCCTTGCCCTCAGCCTTGCCATCGCCAAAGAAGTAGCTGTATTTTTTCTTCCCCATTGACAATCCTCCCTTTACCATAACGGTCCCTTAATTTTATCACTGATAACTTTAACATCCTCTGTCCACAATCTCTCACTGACGTATTTCCAGCCGCCGTCAGGAAAAAGCGTGACGATTACACCCTTCTCCATCTTGCGGGCAATCTTTATGACATGATGCATTATAGCCCCGGATGAAATACCTGCAAATATACCCTCTTTATCCGCAAGTTCTTTTACCATCAGAAATGCATCCTCATCTTTTGCAAACTCACAGCAATCGAGGTTATTTAAATCAAGTATAGGCGGTACGTACCCATCCAGCAGGCTCCTCAGGCCCTGCAGACCGCTTTTCGGATAAGGTTGAACTGCTATTATCTGAGTCGCCGGGTTATGCTCCTTTAACCGCCTGCCCGCCCCCATAAGTGTCCCGCCTGTGCCAAGACCTGCAACAAAATAATCTATCGGTTCCTGTACATCCTGCAGAATTTCCACCGCTGTCGTGTAATAATGGGCGCCGGGATTATTGGGATTGCTGTATTGATCCAGCATGATATAGCTGTTATTTTCTTCTGCCATTTTCTTTGCAACCCTGATAGCGCCATTGGTACCGTCATCACCCGGAGAAAGCACTATCTCGACGCCAAATGCCTTCAGAATCTCGCGCCTTTCAACACTCATGCACTCAGGCATTACTGCAACAAGCCTGTACCCCTTGATCCTCGCAATCATCCCAAGGGATATACCTGTGTTACCGCTCGTAGGTTCAAGGAGTATCTTATCCCTGGAAAGCACCCCTTCCCTCTCAGCGTTTTCGATCATAAACTTTGCAATACGGTCCTTAACACTGCCTGTCGGATTAGCCCCCTCAAGCTTTGCATAAATCTTCACATTCTTATTTGGATTAAGCCTGCCGATCTCAACCAGCGGCGTATTGCCAATAGCATCTATAAGCGACTTATATAACATTCTTTCCTTCAACAACAATCTGCCTGAAATCAGCAAAGTTAAGGAACAGGTCTCTTAACATACTCATTAATGACAGCCTGTTATTCCTCAGGGCAATATCCTTGTCCATCACCAGTACCTTGTCAAAGAAAAGGTCTACCTTTGATTTTAATTCTGCGATTGCGGAGAATGCTTTCCAGTAATTATACTCCTTCTTCGCAAGCATAGCCTTATGTTCTGCTTCTTTATACATCTGATACAAACCCTTTTCCTCATCTTCTTTTAAAAGCTCCTCTTTAAACATACTCACAAAATCCGGAGGGATTATATTCATCACGCGTTTGAAGGAAATAGTAAGGGCCTCAAACTCCGGTTTGATCCTGTAACGGTCCAGGGCCGTGATCCTGAGAAACGCATCATACGGGTCATCAAGGTCTGCTGAAATAACTGCCCTCACGCAATCGTACCTGTATCCCTCTGATACAAGAAGAGAACTGAGCCTCTCTCTGAAGAAATCTATAACATCCTTAATAATCTCATCATGTCCTGCCTCAGCAAAAACATCTTTATAGGCAGAAAGACTTACCTCTGCCACCCTCTTCAGCGCAACATGATGCCCTCCCTTTATCAGGATATGAAGGATGCCAAGGGCCTGACGCCGCAGTGCGTATGGATCATTTGAGCCGGTGGGGACATTCCCTGACCCGAAACATCCTGCAATATTATCCATCTTCTCTGCAACCGCAAGTATCTTTCCTGCCTTTGTCGCAGGCAGCATGTCTCCTGAAAACCGGGGCAAGTAGTGCTCAAATATCGCCATAGCCACCTCACTCTTTTCCCCCTGTCTTAAGGAATACTCCCTCCCCATGACCCCCTGAAGCTCCGGAAACTCTCCAACCATATCTGTCATAAGATCCGCTTTACATAACTCCGCTGACCTCTCTGCAATGGACGATATGTCTGACCACTCGAAAAGTTCGGATAAAAGACTTACCGATGACTTCAGTCTTGCAACCTTCTCAGACATAGTACCAAGTTTAGCCATGAATACCACCTGACCGAGTTTCTTTGACCGGTCCTCAAGTCTGACCCTGCAGTCGGCATCAAAAAAGAATTTTGCATCTGACAACCTTGCCCTCACAACCCTCTCGTACCCTGATCTGATCACATCAATATCTTTTGGCAATGTATTACTTACAGAGATGAAATATGGCAGGCCCTCCCCACGCTCTTTTTCAATTAAGAAAGACTTCTGGTGCTCCCTGAGCACTGTAACAAGCACATCTCTCGGAAGAAGCAGGAATCTATCATCAAACCGGCCGCAAACGGAAACAGGATACTCTGTCAGATATGATACTTCTTTAAGAAGCTCATCATCCGGAATAACAAGACCGCCTTTATCTTTCGAGATTGCCTTTAGTTGCTCCTCTATGCTCTTACGCCTTTCCAATTGATATGCGATTACAAACCTCTCCTTCAGGGAACTGATGTAATCATCAGGGCTGTTAACCACAAAAGGCTGGGGAGACATGAAGTGATGACCGTAAGATATTCTTCCGCTTGTCACACCTGCAAAGTTAATGTCAATAACATCGCCGCCATAAAGGGCAAGAAGCCACCTCAACGGCCTTGCAAAACGTGCCCTTGTATCATTCCACCGCATTGATTTGGGAAAGACGATGGAATATAATAGATTATGGAGAAGCAAAGGGAGGACATCTTTTGTCTTTTTCCCTGTCTCGTGCTTCTCTGCAAAGAGATATTCACCCTTATCAGTATGTTTTATCTTTAATTGAGCAATATCCATTCCCTGGCTTTTTGCAAAACCGGATGCTGCTTTAGTTGGATTACCATCAGCATCATAGGCAGCACTCTTAGGAGGACCTGACACTTCGATAACGATGTCTTCCTGCATCTCATCTGCTTCCCTGACAATTAAGGCGAGTCGCCTTGGCGTGCCGTATGCAGAGATCTCCCTGTAATGGATACGATTGTCCTTTAAGAGTCTCTCGGCAGAATCCCTTATACCTGATATTGCAACAGGTATAAACCTTGCCGGAAGCTCCTCAGTGCCAATCTCCAGTAGTAAGTCTTTATTCATACGGTTCATCCTTTTACTGCCGGCTGAGTTGAATACCCCTCAGCGCATCTCCTCGCAAGGTTTCTGACCCGCGCAATATATCCTGTCCTCTCTGCCACACTTATAGCCTTCCTCGCATCAAGGAGATTAAAGATATGGGATGTCTTGAGGCAATAATCATAAGCAGGCAGTATCAATCCTTTTGCAATAAGAGATAATGATTCATTTTCATACATCTTGAATAACGAAAACAACATTTCAATATCCGCCTCTTCAAAATTATACCTGGAGAACTCAACCTCTGTCCTGTGATGAATTTCTCCATATGTCATGCCATCGGCCCAGACGAGGTCGAACACATTATCAACTCCCTGAAGGTACATGGCTATGCGCTCAAGTCCGTATGTAATCTCAACAGAGACAGGTTCCAGCTCTATCCCTCCCACTTCCTGGAAGTAGGTAAATTGAGTAATCTCCATGCCGTCAAGCCATACCTCCCAGCCAAGCCCCCAGGCACCGAGTGTAGGCGATTCCCAATCGTCTTCAACAAACCGGAAATCATGTTCATCTTTTTTTAGTCCAAGAGATGCAAGGCTCTGTAAATATATGTCCTGAATATCATCAGGGACGGGCTTCAGAATTACCTGGAACTGATAGTAATGCTGGAGGCGGTTGGGGTTCTCACCATACCGGCCGTCAGCAGGTCTCCTCGAAGGCTCAACATATGCAACCCTCCAGGGCTCAGGTCCCAATACCCTGAAGAATGTTGCAGGATTGAATGTACCGGCGCCGACTTCGATATCGTAAGGCTGCCTGATAACACAGCCCCTGTCAGCCCAGAACCTTTGCAGAGAAAGAATAACATCCTGAAATTTCATAAATGGATTATAAGGAAATGACCCTCGTACTGTCAAGCAATTGCGTAACAATAGAGCGCGTCTCATCCTGAGGATTTACCTGATTTGACTGCAGGAAGTGGCGGCAGGAGTTATCCTCCTGCCACCGTTTACAGACTACAGGCGGGATGGTGGAAAAAAAGCACCGGAGGCTGGCGCTATCCATAAATTCAAATAAAACTGTATTCTGACTGATTACTCATTGCTCATTGCTCATTGCTTCTTCTACTCATTGCACATTGCTTCTTCGACATTGCTCAAAGATATTATGTAATCCCCCTCACGCTTTTTAAGCCGCAATTTCCCTGTTGCCACGAGCCGTTCAACTGCCAGAAAAATCAGATTATATGAAGCATCAATTGAATATTCAAGGCTTGAAAGTGAAATACTCCCCTGTTGTGTAACAACACTATCAATTCTCGAGGCGGTCAAATCTATCAGATCATACATTTTTGGCCCCCCTTGCATGCAGGATGAGATAAATTCTCATCTCACATTATATATATAGGATAAAGATAATGAAGACAATAGTTTAACTTATGATTATACTGTCAATTGTTTTATGATAACGATATAGAATATATTCGACAAAAGGATTGAGGGCAGATAATCTTTGACGATAAATACCTGTCTCTGCTATGATTGATGTCGTCTCATTTAAGTATAGAATATATAGTATATCCAATTGCAAGCAGGCCGGCAGGAAGATTTATCATCCTTGTGGTCTGAGTCGGACGCGGCGTAAAAAAAGTGTCGAGCCTGAACGTTTCAGTAATCTTGTTGCTCTTAAAGGCAGCGAGGACAAGGACTATGCCGTACAATATAGTTATTACATTAAGTGTCATGTTAAGGGAACTCATTCGTCCTCCATGTATTATGATTTGTTAATATAACAGAAACAGGATAAAAATTAAAGGGATGAAATTTAACAACTGCATCGTAACAGGCATTGATCTCGGCGGCTCGGCTTTGCGCCTGTCAACAGTAACCGGTAATGGAAGGCTTCGATATTCAAGGAGGGTGGACATTTCTGAAAGGCGTGAGAAAAAGTATATCATCGCCTCTATTATAAATAACGTAAGAGAACTCTCTGCCATTGAACGGCATCACGGCAATGAGGTAATGGCCGTTGGTATCGGCTCTCCAGGCATAATTGACTTAAACAAGGGGGTTGTCATAGCCTCGCCAAATTTTAAGGACTGGGAAGATGTACGGCTGAGGTCTATACTTCAGAAGGCACTCGATCTGCCGGTAATACTTGATAACGACGCCAATGCCGCTGCATATGGTGAAAAATGGAAGGGGGCCGGACGTAAGGTAAACAGCCTGGTCTGTCTTACCATGGGTACAGGCATAGGAGGAGGCATCATCCTTAATGGTGATGTGTGGCATGGCATTGACGGAATGGCCGGTGAAATAGGTCATATGACTGTAAACCCGGCAGGACCTCGCTGTAACTGTAGAAATACCGGCTGTCTTGAGGCATACTCTTCAGCTACCGGAATGGTAAGGAGCGCAGCCGCCGCTCTTAAATGCGGGAAAAGGTCTATCCTGAAAAAGCTGTCTAATGGTGACAACAGTAGTATAACTGCCAGGATGATCTATGAAGCAGCATTAAAGGGTGACGGGCTCTCCACAGAAATACTGGCAGAAGCAGGCAAATATCTCGGTATAGCTATGGCAAGCCTTATTAACATCCTCAATCCTGAAATGATTGTCCTGACCGGGGCTGTTACAGGCGCATGGGATCTTTTCATGCCCGCAGCAAGGCAGGAAGTGAAAAAACGGGCATATAACGTACTTGCAGAGAGGACTCAAATAGTAAAAGGGAAACTGACAGATTCAGCCGGCATAGTGGGAGCGGCAGGGCTCGCATTAAAACAGATAGAAATATGAAAAAATATATCTCGCTTTTCCACATAAACTGGCAAAACTCACTCCAATACAGGTTTTCACTGGTAGTCTATATCGGCGGCTACTCCATCTACATCGGAGTTCTCTTATATCTCTGGTCCGCCATATACAGCGAGGGCCAGTCAGTAGGAAACTATACACTATCCCAGCTCATTACTTATTATATCCTTCAGCTTATGATCAACTCAATCATCTTCTCCTTTGTCAGCTGGGATGTCATAGATAACATTAAGACCGGCAATTTTTCCAACTTCCTCACCAAACCGCTTGATTACTATATGTACTGGTTTACTATCAACATATCAGGTAAGATGCTTGAGGCGGTTTTCATCATGATCACGGCAGGAATCATATCCATTTTTGTAAGCGATTATGTATCTTTTCCACAGCACCTGAGTACTCTGATCTATTTCATTATTTCAATAATCCTCGGAATAATTCTTGCCTTTGAGATGGACTTCTGTATCGGGATGATCACCTTCTGGCTGACACAGGTGCGGACATTTAAATACATGCTCCAGACTATGATTCTCTTTTTCGCAGGGGCTATGCTTCCTCTTGACCTGTTTCCGCCGCTCCTTATAAAATTGGCAGAGTTCCTCCCTTTCAGATATCTTGTATACTTTCCAATCAGCATATACCTCGGAAAGGTTGAAAATCCTCTCCCCTCTTTCGCAATACTTATAGTATGGATTATACTATTCTTAGTCCTCTCCCGTATCCTTCTGGTGAGGGGTATAAGGCGATATGAGGCAGTGGGCGCCTGAATGATCAGGGTATTAAAACGATACATGCGGCTGTATAAGGCATTCTTCTACCAGTGTCTCAAGGAAGACATGATCTACAGGTCCAACTTCCTGACGCTGGTTATAATGGACATAGGGTTCGTCTGTGTAAGCATTATCCTTTTCAAGGTCATATACGGACATGTCAATACCATAGCCGGGTGGACATTTAATCAGTCCGTAATCCTGATCGGCACCGTCGGCATTGTCAGAGAGATGGCATATCTGACCTTCAGACGCGGTTTCTTAGAGCTCGGGAACCACATACGAACAGGCACCTTTGATATGTTTATGGTAAGACCGATAGCATCCGGCATCCATCTCGGCATGAGGCATCTGTCCATTTCCGAAAGCTTTGGTGAAGGAATGATGGGAGTTGCCCTTGTCATATACGGGTTTATTCATCTTGACACATGGAGCTGGATAATATTCCCGCTTTATATATTATTTCTGTTAAACTCACTGATGATATATTATGGCTTCAGCCTCATAATAAACAGTATAGTATTCTGGGTGGTCAAGTCACAGGAGTTGAATACGGTTGTATATTTCTTTATGGAGACGTCACGCTATCCCGGAGACATCTACAGGGGCATAGGCAAGGTGATCTTCACATTTATCATACCAATAGGTATAATCGCCACTGTGCCGGCGTCGGCGCTGACAGGACGTTTAGGGTTTAATTTCGCAGTCCTGTCTCTGTTCATCGGGATATCGTTCCTCTGTGCGGGGTTGTTTGTCTGGAAGATGAGCATTGAACATTATTCTTCAGCAAGCGGGTAATATGCCAAATTCAATACATGTTAAAGAACTTCGTAAGTCCTTCGACTATTTCAGGAAAGAACCCGGTCTTGCCGGTTCCCTGAAGAGCCTCTTCTGGAGGGAAAAACTCTATAATGAGGCACTGAAAGGCATATCCTTTGACATCGCTGAAGGTGAGCTTGTCGGCTTTTTAGGCCCTAATGGCGCAGGCAAGACTACTACACTGAAGATACTGTCCGGTATACTCTACCCTACCGGCGGAGAGGCTTCAGTCCTCGGTCATGTACCATGGAAGCGGGAGCCGGCTTATCAGAAGCAATTCTCCATCGTTATGGGTCAGAAGAATCAGCTCTGGTGGGACCTCCCTGCGCAGGAATCCTTTACGCTGAACAGGGAAATTTATGAGGTTGACGAAGCTGCATACAGACATAACCTTTCCGAGCTTACAGAGTTATTTGATATCAAAGACCTGCTGGATGTCCCGGTAAGAAAACTGTCAATGGGCCAGAGGATGAAGTGCGAGCTTGTCGCGGCCCTCCTCCACTCCCCGAAGGTACTATTCCTTGATGAGCCCAGTATAGGGCTTGATATAATCTCCCAGGACAAGATAATAAATTACATTGAAGAGTATAACAGGCTTAAGAAAACGACAGTACTTCTGACGAGCCACTACATGCGTGATGTTGAGAGGCTTTGCAAAAGGGTGATTGTCATCAATCATGGCGCTATCATATACGACGGTTCTGTTAAGGACCTTATGACCACTTATGCAGACCACAAGATAATCAGACTGCGATTTTCCTCAGAGTTTGCAGGAAACGGCCTGGGAAAATATGGAGAGGTCATTGAGAGTGACAAGTTGCATGCAGTATTAAGAACAGAGAGGCGCACCATTGCAATGGCCACTTCAAGGATTCTCAATGACCTGCCGGTGGATGACCTTTCTGTGGAGGATGTGGAGATAGAAGATGTTATAAAGAAGATCTTTGCATAACAGGAATACACCTTTTCTTCCTGAGGAACATCTCAAAATCATCACAGGACAGGGGCTTGGAAACTACATAGCCCTGTATATTTTTGCAATCGAGCCTCCTGAGGAGTTCAAGTTGTTCCATGGTCTCCACACCTTCTGCAATCACTTCAAGATCAAGACTCTTTGCAAGCTTTATAATAGCATCACATATAGCAGCATCATCATTATCTACCGTCATGTCACGCACGAAAGACTGGTCTATTTTTATAATATCAATGGGCATATGCTTCAGGTAGATAAGAGAAGAATATCCTGTGCCAAAGTCGTCAATAGCGAGACTGACTCCAATCTGCTTTAACTCATTCAGTATCTTTATAACTGTCTCTGCATTATCCATAATAATGCTCTCTGTAAGCTCCAGTTCAAGATAACCGGCATCAAGACCTGCTTCTTTCAATATCCTGTCAACTGTATGAGCAAATTCCTTTTGCATAAATTGACGGAGGGATATGTTAACGGCTAATTTGATATCGTTAAATCCATTATTCTGCCACGTCTTAACCTGCAAACAAGCGGTCCGCAACAGCCATTCACCTATTGGCATGATGAGTCCGCTTTCCTCGGCTATCGGAATGAACTCCTTTGGAGAGATAAGACCATATCCGGGATCATACCAGCGCATCAACGCCTCTGCGCCATAAATCCTGCCGGTATTAATATCAACCTGAGGCTGATAATTCAGGTATAACTCTCCCCTCTCAGCGGCCCTTCTAAGTCTGCTTTCAAGTCTCAGCCTGTCCGCTCCTGACTGACTCATTCCATCAGAATAGAACCTGTAGCAGGACTTGCCGTCTGACTTGGCCCTGTACATGGCAACATCGGCCTTTCTGAGAAGCGCCTCCCCATCTTCTCCGTCTGTCGGATAGACACTGATACCTATACTCATCATTACACTTACTTCGTGTTCTCCGATCTTCAAAGTGGAATCAAATATGGTATTTATTCTGTTGCATATTATTATGATATCTTCAATCTGTTCAATGTCCGGGAGAAGCACTATAAATTCATCCCCGCCAAGGCGGCCGACTGTATCACTCAATCTGACACATTTTTTCAGTCTTTCAGCAACCTCTTTAAGCAGTTCATCGCCTGCAGAATGTCCGAGTGTATCGTTTATCAATTTAAAACGGTCAAGGTCAATAAATAATATAGCCGCATACAGCGCCCGCCTGCGAACCAGTGTGATTGCCTGACTCAGATAGTTCATCAATAGCCGCCTGTTGGGAAGGCCGGTCAGATTATCATAATTGGCCATTCGGATGATCTTCTCTTCTGACAATTTGCGCTCAGTTATATCTTCAATGACAAGAAGCGCATGCCCCTCTGTTTCTTGAGACTCAGAGGGCTTTATCATGCTGACACTGATCCTGAAATATCTGTTACCCTGGGACGAGGTTTCAAGAACATTATCTTCACTCTCGTTACCGTTTCTAAAGGCATCCCTTATTGCCTCCTTCAAATCAGCAAATGGTAAGATATCGTCAATCCTTCTCCCTTCAACTTCTTCAGCCTTTAATGAGAACATACTGCTGAAAGCGGGATTTACCCTGAACACATTAAAATCACTTGTAACAACTACAAGTCCTGATTGAACACTTTTAACGATGTTGTCAGCATATGCCTTGGCAGCCAGATTTTCCGCCTGTGCCTGGGCCTTTATTTCTTTTTCACGTGCCGTCTGCGTGTACAGTGACTCTGTATGGAGTTTTCTTACCACTACCCTTACTACAGCAATATAAAGAAAGGGCGCGCTTAACACTGAAAGCATTACAGAATCCAGGATAAACTCATATAGCCCCGAAGGCATATCTATAAACCATAATGCTGTCATCACAAGGAACTCTGAAACGAAGATAATACCGAGGATCCTGAAGAATATGCCATAGCCATTAATAACGCTGCCGGGAGAATTTTTTATGATAGTCATTTATATACATTATCGTCATTTATATTTTTTCCTGAATTGCATAACTGTAGGATAATTAGGCAGAAATATACATTTAAAATGGGCCGCCAACCCTGCATCAATATGTACCCTGAATTGCATGTGAAGTATGCAACTTTCTAACCAAACATAGACATTGAGCTAATATTTTATTTGATAAACCGTCATGAGTCAGGGGTTCACAAAGGGGCATGAAAATCCCCCTTACTCCCCCTTTTTCAAAGGGGGAAATTAGTTTCCTCCCCTTTGAAAAGGTGGAAATTGGTTCCCTCCATTTTCAATGAGGGAATAATGTTCCCCCCTTTGAAAAAGGGGGGTGAGGTGGGATTTGAAAGGATAGTTTCTGTTGAAGGGCTTGACAATAAACAGGCTGTTCATTTAATATGTCGTACATGATGGACAGGTCAGATGAAAGACTCAGGGAACTGATGAAGACGCTTGCTGATACAATAGGAGAGGTTGTCAATGAAAACGATGACATCAGGAAAACCCTTGCTATGATGGAACAGGAGGGTTATCCTGTTAACATGATAGTAGCCTCAATAACAATGGTATCAGCAAGAGAAGAAGAAGATGATGATGTGCCGGATGCCGATAAAGACTTAAGTTATTACGACAGATCGTTCCTGAAAAAGATCCACGTAAGAGTGGGCGGGGAACCATACTGAACATGCCAGATTTATCGGGCGGCAGAATGCCAAGTGTACTTAATATGCCCGATTTATCGGGCGGCCAAATGTCAAGTGTACTTAATATGCCCGGTTTACCGGGCGGCCGAATGCAGGTGCACTAAACATGCCCGATTTATCGGGAGGCCGAATGTTAATTGTACTAAACATGCCCGGTTTACCGGGCGGCCGAATGAACTTAACATATACAGCCGAATTTACGCTCAAAATGGGTCAGGTGCAAGGAAGGACAATAAATTTGAGT
>Ga0209324_10000757_pt1 | contig 22269 bp, 25 predicted proteins | sample Rifsed19ft3_FD_184015 | JGI IMG/M metagenome (GOLD analysis project Ga0209324, IMG submission 184015) | Soil microbial communities from Rifle, Colorado, USA - sediment 19ft 3 (version 2) | ecosystem: Environmental > Terrestrial > Deep subsurface > Rock core/Sediment | place: Rifle, Colorado...
ACGCTAAAAAGCCCCGCCGTCACCAAGAGAACCACCCGGGTTTTCCCTTTAATCACCCATCAAGTATAGATCTAATCCAACTCTTCGTCCAAATTCATCATCAAAAATTCTTCCAACAATTCCTTTAGCATGATTCCCACAATTCCTTTCTGGGTTTCTTCTGAAATCTCCAGGCGTCCCTGCTCTTCCATCATTTGTTCAAGCTGCCCCTGCGCCATTATAAAACAAGTTAAAACCGCCATCTCCACCGGCGAAACCGCTGTCAGATCAGGCGCCTCCAATCTTTTCCTCATTACTGCCAAAGCCACCCCCACCAAATCAATCTTCCTAGTCAACAATAACGACCCACCCCGAATCGTCTCCTCTTTTTTAGTTCGACCCGCCAAATTGGCCTCCATTGGCCGTATCTTAGATACCGTTTTCCACCCTGTCAAATCAAACGCCTCTATCTAATTAAACTATGATAAAATTAGTAATAGTTGATTAACAGTATGTCTACTGAAAGAATTCCCCCCGGCAAAGACGACTACGCTTCTCAATACGGCTTCCACGAAGAAGAAAACTATTCCTTCAAGGGCCGCCTGGGACTAAATAAGCAAGTCGTAGCCGAAATTTCGGCGCTGAAAGGCGAGCCTGCCTGGATGACAAACATTCGCCTCGGGGCCCTCGAGATTTTCTATAAAAAACCACTACCTCTATGGGGAGCTGATCTGGGTGGTATTGATTTCGACAACATTTACTATTACATCAAACCGGAAAAGGACAGTGCCTCCTCCTGGGACGACGTCTCGCCGGAAGTAAAAAATACCTTCGATAAACTCGGCATCCCGGAAGCGGAACAGAAGTTTCTGGCTGGAGTTGGCGCCCAATACGAATCAGAAATGGTCTATCACTCCATCAGGAAAGACCTGGAAGAAAAAGGCGTTATCTTCCTCTCGATGGATGACGGTCTGCGTCAATACCCCGAATTGGTAAAAAAGTACTTCGGCTCCCTGATTCCCGCAGCCGACAATAAATTTGCCGCCCTAAATACTGCCGTCTGGTCAGGCGGTTCGTTTGTCTATGTCCCGCCAGGGGTCCGTGTTGAAATGCCCCTCCAAGCTTATTTCCGCATCAACGCCAAAAATGTTGGCCAATTCGAAAGGACTCTTATCATCGTCGACAAAGACGCTTTCGTCCATTACGTTGAAGGCTGTACCGCCCCTACTTACAGTTCCGACTCTCTCCATAGCGCCGTCGTCGAGATAATTGTCAAGGAAGGCGGCCGTTGTCGTTACACCACCATCCAAAATTGGTCAACCAATGTCTACAACCTCGTTACCAAACGGGCCGCGGCCTACAAAAACGCCACCATGGAATGGATCGACGCCAACCTTGGTTCCAAGCTCACTATGAAATATCCTTCCGTCTACCTCCTGGAACCGGGGGCTCACGGCGAAGTCCTTTCCATCGCCTTTGCCGGAGCCGGTCAACAGCTTGACGCCGGCGGCAAAATGGTTCATGGGGCTCCCAACACTACCTCGAAAATTACCTCAAAATCAATTAGCCAGGGTGGTGGTCGGGTTTCCTATCGCGGTTTGGTGAAGGTCTACAAGGGTGCCGAAGGTTCCCGATCCAATGTCGTTTGCGACGCCTTACTCATTGACGACAAATCTCGCTCTGATACCTATCCGGTGATTGAAATAGACGAGAATAATGTCACCATCGGTCACGAAGCCTCCGTCTCAAAGGTCGGTGAGGAACAGCTCTTTTATCTCATGAGCCGGGGTGTCACCAAAGAACTGGCCGAAAGTCTCGTCGTCGCCGGTTTTATCGAACCCCTGGTCAAGGAATTACCGATGGAATACGCCATTGAACTCAACCGTTTAATTCAACTCCAAATGGAAAGTTCAGTTGGCTAAATTACCCCTTGACAGCTATATGTGTAAGATTTACACTTACTCATGCTAATAGTGTGACGATTACACCATATGATTAATCAAGAAATCGAAAAAAATCTTCGTGCTGCGTTCCCCAAAAGCGTCGTTCCCGACTTTGAACTCCAAATCAAAGCCGAGTTGGTCAGTCAGATCGAAGCTCTAAAACGGGAGAAAAACGCTATCATCCTAGGTCATAATTATATGGAACCGGTTCTCTTTCACACTATCCCCGACTATCGCGGTGATTCGTTGGAACTTTCCCGACGAGCGGCCGAAACCGACGCGGACATCATCGTCTTTTGCGGTGTTCACTTCATGGCCGAAACCGCCAAAATTCTAAACCCGACCAAAAAAGTTTTGATCCCCTCTCTCGAGGCCGGCTGTTCCCTTGCCGAGGGCATCAAGCCGTCGGACCTACTTTGGCTGCGCGAGCACTACCCCCATCTTCCGATTATTACCTATGTCAATAGTTCCGCCGAGGTCAAGGCGCTGAGCGATGTCTGTTGCACCTCGGGTAACGTCGGCCAGGTCATTCGCTGGGCCCAAAAATACTTCGCTACTCCTTCAGTCATTTTTCTCCCCGATAAATATATGGCCGGAAATGTTGCCAAAGATCTCGCTATGAATGTTTATTTCCCGGATAAACAAGACGGGCCAAAAAGCGAAACCGAAGTCGTCCAAGGCCCCACCATCATCGGCTGGAACGCCCGCTGTTATGTTCACGAACAATACACGCCGGAACACATCAGAGCAATCCGATCCGATTATCCGGGCGCCGTTGTTTTAGCTCACCCCGAATGTCCCCCCGAAGTCGTCTCCCTATCTGACTTTTCCGGCAGTACTTCTGCCATGTCCAAATACGTCGAACAAAACGGTCATGGTAAAAAAATTGCCCTCCTCACCGAATGTTCTATGGCCGACAACATCGTCGCCAATCACCCGGAATTGAACGACAACCTGATCAGAATGTGCAATCTTCGTTGCCGCTATATGCACACCATTACCCTGGAACAAACTCTGGCCGCCTTAACCTATGAACAATACGAAGTTACCATTCCGGAAAAAATTAGACGCCCCGCCGAGGTTGCAGTTAGAAGAATGATCGCCATTGGCTAACCCTATGACACCAGAAAAACTCTTCCCCCTCAAAGCCGTCTACAGTTATTACTTTCCCGAAGTCAGAAATATCATCGACCGCCTCACTGCCGCTTACCCCCATGACTTATTTCTCCAATCAATCAACCCCGGCCTGGATGATTATCATCTCCCCGTCATCAAGGCTTATCTCGATCACTTTCATGATCAGCTTCCCGATCTTCCTGTCCTTCCCCACCGTTATGTCACCTCTGGTGCCAGTGAGGCAATCTTTCACCTCTTGGCTCACATCGCCGTTTCCCCCAAAAAAGAACCTCTTTATGTTCTGGAAGGAGAATACGAAGGTTATACCGGCTATGGCCAAAACCTTGGCCTCACTTTCTCTACTGCCGCCGAAACTAATTCCCTGCTCACTCTTCCCCCGGGACTCGTTTTCCTCTCCAACCCATCCGCCCGGGACGGCAATATCATCAGCAATGAGGAGATCCTCGCGATTTGTGAAGCCAGCCACCGAGTTATTTATGACGTAACCTACGTCGGTCTCACCGACCCCCATCGTTTCGATTTGAACCACAAAAACATTATTGCGGTAATCGCTTCACTCAGCAAACCGTTTGGGATTTATTACCATCGCCTCGGCTTTGCCTTTACCCGCTTTGAAATGAAAACTCTCGAAGTCAATAAATGGTTCAAAAATATTTTCTCTCTCCTTCTCGCCAAAGAAATTCTGACCACGATCGGGGAAAGGGAACTGGTTGACCGCTATCGCCCAACCCAAGAAGAAGCTGTTAACCAGATGTCCCAAGATTTTGATTTTCGTCCCCAAGCCAGTCAGGTCGTCTTACTTGCCTCGGTAGATAAAAGCACCCCCCCCAAAAGCAAAAGCGCGGTTTGGGAAAAATACAACCGACAGCATAACTACCGCTTTTGTCTCACCCCTTATTTTTTAAAGAAAGAAAGGGGATTTGTCTAAGATGCGCACCGCGGAAAACTTCAGCCTTATCGCCGGCACCGGCGCCTGCAATGCCGAATGCCCCTTCTGCGTTTCAAAGATGACCGGTCTATCCGAAATCGGTCTTAAGCCCCAACCAATCAACTGGCGTAATTTCGAAAAAGCGGCCCAGCTTGCCAAAGACTATCAGGTTGGCAGTGTCATCATCACCGGTAAAGGCGAACCCACTCTTTTCCCCGATCAAATCAGCGATTATCTTACCCATCTGAAAAAATTCAACTTTCCCCTCATTGATCTCCAAACCAACGGTCTCAATCTCGACCGCCAAAGTGAGCATTTCAACTCCTATCTGCGCCAATGGTACGACCAGGGTCTCGCCTTCGTCGCTCTTTCTATCGTCAACCATCTCCCGGAAGAAAACCGAAAAATTTACACCCCGCATTTCAAACAATACGTCGAGCTTCCACGTCTTGTCGATAAACTTCACAAAATCGGCTTTTCTGTTCGTTTCTCGGTCACCCTCTTTGACGGTGGCATCGACGATGCCGAGAAAGCTGGCCAGATGATCGATTTCACCAAAAAGCTCGCCGTCGAACAGTTAACCCTAAGAAGGGTCGCCAAACCAAATAACAGCGAAAATCCGGAAATCGATCTTTGGACCCAAGTCCACCTTCTCTCCGATAGTCGTCTGCAGGAAATCCGCCGTTATCTGGAAGAAAACGGCCATCGCCTCCTCCTCACCGGCCACGGAACCATCATCTACGACGTCGCGGGTCAAAACGTCTGCCTCACTAACGCCCTCACCTTGGAAATGGACCCAGAAAAAATCCGCCAAATCATCTTTTATCCCAACGGCCGAGTCCGTTTTGACTGGCAATATCAAGGAGCAACTATTCTCTGAAATCTACTTGAAAAAGACCGGCTTATCAGACTTAAAGGAGTATAGTTTTCCCGGCCGATGTCTACCACCACTACTTTCTCCCACCTCGTTTAGTAGATCCAAGGACAGCATCTTTTTTCTGAAATTCCGCTTATCCAACGGTCTGCCCAAGATCGCCTCATAAACTCGCTGCAATTCACCCAAACCAAACTTGGTCGGCATCAAACCAACGGCGATATTCGAATAGCCTATCTTACTTTTCAACCGATTCATTCCGGTTTCGATAATTATTTTGTGGTCGAAAGCTAGTTGAGGCAGTTTTTTCACCCCAAACCAGGTGACAACGTGCTTTCCATCCCCGACTACTTTCGTTTTTTCTTCCGGAACTAAGGCCAAGTATGAAACCGAAATTACTCGGCCACGCGGATCTCTTTTTACTTCCCCAAAAGTAAACAGCTGTTCTAGGTATGGTCCTTTCATTCGGGCCTTCGCCTCGATTACTCTCTTCGCCGCCCCATCCAAACCCTCCTCTTCCGCCACAAATCCCCCCGGCAAAGCAAACTCTTGCGGAAAAGGGGGTTTGCTTCTTTTAATCAAAAGAATCGACAGCTCCCCCCTAATAATAGAAAAAATCAGGACATCGACCGTCAGGTAGGGATGTGGAAACTCGGTCACCTCGTATTTTTTGTCAGCCATATTTCTTCCCCATTATACTACGGGTTATGTACAATATACACCTTTTGATATGGTAAACTGATTTGGAGGAAACAAAAAATGAAATTCAATATCCGCTTCTTGTATCTCTATTTATTTTCTTTCGTCGGTCTTCTGATTACCGTCATCGGCAGCGTCCAGATCATCGACCTCGGTCTCAAAACCTACGTCTTTAAGGTCTCCGAATATTCTTATTATCCCGAACCAGTTGCTGTTGGCGGTAAACCAACAATATCGGCGGAAGAAATGACCAAACGAAACGAAATCGAACAGTCTAATCAACGCCGGCGCCAGCTTTCCACCTCACTCTCAATGATTCTGGTTGGTGTCCCCCTTTATCTCTATCACTGGAAAACCATCAAAAAAGAGGGATGAAAACCATCGCCTATTATTCCGGAAAAATCGAAACCAAAAATCAGGAATGTTTCGTCGGCGATCAAAAAGTCGACTGCCCGGGATCGTCAACCAATAATCTCACCCAGACCGGCGACAAACTTGACCTTCTGCCATCAATCACCGCCTTAGACAAACGCGACAACCTCGCCTTCTCCATTGTTCTTTTCGTAATAATCCTAAGTTTTCTGCTGTTGACGACTTTCAAAATTAAAATCTTTGGTAAAACCTTGGGGGAATATCTAAAACCAATTTGGTACTTCGTCATTGTTTCTATCCTTACTGTTCTTTGGCAATATCTCTTTGGACTTAAGATTGACGACAACCTAATGGCCCTAAGAATCAGCCAATGGCTCTGGGAAGCTATGGTTCTCGTTTCTGCTTATAAAATAAGTAAGCTCCCAGGCTTCTCCTATGGCAATATGGTTTTCCTCGGCATCTTATACAGCCTCATCATCCACGGGTTAAAAATAACCATCAGATATTTCTTTTATGACAAAACCCTCTTGTATGTTCTCGACCGTTTCCTCTACGGCAGCCTTTTGGTGATGGCAATTGCCGCAGTGGCGGGATCTGCCTTTGTCTACCTCAGAAAGAAAGGCTATCGTCTCTAATCATTTTCCAGTCAGACTGGGCTCCCCCTCCATCTGCTTACACGAATCATGGCTAAGTAGCCCTCACTTTCTCTTTAATTTGCTGGTTACCCACCTGTAAACCATCATCATCTTTACCACAACCGGTCTCCATCTTGCTTCTAGTGGCCAAGTTCCAAATCTCTTTCTGTACCAAAACCCACCCGCCGCCGCCAACCCAACAACTCCTACAACCGACAACACCCATCTCCACAGCCGTTTATCATTCGGTCCAACTTCTGCACTCACCGCCCTTTCCGGTTCTCCCTTCGGTCGTTCTCGCCACACAGCCCTGGGGATCGCGGTCTTTTCCACCACTTCTCCATTCCCCTCAATCTCAATTTGTTTAATCTCACCGCCGTAACTAGACGAAAGCGAATATGTTTTTTCACCTGCCGCCACTTTTATCGTCCCATCATAGATCTCTGAGATAATTTTTCCGGATTCTCTGTCATAACTTACCGCGAAATCGGTCCCGTCCCAACTGATCTCCACGTCTTGCCTACCCTCAAACTGAATCTCAGTCGGCAAATCAGGACTATCTGTTCCCCCGAAACCTCCCGTCCCGATCCTGACATCTCCGTTATTCAGTTTGACATTACTCGATCCGCCACTCTCCGTCGGCACCAACTCCACCACACTGCCGCCCCCTAGCGTTATTGAACTTCCCCCGGCCACATTCGTTATCCCCAAACTACTCATCCCAAATTTCCCGACGTTATCGTACTGCGAATTCCCTTGATACAAACCCATCCCTGTCTTTATCTTCGTTCCCACCGGCACCCGGACAAAATCTCCCGACTCTGGTACAAAAGTGGTTCCGTCTGGAAACTCCAGGGTAATCTTATTTCCCCCTCGATATTCAATTATGTGATTCTTAGCATTAGCGGTAAACGAAAAATACCTATTGTCCTTCGTCGATAAAGGGTTATCAAAAAGGTAAGGTGTATTTCCGGTAATCTCCGGCACTTTGGGTCGAGACGGTAAGTCACCCAACTCAGTCTCGCCAAACAACGCCTTCAATTCGTCGTTTAATCTTTTAGCATTCTCGCTTATCGCCAGATCCGACTCGGCCGGAACCTCCTCCACCAATGCTTCCGCCTCCTTTTCTTCTTCAACACTAGCTTCGGTCTGCACGTTTTTTGATCCACACACCCCTGCAATTCGACCCACAGTCTTTCTCGCAAACTCCAGCGTAGGAGTCAGGACCGCGTCAAGCGTCCCTTCCGTACTACCTCCGTCGATGACTTTGTACAGCCTATTCCTTTCGTCATCCCAGGAGATGGCCACATGATGATTTTTGAAGAACTCGCTGTTCTCATCAAAGTACTCATTCGCCATATCGTCATAGACCTTCCCACTCAAAGAAATTCTGCAATATCCCACAAACACCAACAGGTTTACGTCACCATAGTCAAAAGTCCATACCGGAGTTTTTCCTTTGGTAAATTCAATATCATTGGCTCCTGTTCCAATATGGATTATGTCAATATAGTCTTTTCGCACTATCAAACTACTAAAGTCGCCGATACCGGCATCTTTCTGTTCTCTGGTCGCCTTATGAAACGACTGCTGTGCCAGATCTTTGTTGTAACTAGAGAAGGACTCACCTTCCCGCTTATACTCCACCACCAAATCCTTATCCAACCAATCACGAAAGTACTGTCTCACATCCGCAATCTCCATCGTTTCTATCATCCCTCTCTCCGTTTTTTTAAACGCCGTTTCCGGAAAAGTTACCACATTCCCCTCGATAAATTTATTTGCACAGTCCGGGGTAGAGTACTGATCAGGATCCGAAGCTATTCGCCTAGCCTCATCCAAACAACGGACTAGGGGGTCGGAACTATTCTTATAATCATTCTCTTGGGCCCCAACCCTCCCTCCATCAACGAAAAACAAGAAACCAACCATCAACAAAACCAAAATACTCTTCTTCACTAACTTTCAGTTTATCAGAAACACAAAAAATGCTCCCCCTCCATCTTCTAACACGAACCATCAAGGACTGGGCCTTATATCTTTCATAAACAAATTTATTTTTTCTTTATCGATTTCCTTTTTCTAAACACCAGAAATGCGCCACCAATAATAATCGCCACCAAAATTGCTCCAGCCAAGACCAACTTTGGAATCGAGAGTCTTTTTCTGACCACCACCACTCCCGGGTTGCCGCCGTCAGGGGTTACTCTAGTCGTCTTCCCATCTCTAGTAGTTATCTCCACCTCTCCCTCATAAACCGTTACCGCCGTTAGCTGTTTGTTCGGATCAAACGACACTCGATAGTGAGTGCCTCTGGATTTTATAAAAGCGTTAAGCGTCTTTATGTCAATCGGCGCGGTTCCGGTCTTCACTTCTATTTCACCACTCTCCAAATTATAGGTATTCTCAACCGTATAAACTCCAAAACTGCTCGGGTAAAACAAAATACTGCCCCCATCAGCCCTAAATATCACCGTAGAATCATCACCGCTCACCACCTGTGCCCCCGGCTTTAATTGATCCTCCACCATCATCCGCCACTTCTGCGGAAATGACTCCTCATCAAAAAACCTCACGCCATCAGTTGATTTCTTCCACGCTTGTTGGGCTTCTCTAATTACTTGTTCTGTTATCTGCGGCGTTTCCTCATACAGCTCATACTCCAAATTATCTCTTTCAACCTTCTTTGTTTCCCATTCACTCAAGCTCTCCTCAATCCATCGGTTTACCTCTAGCGACTTTTGCTTCATTTCTTCAGTCATAAACTTGACCGACTCCCAAGTCTGGTTACCAGCTAACTTCCAAGGTTTTTCCTGCTCTGGTGTCGCAGTTTCCGGCCTCTCCAACAATCCCTTCGCCCAGTCCACGACACCTCCTTTCTTTATCTCCGTCTCCCCACTATCAAAACCGCCACAAACACCTGAAACCTTCCCCACCAAACTTCTGGCATACTCCCACATCTCCTGTTTCAATTTCTCTTCACCGTGATCGTGATCGCTATTTATCACTACGTTCCGCGCCCAATCAACGTGATGATTAGACGACCAATTATTTCCCTGTTTCGCCCGTCCACCAACCATAAAGGAACAATTGCCTACAATCACCATCAACTCTTGATAAGTGGTGTAGCCAGCCCAGGCTTGCGGCAGTCCGGTATAACCCTCCGTAATATTTACATAGGTCATCTCTGTCTGATGCAGACTTTTGTCGCCAATCCCCGGCTTTTCCACCTTTTTCTCTGTTCGATAACCCGGTCCTGGACTACTCGGCTCACTGGTCTCCTGGTACCCCATCTGTTCCTCTCTTACTTCAACGCCAGCTACTGGAGTGTCAAAAAAAGCAAAAAGCTCCAGTTCCATATCGCCAAAAGACTCCTTCTTGCTAAATTCAGTCAACGGCAAAACGCTAAACTTGCCCACCGCCCCTTCTCCCAAACAACTCGAATTGTTTTTCGTATACCACTGCGGTCCCTCTTTCTCTCTAATCCGTTTTACTTCCTCAATGCAGGCCATCAAGCCATCCTTCTCCTGCGCCCTCGCCGCCGCCGCAAACACAAAGAAAAAAACTATACCCAGCGTCAAAACAATCTTACTTCTCAAACAACTCTTCAAGTTTCTTACCAACTGATAACCAGAAACCCAATATCTAACCTTACCACATTCAAATAGCCTTGAAGGCCACAAAGTTCTAAAATTGACAACTCAGCTCGCCAAATGGGACGATTACCGAAAAGCAGATTGGTCAGACTTGATTGATTTCCCAGATTTATTCTTGGAGCAAACTAGCAAATTACTTTCCCCCTAGCCATAACATACTCACCGCCTAGGGTACCCCCTCTTCCGACTTAATGAATCACCAACGAGGCTCATTTACTCACACATTTTTTCCGAAAATTATCAAACCAGATCCATTTAGCCACTCTTATCTACTCTGTCAATCATATATTTCACGGCTTCATTCATATTTGTGGTCGTTATTTTTATTTCTGGGTGTTTTTGCTGAAATACACGAAATATCTCATCAGCAAAAGCTTGTCCGATTGTTGAAACATTGTCGAAATTTAAAATTATATGCTTAAACTTTTCAAGGCCAGTCAAAATTCTCCTAGCCTGTGACCTAGAAACATAGATCGTTCCAACTTTATATAATCTAACCTGAATTTCTGTTTTATCAAAATCAGGATCTTCATGATCTGTCTCGTATAGAGAAAAAACGTGAGTTAAATGCCTGTTTGTATTTTTCGAAACAGAAAAAGAAACCTTGGTTCCTTTTCTTGAAGTTGTTTGCTCAAAAAAAATATCCGGAATATTATTATCAACTCTCAATGAATAACCAAAACTATCGAGAATAAAAATATCCGCAACCTTAGAAGTAAAAAAGATACCCTCGCCCGAATGTGCGTGAGGATGAGTCGTCGCCTTTCCTTTTAGCAGATCTTGCATCGCTTCAAATTCGTTTGAAAGCCCTCTTTTTCCCATAACATTATTAAAAACTCCAATACCATTATCAGAGATTTCAAACCACAAAGTTTTCTCGTCTGCGCCAACCCTAACATCAACAAATGTTGATTCTGAGTGCTCGATAGCATTGTTCAGTATTTCTGAAAAGGCATAATCAAAAATACTCCTTACACTCTCATCAAGTTGTATCAAAAAGGGAGCCTGATGGTTGATACTGTCCAGAACTTCATGTTCCTTTAAATCTTTTCTCAGCAAATGTTTACTTATCGAGTTACCAAGTTCTGTCGCATTTTCAGGCAAGGCGTACGTTGCGCCAGAAGTTGACCCAAATTTTACTAAAATACCTTTCTTTACCAGCTCTGAAATTACTGCACTTACCCAAGCTCTCGTCACCTTCCCTCTTAAACCGTCAACAACATCGGCAGTTTTAAATGCCTTCTTTGCTTTGGCGGTAGTGAGTATTGCTTCTTTTACGTCCATGTTGTTGTAAACATATATTATCAGTTGTCAAGTAGATTGTCAAGTACGGAATAAGGTTGTCAAGTCGGTTGTCAAGTTTGGCGAACGGCCTTAATTAGCTCCCCCTCCATCTCCTTACCCAAACCGTTACCAATTAACGCCTGCCCGGTATTTCTCAAGTATTTCCAAAGTTGCTTTAATGGATGCGTTATCAGTATTTCGCAATTTCACTCTATCTTTGAATCGAGCGAGTAACGGCGTCAAAAACTCGTCCGCCCATGAGGGAGTTAAAACAACCACGCCGTCAAAATCCACAACCACTTCTTCATTTTCCGCAACATCTGTTAATGTTGGTTGAAACGCCAACCAGGCTTCTTTTCCTGACGGTCGTGATACCAATGTCGTGCCAAATTTTTTTAATTCTATGATCATATTGAGTGCTCAAAACCAATAATAGCAATACACCCTCTAATTTGTTCTTCTACCCAAGACGCGACAACATCTTTATCGTATTCTTTTAAGTACAAGGCTGCATCACCAGTTTGGAAACTTAGGCTGAAAGGATTCTTGATTATAACCGATCTGACAAATTTCAAGCCATTGCCGCGCGCTTCAGGGTGTCGGCCCGATATTGTCTTGGTAAAAGCCATTTTTAACGCCTCGCCCGCATCGCTCAATTCTGGTTTTACACGCCTAAGGGTCTTCAGTATTCCAAGACCGCGATCTGCCAATACAATATTCCTGTTTCTCAAATTGTAAGAAAAATACACTCCTACCACATCGGGCCAATTACCAATGTTGTGATCAAATGAGTTATTGCCAATTTCACCCGCGACTGCGCACAATAAAGAAACAGCTGACTCAGGGACCTTACCACGAAGGACCGTTTGGAGTTTTTCGAGTCGCGCCTGAAACACGTCCCTTGTTGGACAGTAAACATCATCTGACGGAAATGTTCCTACAGATGCCATAGCCCATTGTTTTGCTACCGAACTGTCATTTCGTAAAAACCGGTTAATCTCTTCTTGGCTATAAAACCGATGCCCGCGTGGTCCTATTCTAATTGACGAAAGACGATACGTTTTGTCCCACCTTCTTAGGGTATCTATAGAAGCACCTAACTGCTTCGCGGCATCACTGATAGAAATAAGGTTTTTGGGCATATTTACTCCAATCTATGCATATTCTACCATATCTATGCAAATCTATGCAAAAAGCGCGTAATCTATGCATAATGACAAATAAATCGTGCCTAACAGAGCCTCATTGCTCCCCCTCCAACTCCTAACACGAATCATGGCTAGTTAGACTAGTCTCGTTCAAAATCTTGTGGTAGGAAAATCTCCACTTCATCACCCTCTTTAATTATTCCACTCGCAAAAGGCATCGCCGTCAGACCACGTTTTCCAAAAGCCGCTTTAGCGAACTTAATCGCAGTTAGTTTTCCTATTCCCCGTTTCATCATATTGTTGGAAGGTATTACACAGGGCAAGTTCTCAGCTGTTACAAACAAGATGGTGTTTCTAGGAAATTTAATAAATGCCCCTAGCGGTATTTTTGTCAGTTTCTCCACCCCACTTAACACAATATTTGCCTCCATATCTTCAGGCAGAACTTCCGTTCCCACCCGGTCTGAAATTTCTCTAAGTTCCTCTGTAGACACGATTGTCACTGCTCTTAAGTTGGTGACTTCGGTTCCTTTAGATACCAGATTAACAGTTCTAATGTCTGCATTTCGTGTCTTGCCGAAATGTTTGTCGTACTTAATTCCATCCAACAGCACCTCTAATTTTTCAACCCCAATCGGAGTCTTATCAAAAGGCTGCGTTATATATAACTTTTCAACTTTTGCCTTTAAAGATTTCATGTAGATATTCTAGCAGAGCAAAGATCGCTGAAGTTACAATGCTCCCCCGGCTGGACTCGAACCAGCGACATCCTCCTTAACAGGGAGGCGCTCTACCAACTGAGCTACAGGGGATTATTAACGAACACCCATATTATACCAGTTTGAGGCTATTTTTAACCACTTAGGCTAGAATACGGGAAATGAACTCCAAGGAGATAGCTCCCCACCCTACCGGCAACTTTCCCAGCATCAAAGAAGAATTCCTGTTGCGCTTCGGCTTCATGGACAAATCCAACCCCGTCCTCAAGATCATCAGAAAAAGATTAAAGGAACTAGGCCTCAAAGGGAAACACTATCTTCCTCTGAACCTCCTCGCTCTCTATTACGGCGTTTATTTTTACAATCAAGTTTGCCGCCACCAGCTCTATCACCCCGAAGATGAACCTCCCATCAAGATCATCAGAACCCCGGCTGATAAAAACTCTGTCTATACCAAAGACAGTTTGATCTACATCAATCTCGCCTCACACCAGTCTAAAGAAGAACTCTATCTCCCTCCTCTGAACTCCACTGAAGTGTATCAAAACACATCAATCTTCGCCCCTTCATATCTGGCCCAAATCATCACCGGTCTCGAAGAAGCCAACCACCTTCATCTGAATCGCATTTACCGACAACATAAACCCAATTACTGTCGTCGCTCTGACCACCGTTTTCCGGAACGACTTTGGCAAGCCAGCGTCGACAACTCAGTCTCCTACCGGGCCAAACTCTGGCACGAATTTGCCGCTCTTGTAGTTCAAAGGGCCTATCTCAACTACTATGTCCTTGGCGAATATCCTAAAGTTGTGGCCGAATTCAATGATTTTTATAGCGAAGTCAAAAAAGAGCGGCAAAAATGGGTAAGGCAAAAGAAAAAATAATTTGACAACCTCGATTCAATTTGTTTAAGTTAACCCATGGACTACCCGACTGATTATGGCAAACGCCCCTTGTGGCAATGGCTGGTTATTTATCTCATCATCGGCGGTCTCATTTACGCCGCTATCTACTACTTCTATTTTGCGAAGAAAGGAACTAATCCTTATGGTGCTGTCTATAATCAGCCCACCTCAGCTATCACCCAGACTGTCAACCAAAATTCGGTCACGGTCACTAGCAACGGTTTTCAACCTAGTAGTCTGACCATCAAAGCCGGTGAGACCATTGTTTGGAATAACCAAAGCGGCAATACCGGCAACGTCAGTTCATCTCCCCATCCCATCCACACCGATTATCCTCCGCTTAATCTTGGCGATATCGCCCCCGGGGCTTCTGTTTCCCTCGTTTTTCCCACCGCTGGCACTTACAAGTATCACAACCACTTAAATCCGAGTCAATTCGGCACGATCACGGTCGAATAACTTCCAGGATTTGATACAATAGCGCCATGCCAACTGCAGAAAAAACGAGGGCCGACTTTGCCGAGGCCAAAAACAGCCTTCGACCCCTCGATTTCCAATTCGACCGGCTCCACCTGACCGTCTACCCGGAACAAAGAATCATCATCGTTATTGGAACCTTCGGGGAACCCCTTGTGGAAAACAAATCGCGGCGCCAACCCCACATCCTCGAAGTGGGCCGGATAATCGCCCTCCTCGCCCAGCAAGGCTATGTCGTCGAAAGAATCTTCTCCTATCCCATCTCCCAATTTCAGGGGGGAACAAACAAAATGGGCGTCATCATCACCTACAAGTAAAAACTCGTTTCCCTATTTCCATCGATTCAAGATCAAGTTCACCAGGGCCAGGACTATCGCCGCCAACAGCGCCGTTGTGAATCCCTCCACCTTAAAGCCAACTACCAGCCGGCTCATCAGCATTATCAATAATGCGTTGATGACAAAAGTAAACAGCCCCAAAGTCAAAATATTTATCGGCAGCGTCAGTAGGATCAAAATCGGTTTCAAAAGGATCGCCAACACTCCCCAAACTACCGCCACCACCAACAACGCCTGCCAACCCGCAATTGTTACCCCGGGCACCAGATAGGCGACCACATAAAAGGCCAGCGCGTTCAAAACCAAGGTTGTTAGGATCATGGGCTAATTTTAGCACTTGCTCGTGTTATATAATTCACTTATGCCAGAATCAGCCGTTGAGGAACCAATGGAGAAGCGCAGAGAAGCAGAAACAAAAACGGAATTACTTTTCCGGTCTGGAATATTAGAAATTTTGGGCCGTGCCCATCTCGATATCAAAGTTCAGGAAGAAGACGGGGCTGTATCGGCAATCGTAGATGATGAAGATCGCCCTCGTCAGGGAAATCTTGATGCAGATGGTGTATTAATCGACGAAATAAACATGGACGCGCTCAAAGAATTCTTCTCATCTGCCAACGTTAATTTTGAGGGAGATCCTTGGACCACCGAGGACCAAGAAGATTTTCTGGGCTCTATTTCTATAAACACCGTCAACCTGAATGACGCCCTAAGGACCGGCCGGTTGGTCTTGAAGAGAGAAGAGAGGGGAGAAACCTATACTTTCGACGGTCTTGACGAATCGGTAGAAGCGTTTCTCAGTTCGCACGAAGGCGATGAAAAGTACTTTCCGGACTAATTACTCCAAATAGTCCTGGAGTTTTTTCCTTCTGCTTGGGTGGCGTAACTTACGGAGTGCTTTGCTCTCAATCTGCCTGATTCTCTCCCTGGTCACCCCAAACTCCCGCCCCACCTCCTCCAGGGTCAGCGCCTTCGCCCCATGCAGGCCAAAACGCATTTTCAATACCTTCGCTTCCCGATCGGTCAAGGTCGATAGTACCTCCTCAACGTTCTCCAGCATCAACTGCTTTGTCGTCGCCTCATAAGGCGAGATCTGACCCTCGTCGGCGATGAAATCGCCCAGCAGCGAGTCGTCGTCCTCGCCAATCGGTGTTTCCAAAGAAGTCGTCTTCTGGGAAATCTTTAGGATTTCCCGAACCCGCTCCGCCGTCAGTTCCAATTCCTTACCTACCTCCTCATCGGTTGGCTCCCGGCCCAAATCCTGCATTAATTTCCGCTGGGTTCGGATCAACTTATTGATCGTCTCCACCATGTGGACCGGAATTCGAATCGTTCTGGCCTGGTCAGCGATAGCCCGGGTAATCGCTTGCCGAATCCACCAAGTGGCATAGGTCGAAAACTTAAAGCCCTTCGTCCAGTCATATTTTTCCACCGCCCGGATCAAACCCTTGTTGCCTTCCTGGATCAGATCCAAAAAGCTCATCCCCCTCCCCATGTATTTCTTGGCGATCGAAACCACCAAACGCAGGTTGGACTGAGTCAGTTTGTCCTTCGCTTTTTTGTCTCCCGCTTCGTTCTTCTGGGCCAACATTATTTCCTCTTCCCGCTTCAGCAGCGGAATCCTCCCGATCTCCTTCAGGTACATTCTGACCGGATCATTGACGGCAATTTCCTCCAAGCCCGTCAGTTCTTCCAGCTCCTTCTCCAAGTCACTTGTTTCAGCCAATTCACTCTCCTGACCAGCCATGACGCTCTCAAAGACATCAATATCAGCCTTGAACAACTGGTCATAGAGCTGATCCAACTCATCGACATGCCGCTCCGCGTCCGAAAATAGCTCCAGAATTTCATCTTGGGTCACAAACCCCCGGGTCCTCCCCTTGGCCACCAAATCGGCGATTAGCTTCGGTAGCTTCAATTGTTTGCTGCCTTTTTTAACCGTCACCGGTTTCTTGGTTATCTTTTTTACCATGGGAAACAATCTTAACTAATCACCAGCTTCTTTTCCAATGTGTTCAATTTTACCAGTTTTTCGCTCAAATTGGCAAGAAGCGCCTCATCACCCGCTTCTTCTCCCTTCTTTATTAATTCCGTCAAACGATTTCTTTCTCCCCGAATCACCCGCCGCCCCCATTCCAGAACCAATCGTTTTACGTCTTTATCACCATCTTCCCCTCCACTGCCAATCAAATATGCCTCCTCGGCCAGTGACCGGAGTTCCTGCGGCAAGGCGGTAATAAACTGCTCCGCTTTTAACGCCTCCCCGCTTTCCAAAATTGTTTCGACCAACTTCCCCGCCGCCCCCACTATCGGTAAACCAACCAGCTCCTTTTTTATTTTTTCCCGTAGCTCCTCTGCTGAAAAAAGCAATAGCCCTACTACCTGTAAATCAAATCGGTATTTAGCCGCCGCTTCACTTGGTTTTTCGCTTATCTCCATCTTCTTTTCTCTCCGCCCGGATCTTATTTTCTCGATTTCTTCCCAAACCCTGGCCTTATCTACTCCTACTTTTTCGGCTAACTTTCTCGCCCAAACTTCTCTAATCACGCTATTCTCCACTTTCGCCAAATACGGCACCACTTCGCGAACCACCCGGCCCACACCCTCGACCGAATCCGTTCCCCATTTGCCAATCGCCTTATTAAAAAAGAATTCATAAACCGGTACCGCTCTCTCTACCATTTCCACCCACTCGTGCGGTTTGTTTCGGGCGATTTCGTCCGGATCTTTCCCCCCGACAATCTCCACCATCTTTATACTCAATTCAAGCTTTTCAGCCTCTTCTATCGATCTTTTCATCGCCGCTTCCCCAGCCGTATCAGCATCCAAGGCGAGAATAAAAGTATTCGTCAACCGCGACAATATCCCTATCATCTCGGTCGTCACCGCCGATCCTTTTATTGCCACCGTTTCCGTTACTCCGGCGGCAAAAGAACTAATCATGTCCAATTCGCCTTCGACCAAAACCACTCGGTTTTTCTTCTTTATTTCGTTTCGGGCCACCGTCAGGCCAAAAAGCATCCTGCTTTTGTGATAGATCTCCGTTTCCGCTGAATTGATGTACTTCGCCTCCTCGTAACCCGGCTTGCCCTTCGAAGCTTCAGCGAAGGAGGGCAAAACCCTCCCCGAAAAACCCACCACCCTCCCCGAGATATCCAGGAGCGGAAACATGATTCTGCCTCGAAAACGGTCATAAAGTCTTTTTCCACTGCCGACTGCCAACCCCGCCGCGGTCAAAACTTCCGGCCGATACCCCTTCTTGTTAACCAAATATTCCACCAAACCATCCCACTCCGGCAGAGAATAACCCAAGGAAAAAGTTTCAATCAGCTTCTCCTTTATTCCCCTCTCGCCCAAATACTGCCGCGCCGCTTCTCCCGCCGGATGCTTCGTCAGTAAATAATGATAGTATTCTGCGGCCAAATCATGAACTTCAATCAGTTCCCGTTTCGAGTCATGCCCCTCACTCACTCGCTTTACCAGTTTCACTCCCGCCTTATCGGCTAGTTTTTCCAGCGCTTCCGGGAAATCCAGGCCCTCTGTTTCCATCAGGAATTTATAAACGTCTCCCCCGACGCCGCAACCGAAGCATTTGTAGATCTGCAGTTCCTCATTCACCATGAAGGAAGCCGTCTTCTCCCCGTGAAACGGGCACAAGCCAACAAAATTTTTGCCCTTCTTTTTCAAGGCTACCTGCTCCCCGACGATATTGACGATATTTATCTTCTTCTTGATTTCCTCAACCTGGTTCTCCATATCTGCCCAATTCTACCTCAATGATAAATTAAAAAGCGCTAATCTGTGTTAGGAAACACAGGCATAATTCGTTTCATAAAATCGACGAAAAGTGGGACCGTAAATTCTGTATCACCATGAGTCGGACTATAGATCATTCCCTTTTTTATAAGAAAGTTCCTGACTGGAGCCACACTCTGAACCTCTTTCCCCAGTCGTTCAGCAATATCCCCAGAGCGGTGCGCACCAGAACCCAGTTCTGCCATCGCTCGAAGATATTCTTTCTCTTTAGGTGTTAATCTATCAAAGCGCACGCCGAAAAAGTTCTGATCGAGTCGTCTAATAGCCTCTATCGTTGCACTCTTGACAACACTGACGGTAATGGGAGAGTTCTTAGCCATAAGCCATGATTGATATCCCCACTCCTGAATGAAATAAGGATACTTTTCAGTTACCCGCAATATCTCCTCTAAGGCATCGTCAGAAAAGACCACGCCCTGAGCACGAACCGGTTCCTGCAAAGCAAGTTTGGCATCAACATTCGATAAAGGGCCAACCTCTGGATAATCAAAAAGCCTTTCTGCATATGATTTTGCGTTACCTGCTTTACCTCGAAGTTGTGGTAATCCTGCTCCGATAAGTACGATTGGCAGAGACTTTTGGGTAACTTTATGAATTGCCATTATTAGTGAACCCAATTCTTCTTCCTGTAAATATTGCATCTCATCGATAATTACAGCGATAGCGGTAGAGCGATCCTGTGCCGCTTCGCCCAACGCGATAAAAAGCTGTGACAAATCCGCCTCAAGATCACCACTATCTGCAGTCCCTTTTTCAGCGTCAATATCCACTCCAAATTCAACACCCCCGCCTGGTCCAACTTTCAACATAAAACTCTTCAAAACACGTAAGGCGCGCTTCACCTTATCACTCACTTTTCCTCCCATATCCAAAGAATAAAGAAGCTGACGGAGATATGGAACAATAAGTTCCGGCAGACTCTTGTTTTCACTAGCTTCCACCATTAGTGCCTTATAATCACTTTGTTCAGCCAACTCAGAAATTCTATGAAGCAATACCGTCTTACCTACACCTCTCAGCCCAATGAGCAAAAAACTTTTTTCAGACCGCTTGCGCTTTACACGCTCCAAAGCCAAAGATGCACGATCAAGAATGGTTTTTCGACCGGCTAATTCCGGTGGAGGAGAGCCAGCACCGGGGGAGAAAGGATTCTCATATGGATTCATGTATACAAATATTATAACAGTTTAAGGTATTTCAGACAAACATTAATAAACTACCATAATCTCCTTATAATCAGGCGGTCTTCTGCGGAGGAGGCGGGACTCGAACCCGCGAGGGCTTGCGCCCGCATGCTCTCCAAGCATGTGCCATAGCCGCTAGGCGACTCCTCCAAGATGGGTATATTTTACCTCAAGCGCCCCAAGGCCGCGAGCAGTTCAGAAATCTCATCTATAGACACCGTTCTCACTGGCACCGCCCCTTGTCTATAAACTGACCACGGACTGGGCATCCAAACAGTTTTGGCCCCCAGTTCATCCCCTGGCCGGATGTCTCCACCCAAACTATCCCCTACCACCAAACACTTTATCGGTTCCACTTCCAGTTCATCCATCCCTCTTTTCCAATCTTCAGATTTTTTATGATCATTCTCATCGACAATAACAACAGCGTCAAAATAATCCCAAAGACCCAAACTGTCTAATTTAAAATAGGTCCACTCGACATTTGCATGAGTAACCAACCCCATTTTTATTCCCGACTCTTTGAGAGTCTCCAGTAAGGCCCTAACTCCTTGTCTCAGTCTTGGTTCCGTCGAATATATTTTCATCAAAATATCCAAATTATTCAGGATTTTTATTTCCCCATGATCAAACTGCTTAGCCAACTTCTCTACCACCGCCGCCCATCTTTTCGGATTTACTCCCATTTTTTTATACTCCTCGTCGTTTATCTCTTGTAAAGCTTTCATCACCTCATCTGCCTCCACTCCAATTTTTCCTGCCACTACCGAAGCATATTCAAACATATACTGGGTGAATATCTCTCCCGTAAAAATCAGCGTGTCATCTAAATCAAACAACACCGCCTCAATGTCCAATTGTCGTAGTCTTTCATTCGTTTGAACGCTGATCGGATCAAGCTCGATTCCTTTCATCCCGAAATTCTACCATATGTGTACCCGGCGCGACTCGAACGCGCGGCCTTTCCCTTCGGAGGGGAACGCTCTAATCCAACTGAGCTACGGGTACAAGAGCGGAGGGTACAGGAGTCGAACCTGTTAGAGCTTGCGCTCATTGGTTTTCGAAACCAACGCATTACCGTCCTGCCCACCCTCCAAAACCTCTGCTATATTTTACCCTAATCCCGATTCAGCTCCACCTCTTCGAAAAACATGGAGCTTAATGCCGCGTTTGATTTCACCTCTCCCGTCACCATCCGGCAGATCATCAATCATTTTCTCCGGTCCTTCTTCTCCCGCAAGCGGTAAGAATCGGTCTCCCAAAACTTCGCCCAATTTTCCTTTGAAAGCCTGATTCTCTTCACTCGCGCCAAAGATATACCCGATGGCAAAAACTGCTACCGGACACATCCGTGACGTTACTCGCCGGATATATCCCGGCGTTAAATCAGTCTCCAAACCTTTCTGAAGGTAAAAATCGATACTGCTTATCAGTTTCCCGGTTTTAGTTTTCATCAACCAATCTAGTGTTCCGGTCAAATGGGTTAACTTTCTTGGTCTAGTCTCCTCTCCGGGATAAGCCCAATCAAACCTTACCATTGTCACCCCCGTTGACGGTTTCTCGATTTCTATTGATTCACGCTCAACCCCCATTTTCTTCAATTCCAAGAAAAGCAGTCTGTCAATGTCCCAATGATTAATTGCCCCAAAATCCCAATATCCACGCCTCCGTCTGTCCTCACAATGGTCATGAAACAGCCCCCATTCCTCATCAGGGAGTTGGAGGCCCTCCGCTGTCACGCCCTCACCGTATCCAAAAGCTCCCGCTCGATAGATGGGTTTATTATCAACAAGGTCCCAATAATCTTCGACATATTGATGTGAATGAGCGTTATAAAAACCTTTCGCATCTATCGCCACAATCTCCGCGGCGTTGGTCAGAAACAAGTCACTACTGATATTCGGCCCCATGGCGTTATCCAATACTCTTCTCTGGTCCCCCAATAGTCGGTGCCAAGCCAGATAATATCTCACCTGCTCTAGGCGCATCAGGCCATTTTCCACCGCCGGAATACGTTCACTAGAACCTCTACGTTCCTTATTTATCATTTGGGGCGAAATGAACCTCACACGGCCCGAAAGGCCGTGGTTTCGGTTGTGTGTTTAACTTGGTTTCTAATGTAATTGGATATCACTTTGTCAGCGATATCTCCGACTGATTTTACCATGTACCCGT
>Ga0209324_10000763_pt1 | contig 22171 bp, 18 predicted proteins | sample Rifsed19ft3_FD_184015 | JGI IMG/M metagenome (GOLD analysis project Ga0209324, IMG submission 184015) | Soil microbial communities from Rifle, Colorado, USA - sediment 19ft 3 (version 2) | ecosystem: Environmental > Terrestrial > Deep subsurface > Rock core/Sediment | place: Rifle, Colorado...
CACATTTTCATCAAACCCTAAAGCAATAATCTCCTCTATGCTTAAATCGTCCTCTACATAAGCCTTGAGTATTGGATCGAGAATCTCGTAAGGCGGGAGCGAATCGGTATCCTTCTGATTAGGTCTTAGCTCCGCCGAGGGCGGTTTCTTTATGACGGTTTTGGGAATAATCTCTTTTCCCTTCCAATTGTTATAAAATTCCGCTATGCGATACACAAAGGTCTTCGGTACGTCTTTTATCACGGCAAACCCCCCAGCCATGTCTCCATATAGCGTGCAGTATCCAACACTAGTCTCGCTCTTGTTTCCGGTTGTAAGCACGAGCCATCCGAATTTATTTGAAAGCGCCATGAGAATATTGCCACGAATCCTCGCCTGAATGTTTTCCTCAGTCACATCTTGCTCTTTCCCACTAAAGACTTGAGAAACCATATCGAGATAGGCGCTGAATGGTTTCTCGATGGGAACAGTGATAAGCTCAATACCTATGTTCTCGGAGAGTTTTTCAGCATCCGTTATACTTCCCGAAGAGGTATACCTCGAAGGCATTGAAACCCCAATAACATTTTCTTTTCCAAGTGCCTCAACAGCAATTACCGCGACAAGTGATGAGTCAATACCACCGCTTAAGCCTATTACAACCTTTTTAAAATCGTTCTTCGTAACATAGTCACGAGTTCCAAGAACTAGTGCACGAAACACCTCTTCTTCTACACCCAGAATTTTCTCTACCTCAGGGGTAATGCGAGGTCGAGAATCCCTTGAAGGCTCTTGCATCGTAATTTCAATAACCTCTGCCTGCTTAGATTCAAGCCAAAAGGCTTCTTTCTCTTTCCTTTTTCTTGGATCGTGAAGGCGTGAGCGAAACACCCTACCTGGGCTGATGTCCACAACAAGAAGCTCTTCTTTAAACCCGGAAGCGCGGGCTATCACCTCACCTCGTTCACCTATTACAACACTATGCCCATCAAATACAAGCTCGTCCTGACCCCCCACTAGGTTACAAAAGACGACTATCACTGAATAATCAGATGCCCTTACGGAGAGCATCCTTTCCCTCGATTTGACCTTTGAGACATAATAAGGGGAGGAAGAGATATTTATTATTATCTGAGCATCACCTAACAGAGCCTGCTCCCTTGTTGGGTCACCTGGATACCAGATGTCTTCACAAACATTTACTCCCAATATGACCCTACCCAGTTTGTACACAGGGGCACGGTAACCGGACTGAAAATACCTATTTTCATCAAAGACACCATAGTTAGGAAGATAACGCTTGTGGTAAACATCAACCAACTTCTTATTATGAATTATAGCGGCGGCGTTATAGATGTCTTCTTTCCTATCTACAAAACCAACAATTATAGTTAACCCATCTGAAGCATTAGTAACTTTAGCTAAAGTTTCTATGTTATCTTCAATAAAGCTCGGTTTTAGTAAAAGGTCCTCAGGTGGATAACCTGTAACGGCAAGCTCAGGAAAGCACAAAATATCCACACCGAGATTCTTTGAAGCTTCTATGTACTTGAGAATCTTTCTTAGATTCCCATCTAAATCACCAACAATTACATCAATCTGTCCCAAGCCTACCCTGATGTTATCCATGATGCCTGTTAGTATAATACTTGCAAAAATCGTATCAAGTAGGGGCTGCATATATGCAGCCCCTACCCATTACAATCCCCCCGTACCCTCATAAACAACATTAGCAAGAAAATGGAATATAACGTTTCCCCAGAGCGTACCAGTTTTGGCATACATATAACCCATAACGATAGAGGGAAAAAATGTAAGAAGGGTTTTCATGCAACCAACTCCAACGTAACCCCCACCCAAACACAATGTAACAAAATGCCCAATGGCAAACAGTGAACTGACTATTAGTATGCCCTTTAAATTATTTCCAATTTTCTCCTGAAGGTAGCCTCGAAAAAAAACCTCCTCAGGTAGAGAGACAAGAAAAAGTTGCAAGATAAGAAGTGTATAAGAAATTTTACCAAGCTTTATAGGTTTATTTACAATAACTAGATAAATAGAGAGAATGATTGCCGATACAACAAGTCCTAATAGCACACCACGGAGATTCCACTTTAGGCCAGTTACCTTACTTTTCATCAAATAAGGCGCCAAGAAAAACAATAAAGCCGCAATTGGTAGCACAAAGCCCGGAAGAAACTTTCTAAAGAGTGTAATGACAATAATAACAACCAAATAAACGAGAATTGAGTTATCGGCTGACTTATTAACTTCTTTTGTGAGTTTGTAGACAAAAGATAAATAGTATCCTAATGTTCCTATTGGCTGAAACCTTAGTTTATTGCTCATTATTCTATTCCGAGGTGAAAATGTTTACCTAATTTTGAATGAGGTTTTAAAATACACAAGTTAAAATCATAGGTCAATTGTATGTATATGGCTTATTCCTATAACTGACATAGTTTATTTGTATTAACGTTATGAAGCTAATTATCAATAAACATTGATTATTTACTTTGCATTTGAAATTCTTGTCTTTGAAAGAGATAATAATTTAAATACTTATTTAGATTTTATAAAAGAACTCGGAATAGAAAATAAGAAAAAACTGAATAATGAACATTTTTCTAATTCTTTGGAAAGAGGTGGTTGGAAAAAATATTAGGAATTTAAAGAGCATGTTAGTAAATAGTAGACTTCGCTGGCTTAGATATTATGGATTCGGTTTTTTAGGGTGCATATTAATTACATTTCTTGCATCCATTCCGGTATCCGGAATGATTTTTTTCCCTGCTTTGGACGGTCCCGATCATTGGGCGATGGTACAAGTTATTATAGAGACTATAAAGGGTCAGAATCCTGGATGGGAGCTCGTTTTTATACCAGCATATAAGCTTTTTTACCTTATCAATGCTCCTTTATTCTTTTTTTCAGGCCTCGTTGGATTTACACCAAAAGCATTTCCCTCATTATCCATATCTCTTTTACAATTTATATTTTCAGTCCTAGTCGGATTAAAATTAATCCATGCACTGGATCTATATTCAGAGAAACGTAAAGCACTTTCATACATACTTGGAATTTCATTGTCACTTTTTCTCACTTTGTTTGCATCATTATCCTTGTATTCTGGTGCGTTCTATTGGGGATTTATTCCCTTTCTTTTTTCAGTGCCATTTGCTGTGGTTACAATTATGGTATTTGAAGAATGCATTATCGTTCTTAATAAAAGCAATTTGTTCCTCCTTTTTTGCTTGCTTTTCTTATCCTATACAGCGCATCCTTACAGTCTCATTTTCCTAACAATATGGGTATTAATTAGAATGCTAGTTTTTTATATCTTGGAATTTGCCAAGGGATCGAAGATTACATTAATATCTTTCAAGCCCTTCGCATCGTTTTTTACTATCGTTTTAATCCTGGCTACATTACATCACATTTCCCTACCGAAGGTTGCTGGTATAGATTTTTATAAGCTTGCTAAGGCTTTGTTAGATCCATTTCACCCCCCACATGTGGTTTATGGGTATCTTGAAGCTATGTTTCTAAGGGCTTATGGGTTCACCCCAGGAACTGCTTTTAAGCCAGAGTTTTATTCATTAACAGGATTGATTTTGATATTAGGGTCCTTACTTCTTAATTTTTGCTTTGGGGGTTGGCGAAACAGGAATTTTCAGACCTGCATTACGGCAATATTGTTTTTGATTGTGATAGCATCATTTGTGGATGATATTATACCTTCTCATTATCCATTTGGGGTATATTTCAGGGATAGACTCATAACAATTGTTTTCCCGATTGTCTTTACCCTTGCCGGCTATTCCCTTATTTCAAATCGAGAAATAATGAGAAAATGGATAATCGTTGTTCCAATTTTGATAATAGTCGGTTTCGGCTCCCTTTACCATATTAGGACCCTTTCTCTGGATTTTTCCAGGTTTGATATGATATCTAGAGAGATATATCGGGAAATGATGTCCCGACCCAATATGACAGATAGGGAAATTGATAATATTTACCACAGGAATGGATTTCGGTATTGGGTCGGGTATCACTTCAGTAAATATGCCTGCATTCATGAGGGGATTTGTAGGGATAAATTATTCCATGAGACTTATCCAGATTTCGGAATCTTCCCTCTAAAGCCAAAGAAGGAAATTAGATAAAACCAATGCACCTTCATAGGATTTTTCGTCACAAATGAAATAGGCGGTCCATTCGGTCATTGCGAGGACCCTGAGTAAAACGAGTGGGACGAAGCAATCTAAAAACGAGATTCTTCACTTCGTAGTGACAAAGTGTTTCAGATTGCTTCATGGTGTTTACACTGAATTTATCGAAGTCTTCGCAATGACAAAGAGAGAAAACTTTTCTTGACAAAGCATAATAAAAGCAGTTTAAATTAAAGGTCTATATATGAAAATAGATCAAAAAATGAGGTGGTACCCAAGGTATGAAAAGCCCATTTGCATGTTCATCAATTCTGAAAGTGACATCTGAAAAATATATTAGAGTCGGGCTTAAAGGGGAAAACCTAACCTGTTACCTTTGTAACTCTCCTAAGCTACGCACTAAGTATCATTCACGTAATCGTTCGATGGAGCGAAACGCTTCAATTTATTCATGCACCAGCTTTGGCCATGGTCAATACGGGGAAATTGTCGAATGTATAGATTGTAGTCTCGTGGCTTTGAAAGGGATACCTAGTCCGCAAGAGCTGGAGAACGAGTACCAACAAGTCGTTGATCCATTGTACCGCGAGGAAAAGGAGAGTCGTTATCTCACATTTCGTAATGTTGTAAAAGAAGTTCAAAAGTACGTCCCAAGGGGTAAGCTTTTGGATGTAGGGTGTTACTGTGGCTATTTTCTCGATGTGGCCCGTGAAGCAGGATATGAAGTCGAGGGATTGGAGCTGTCAACATGGGCAGCTGAGGAGGCGCGTCTACTTGGCCTGTCTATTCATAGCGATACGTTGTCGCGTCTCCCGTTTGATGAAAACTATGAGGCGGTCACCTTGTGGGACGTGATAGAACACCTCTCGGATCCAAGGGAGGAACTTCTTGAGATACACCGCCTGCTAAAAAAGGATGGATACCTCTTTCTCTCTACCATCAACATTGGGAGTCTTGTGGCACGTTTTATGGGACCCCGGTGGCCTTGGCTTATGGACATGCATGTCTTTTATTTCACGCCAAAGACTATAGCCTGTCTCTTAGAACAAACGGGGTTTCGTGTCGTCAAGGTACAGAATTATACGCATATCATTAGCTCTAGATATTTTACCAAAAAGTTAGCACATATTTCTCATATTGCCGAATTGATTATGAAGTTTTTGCACAGGCTTTTTGGCGAACATCAGATCCCCTTCAATTTAGGTGACAACATGATGGTGGTTGCACAAAAGGTTGAAGGATGGACTTAACAGTAGTTATTCCAACCTATAACGAAGCTAAAAATATACCAATTCTCGTTGAGAGGATATTCAAGGTATTTCGTGAACATACACTAGATGGAGAATTAATAATAGTTGACGACAACTCACCTGATGGAACCTGGGAAGTCGCTCAGCAACTGAAAGGCACATATAATAACCTTGAGGTACTACGCAGATTCGATAAGAGGGGGCTTTCCTCAGCGGTATTAGACGGAATCCAACTGGCTAGGGGTAACATAATCGGTGTTATGGATGCAGACTTAAGTCATCCGCCGGACAATATACCTGAGCTTGCCAAACCTATCATTTCCGGAGAGTCGGATTTTGTAATAGGAAGCAGATATGTGGAAGGTGGCGATGTTGAAAATTGGCCTTTCGCGAGAAAAGTTTCCTCCAAATTGGCAACGCTTGTTGCAAGAGCGCTTACTCATGTTAAAGACCCAATGTCCGGTTTCTTCTTTTTTAGAAAGGATGTTATAGAAGGTGTAGAACTAAGTCCTGAGGGATTTAAAATTGGTCTTGAGATTCTTGTAAAGGGAAAATATAAACATGTAACCGAGGTTCCTATCCTCTTCAGGGATAGAGAATACGGGAAAAGCAAATTGAGCTGGGGCGTAATATTTGATTATTTCTCCCAAATCGCAAAGTTATATCAACACAGATTTTTGGTAGCAAGGAAGTTTATGAAATTTTTATCACTTGTAAAAAGCCGCTTTTATATTATGGTCGCCCTAATTTTCTTTGTAATAACCTTTACTGTCTACTACTTTACCGGTGAAGGTGGAGCAACACCATTTCATTATTTTGTACCGCTTGCAGATGCCTTTCTGCACGGAAGGTTATATGTTTTGGAAAAACCTACCTGGTTAAATGAGCTTCTAGCTATAGATGGAAGGTTTTATGTTATTTATCCTCCAATGCCTGCAATTCTTCTTATACCCCAAGTTGCAATCTACGGGCTTAAGGCAAACCAAACACTAGCCTCCGTTTTCTGGGGAAGCTTTAACGTTTCTCTAGTTTATCTCCTTATGAGAAAACTTACCGACAACAAAAGATTACAGATCTGGATGACTATGCTTTTTGGATTTGGGACAATTCACTGGTACATAGCAAGTATTGGCAAGGCATGGTTCTTTGCCCATGTAGCGTCTTTTCTTTTCCTTACCCTGGCTGTTTATGAAACGTTCAGTAGTAAGCGTCCATTTTTAATTGGGCTCCTTTTAGGAGCCTCCTTCTGGTCTAGGCTTCCTACGATTCTATCACTTCCTTTCTTTCTCATTATGTTATCAGATAAGTGGCTTAGGAGGCCTAACGACACCTCTTTTTTAGAGAGAATAAATTTTATACCCATTCTCAAATTAGGATCTGGTGTAGGTTTATTTATTATTTTGAATTTTATTTACAATTACATCCGATTCGGTACCCCTTTCGATATAGCCTATTCCATAGTATCTAAAGAGTACACATGGGTATATACTAAAGGACTTTTTGATATATCTTATATTCCAAAACACCTCTGGATTTTCTTCCTAAAACCTCCGGTTTTTAAATCTGAGCCACCATACGTAATGCCTGCATATATGGGTATGTCGATCTTATTAACAACGCCGGCTTTTGTATATTCTGTTTTTGCAGGGATTAGGAATAAACTCGCTCTTGCCTGCTGGTCAGCCATTATTCCTATAGCACTCCTTGAGTTTTCATACGGCAATACTGGATGGATGCAGTTCGGCTATCGTTTTGCAATGGACTTCTATCCGTTTCTACTTGTGCTTACAGCAGTTGGAATAAAATCCACCCTGGGCAAGGATTCCGATTTAACTTGGGATCAAAAGCTTCTTATCTGTTTTGGTATACTCGTGAATATCTGGGGAGTCATCTGGATTAATAAATTTGGGTGGGCGAGTCTTTGGGACTGATTACCAGATTTAATATTTGAGAGTTGTTCACAAATAGAGTTCGAGATAAATCGAAATCATGCACACTTTTGAATTAATGTTTAAAGGTAGGGGCTTCTCTATAATTACTTTTCTGCTTTTCTTTGCCATTACATTTTTAGTATACTACTTTACGAGTCAGGGAGATCCGACTCCTTATAACAACTTCGTTCGTCTTGCTGATGCATTCCTGCACGGAAGGCTATACCTAACGGAGGATGTAAAGTGGATTGAGTTAGCCGTATACGAGGGTAGATACTACATCATCCCGCCTCCCATGCCTGCGATTCTTCTTTTTCCTTTTGTGGCTATTTTCGGTCTATCTACGAATCAGACGATTGCCTCGATATTTCTTGGGAGCTTAAACGTATCTATTGCATTTTTAGTCTTTCGAGAATTAACTAAAAGCCGCAGTGTGCAGCTCTGGACTACAGTTATGTTTGGCTTCGGTACTATACACTGGTGGGCAGCAAGTACAGGTTGGGTCTGGACTTTCTCCCAAGTCACGGCTGTTACTTTTCTCCTTCTTGCAGTTTATGAAACACTCACACGTAAGAGGTTATTATTGATAGGGGTTTTTTTAGGGTGTGCTTATTGGTCCCGTCTCCCTACTGTCATCTCCTTTCCCTTTTTCCTAGTTATGTTGTCTGATAAGTGGTTGAGTAGCTCCTCTGAAGACTCACCTTTGGGGAGAATCAAGTTTAAACCTCTTTTTTTGCTCGTGCTTGGTGTTGGAATTTTCGTCCTGCTAAATTTCGGTTACAACTACGCTAGGTTCGACACTATATGGGATCTCTCTTATTATCTGAAACCTGGTATATTTGAAGAGCCGTGGCGCCAAAAGGGCACATTTGATATAACCTATATCCCCCGACATATTAGAGTAATATTTACTGCCCTGCCGAAGTACCTTCCTGAACCACCGTATATAATACCTTCATGGAATGGTTTAGCAATTTGGATTACTACTCCGGCCTTTATCTACGCGTTATTTGCAGGTATAAGAAATAGGCTTGCTATTGGATGTTGGCTTTCGATTATCTTTGTATCATTTGTGGAATTTATGCATTGTGGTACGGGATGGGCTCAGTTTGGTTATAGATTTGCTTTGGATTTCTACCCCTTTTTATTTTTACTGACCGTGAAGGGGATAGGTGACAAAATTAGATGGCACCACATGGTGCTGATTTCTTTAGGCGTCATTGTGAATCTATGGGGAGTTCTCTGGATTAACAAGTTCGGGTGGGTAGGATATTAGATTTACCTCTTAAAAACTATAAATTTATATCCTAAGAAGTTCCAGAAGACCGAAATCACTATAGCTATAAATGCACCAATGTTTGCCCACAGCCTTGGTGAGATTTCACCAAGAGGACCAATAATGTTTACAACGTAGGAAGCGACGAGTACGTTTATCCCAAATCCAACGCCGCTTATTGTTAAAAACTGGAAGAATTGCTTCCCAGTTTCTTTAGTCTCCTGGCTTTTAAATGTCCAGAACCTATTCCACAAATAGCTATTAGTGACCGCGACCAAGAAGGAAATGGCTTTGAAAATCGAATAGAGATAGCCTTTTTCCACACCTGTAGCAAATATAAAAAGGTTCAAGATTCCAAAATCTATAGCACTATTTGATAACCCGATTGTAATAAACTTTCCAAACTGGAATAAAACAGGGTGCCTCCTTCCTAAACGAAACGTCCCATAAACCCCAATGGCCGCTAGAGCGGGAACAAGAAAAAATATTAACCACTTAGATCTTATTAGAATATCGAGTATCGGTATATCCTGCTCAAGGTTTTTTGAGATAAAGATGAGAAAGATCGCAACAATCTCCCCAAGTATTACGCTGCTCAATATGTCCGATTTTCTAAACACGATCACCATCATTACCGCATAACTGTATCATAATAATAACGTTTTCCTACACAAAAATTGCATTTATTGTTTTGTAATTACTGTGGCGGATAGGCGGGACTTTCTTGTCCCGCACTGTATAACGAGGTTAGAAAACCTCGTCTATCGATATATTTTAATTCTACTGAGTACTTCGACACAGAACCTGTGGTGAGTTTAATCGAACCACTCAGGACATGCTTTGTGGTTCCCTAAAATCCACCCTCTTTGATCACTACCCCAGATCCCGTCGAAGTGCTCCTCGCAATGATGGGTCATCATTTATACCTTAAATTCACGATGGAAACGGTATTAGGATCAGTCATTGCATATAATAAAACCTTCTCAAATAGCATATTATTATCTCCACGACTTAAGCCAAAAAAAACTTTCAACTGAGTCATTTGGAACTGGAATCGCTGCTAGTATAGGATAGAAGTAGATAAACATACCCAAAGCAATAGCAAGATACACTAAGACAAATGCTCTGCCATAATAGGATTTTGTCCAGAGTAAGTCAAGAAAGTAAGCAATTATTAGAATTACAAAAGGAAGTGATGGGAGAAAATGGTATAAAAACACAAGCTTTCTTGGAGATAGCGCCCATGGAAGCCAGTATGCTAAAACGCTAAGTGTTACAAAAGCAAGGGCCGGTAGCTCCTTGCGTATAACTTGAACAACGCTCAAAATTAGGAACACGCAGCCCGACCACCAAATAAATGGGTTTCCTATCGCATAAATATGGGCGCTTTCCTTCTCACCGCTTCCGAGATATAGATAAACAGATCTAAGAAGTAGCGGCCATTTCCACCAAGAAGACTGATAGGGATGTGTTGCTGTAAGTCCTTTATGGTACCCATACATGTTATTTTGAAGAGATATAAAATCATTAAAAGAGTTACCATATAGAAAAAAAGGAATATATGATGCAAGATAAACCGCAAATGGAATGATCACAAATACGAGGAATATTTTTGGAATGATTTTTAAAAGTTGAAAATAGAAGGAGCCCTTTTTTTCAATTTTTGAATACGCCTCGCGATAAAATATCAACAAAAACGAAGAAGCAGTTAAAAATTCTAGGGCATAAATACCACTCCATTTTACTGATATAGCAGCCCCACAAAAAACACCTGTAAGCACAAGAAAAATATCTTTTTTAGTATTTGCAAATTTAACAAGAAAAAGTGATGCAACTAGAATAAAGCTCATAAGAAAAATATCCACCATAGCGATACGACTTAACACAAAGATAAATGACTCAAATGTAAATAAAAAAGCAGCTATTAGCCCAGCCCTTTTACTTTGAAAAAGCTCTTTACCAAGCAGGTAAATAAATAAAGTACCAAATCCCCCAAAAATAGCCTGGAAAAAACGCCATCCAAAAGCGTTATCGCCAAAAATCAGGATACCTATGGCGCTTAGTTCCTTTCCAAGATGGGGATGCGACCATTCATAGGCAAATCCTTGAGGGGCAGTATGACCTATCTCCCACCCAGCTCTATTTCCTTTTGCCATCTCCTGAGCAGTAAAGGCATAATAGATCTCATCAAAATAGTAGCTCTTTGGATTGTCAAGACGATATAATTTAAGGCCAATACTCAAAGCAAGTAAAAAGAAAAGCAGAATTCCAATCTTGTTTTCTTTTAGGAAAGCCTTTGGTATCATCTTTTTTCTATTGTTTAAGAGTTTGTCATTCTATAAAGCCCAACAGAATTTCTTATAAAGTCTACTAGAACTATAAGAAAGATTATTAAAAGCAGAAAAACCATTCCTGGAATAAAAGGCTGAAGCGAGGATGCTGGAAGAATTAGATAAGGCCGTGCACTCTCTGAAACACGAGGCATGAGTTCTATATATGCATAGAACATATTAAACACATAAACAAACGAAATAAGGGCATAGAAAAACCAATATAAGCTCGAACGAAAGGCAATCAGTGTGAAGAACGCTATCGTAGGAAGAAAGTGCCTTTCATGGGTACGGGTTACAAAAAGAAAAAGGGCAAATAGGATAAGCGTCACAGCATGAATAGTTCGAATAGTTGAATTGGCTCCATCGGCGAAGCTGTTAGCGCGTGAAGAAGGCGAAGCGCTACTAGCGAGGCAAGAGTGCATGGATGGATCAGGCATTTCGACATAGTTTTGTTTTTGTACAGGGTCAAAATTTCGAATCCATGCTTCTTCAACTCGTTTTATTAAATTAAAACGAAATAACAACACCAGCACCAGGGCATAGACAATCCCAAAAATCATAGTTCCCCACCTCTGATACGTCACATCGAGAAATTTTGTCTGGTCGTTCTGCCACATAGCAACAAGCCCCCAGAAATTGAATGCGTTAAGAGATGCAATATTATACTGACTATACGCTCTATCGAATCTTTCCTTCATGAAATAAACAGGCTCCTTAAACACGTCACTTATGCTATCTATTTCGCTTGATATAAAAGGGAGAGTAATTATAAAGGACGTAACAACCAACGCAGCAAGCATTGTGACACCAGGAAGGAGGTCTTTTAAGCCCAGTCTACCTCCTTCTTTCTTTATAAATAGATGTATAATTGCAAAAAACCCTAGAATCGGAAAGATCACAACGCTCTGCGGCTTTATCATAAATGCAAGCGATGCAAACACACCCGATGCGACTAAACATCCCCTAAGCCCAAATACAACTGAAAGAAGGAGTGGGAAGGTATGAACAGAGTCAACCTGACCCCAAAAAGTTGAGTTTGAAATCGAGGCGGGATTGAAAAAATAAAAAAGGGATGTAAGCTGTGCATTCTTTAAGCTAGTGATATTCCTAAGAACAAGAAAGACCAAAATTGAAATCCCAAGATCTGAGAGATTTGCAGGAAGCTTAAAAAGGATTTTATCTGACATCGCTGGAAATGCAGAATGAATGTATTCAAGTAGCCAAAGGACATATAGATACCCAGGCATGTAATCACACCAGACTTGATCATAAAACTTGGAAAATCCTGTATTATAAATACCATACGCCCATGCTTTCCATGTTCCAAAATCACCCTCGTAGGTCCAATAAGAAGATAAAATGAGCCTTAAGATGAGTCCCACAACAAGAAGCGCAGGAAAAATAAGGTATTTCCATCTTTGAGTATTTTCTAATTTATGAAACCCTAAGTTCATCTTTAAGCTTCCAGCACTCCTTGAACATTCTCAGTATTACCCTGAGATTTGCACCTGTTTGCTTTCCAAACCGACGTGGAAAGTGCCTTACTGGAACCTCTCTAAGCCTGAAACCCTTTTTTGTTAACTTGATAAGAAACTCTGCACTAAAAAGCGCTCCATCCGATTTTATAGGTTTAATGGCATCATAGGCACTTTTAGGAAACAATTTAAATGCGCAGTCTATATCTCTTACTTTCAATCCAAAGAGAAACCTTATATAGAGATGGTAAATCCTTGTATTTAGTGAACGGATGAAAGAATCCGCTCTTTTTCCCCTATAGCCAACTATGACGTCATAATTCTCTATGAAAGGAAGAAGACGATCAACGTCACTTATTTTAAACTGACCATCGCTATCCATAAAGAATATATAATCCAATGATGCTCTTTCAAATCCGCTCCTAAGAGCAGAGCCATAGCCCAAGTTTACTGGATGATTTACCAAAACGATCTTTGGATTAGATAAGGATAGTCTTTCTACAACCTCTCGAGTTCCGTCTACCGAGCCATCATTAACAACTATTATCTCAAATTGCTCAAATTTTTCCCTAAGATAGGAAATCGCTTCACTAACCGTTCCTTCAATATTTTTTGCTTCGTTATAAGCTGGAAGAACTACGGAGAGAGAAATCATGATTTTGGTTTATTTTAACACATATGGCTAACGGATATGAGCAGTAATAAAAATTAATCAAAATACACCGATAGACGAGGTTTTCTAACTCCACACCGTTTGGTGGTTCAAAGGTGATCGGGAATTCGGGACAAGAATGTCCCGCCTATCGGTGTATCCGACCTTCATCCTCGATAGGCGAGGTTTTCTAACCTCGCCATATAATCGCAGGCTCCGTGAACTTATTCGCTAATGACATTGAAACCATGCAGCAAGTTAAAGGGAATCGTCGAGTTGAAAAATAGAATTTGTATAAGCGAGCTTTATGATTGATCTAATACTAACATTCCCCTTATAGGTTGTTTCTATGAACCTCGTTAAAATTCACTGAGATTACACCCATTCTCTGAAATCTGAAACAACCGTCCACCTTTAACATTAACGTTAGGAAAGCTGCACTCCTCTTCATCTGTCCACTGAACCTGAATATCTACCTCATTTTCATTCCCTATCCCAAAATGAAGAGGAAGCATATCCTGCTCACAGCAACCGCGCCCACCTGATACCTCTCTTATCTGAACCCCCTTGGTAGTACTAACCTCAACCCTTGTTCCTATAGCTGATATATTAGTCGTTTCTCCATTGCCAATAAGATTAATTACAAGAAAGTTGTTTGGCGTACCACTATTCTCCATAAGACCTGTTCCAATATGCCCGTTTAAAAAGACATCCATAAAACCATCATTGTTATAATCACCCCAGGCTGCACCGAACACATCTATAGGAAAATCCAAGCCCACTTGAGGAGCAACATCAACAAACCTCATATTCCCAAGATTTCTAAAAAGCCTACTTGGACTTAGGTGATTTGTAGTAAAAAGATCAATCCTTCCATCTCCGTCGAAATCAACCCAGGCGCACGTTCTTCCATCTCCCACATCTTCTGTTTGCGTCTCCTCTGTTACATCTGTAAATGTCCTATTACCATTATTCCTATAAAGTGCGTTTCTTACAAGGATATTTGAAAAGATGTTTACTACGTAGAGGTCAAAAAAGCCGTCGCCATTAAAATCACCTACGCATGCTGCGACAGAATCCCAGTTAGGGTCGCCTCCAACCCCAGCATTATCCGTAATATCATTAAACGTCCCATTACCATTATTTAAATAGAGTGTATTTAATCCATCATTTGCTAGAAAAAGGTCAGGCAATCCATCATTATCAAAATCAAACCAAATCGCTGAATTTGTAATGAATTCTCCAAGCCCGCTTCCCTCAGATACCTCACTAAAGGTTTCATCTCTCTCATTGTGATAGAGAAAGGACCTTACAGAATCAGTAGCATTTGCCTGAAAAAGGTCAACCCATCCATCCTTATCATAGTCAGCCCAAATGGTATGACCAATTACTCCGCCTTCTTTTGTGATCCCAGCCTCTTGAGAAACATCAAGAAAAATGCCATCGTCCTCGTTTTGATACAGTATCGGTGGCTCGCCCGCCATTATCGTGCCAGTAACAAAATCGAGAAGCCAATCATTGTTAAAATCTGCCCATGACACACTTCTAGTTTTAACGTTACGAATTCCAGACCCCTCAGTTACATCGCTAAATGTTCCGTTGCCATTATTCCTAGAAAGAGAAATATTGTTAGAAGAAAAAAGACTGGCGGCAAGGAGTAGATCTTGCCAGCCATCATCATTGAAATCCCCCCATGCCGCTGTCCCCCCGAGTCCCCCTATGCCCGTTAAACCAGCTCCCGCCGAAACGTTTTCAAATGTTGGTATAGCAGAAGAATTATTATTTGAACTACCAGAGCTACTTGAGCAGGAGGCTAATAAACTTATGGCGAAATAAGTACCTAGGATCCAAAGGAAAAAAAACTTAGAGGAATGCACTGTATATTAACCCTTTTTTAATCTTTCAACTAATAGATCCGCAGCCCTCAAACTCAGAGCCTCAATAGTAAGCGATGGAGCATCTCCACCCCCAGATGATGGAAAAACACTTGCATCAGTAACAATGAGATTCTTAATTTCGTGGCTTCTAAGATCCGGACCAACAACTGACGTAGCGGGATCTTTTCCCATCCTGCAAGTACCAAACACATGGCTTGCATTGAAAAAGTCATATGTAGAAAACTCTTCTACTATCTCCCCTGCACCGGAAGCATTGAGAATCTCCTTTGATGTCTTTGCCATAAAATCAAGAATCTTAAGCTCGGAATCCCCAAGAAATGCCTGAATTTTAGCTATAGGGACACCAAAATTATCCTTCACCTTTTCATCAACTGTAACAAATGTATCCTTATTAGGGAGAAATTCTCCAATTCCACCCATCGCTATAGCATGCCCAAACCATTTTTCTACATCATCTACAAAATCCTCCCCCCAGCCATCAAAATAGCGGAGGGCGTAATTTACAGGGCCAACAGCGCTTCCTGCGCCAGGAAAAAGCCTGAGACCACCTAAAAACCCCATCTTTGGGTTCGGTTCATTCCACTTCCAGATAATACTATCAATAGGTATGCCTCGATATGAATCAAGCCTTTTCGGGTGGAAAGCAACAGCTTCATATAATGTTGTTTCCATAAAATTCTGACCTACAAGCCCATTTCCATTTATTCCTGAGTTTAATAGCAGCCTAGGGGTCTCTACTGCCCCACAAGCAACCGCTATATAATCCCCTTCTGCGAAGTTCTCTTTGCCATCCATATCGTAATAGAAAACCCCTTTTGCCCTTTTAACGCCGTTCTTTTTCTCTACTTCAATCCTTCTTGCAAATGCGTTTGTAAGTATCTGGCACTTTCCAGTTTGCTCGGTCAGCGGAATAAAAGTAACATCTACAGAACCCTTATCCTTTCTCGGACATCCCCACACACAACCATTGCAATAGTTACACGGCGGTGTATCACGATATGCATTTGATAGAATAGCAACGGAATTAGGCACAAGATCAAGACCTATTTTTTTACATCCGTTCTCGACCACCTGGCTTGCGTAGCTTAGTTTATGAGGGGGAAGAGGATAAGGTTCGCTTCGTTTACGAGACGGAATCTCGTTTGGCCCTGCCACACCTACTATCTTTTCAACCTCAACGTAATATGGCTCAAGGTCTTCATAGCTTATAGACCAATCCTCACCTACCCCAAAAAGGGTTTTCATACGAAAAGCACTAGGATGAAAACGATGTGCTTCTCCTTGAAAATGAAGGGTTGTTCCACCTACGCCAACCACATGCTGGTATTCAAGATACCTCCTCTTTTTCGAGGGGTTCAGCTTACCGGAGGCTTTATTCCATGATTTGAGGTGCGTATATTTCTCATCTAGGTCTTGACTACTACCAAAGGCGTGCTCCATTCTTGTTCTGTGAGGAAAGGTTTTTGTTTCCCAGTCAGTTAGATTAAGCGGGTAATCTTTGTAAGGGTCATAGCGGCTTCCTGCTTCAAGGATAAGAACATTCATCCCCTTTGAGGCAAGCCTCCATGCAAAAGGAGCTCCACCTGCTCCTGAACCTATTACAATACAATCATATTTATTCTTCTGCGGCATCTTTAGCTCCCTTCTCACACACGATAGGCGAGACATTCTTGTATCGCCACCTTCTACGGGGTTGGAAAACCCCGTCTATCGGTGTATTTGAACGATAGGCAGGGCTTTCCAGTCCCGCTCCCTCCCTCCCCCGTGTGATACAAAGTGTCATTCCGAACCCTGTCCTGAGCCAAAGCGAAGGAGCAGTGAGAAATCTTAAAGGGATTGCCACGGTCGTTTAACTCACTCACAAATGACATAACTGAGGTATTTATAAAGTTGGAGTTTAATATTAATCCAAGGCTTGCTTTATGTCAATTCCTCAGTATAATTTTTGACTAAAAATTATCCAATGCAATGGAGGAACAAATATCATGAAAAAGCTTTTTCCTTTATTAGTTTTTATAATTCTATTTGCAGCGGGATGCGAAAGATTTGAGAAAAAACAAGCTACTACAAGCACTGAAGAAACAACCCAAAAGAAGGTCGTTGCGCGTGTCAACGGAAGACCTATATATGAAGAGGACCTGAAGGGAAAACCCCTTCAGACCGCCATAGATTATGAAATCCTATACGAAGCTGGGTTAAAGCGAGGACTTGATAATAAAATTGAGCAGGATGTAGAAGATTACAAAAAGAGGTTAATTGTAACCAAGATGCAGAGAGAAATTATGGATAGCCTGCCAAAAGAAGAGCTGGCAAGCGATACCGAGATTGAAGAATACTATAAGCAAAATGAGATGAAATATAAAATACTAAGTCTTAAAGAGATAAGTGTCGAAGATAAAAACCTAGCAGACGAAATCCAGAAAAGAGCTGCTACCGGAGAAGATTTTGAAAAGATAGCATCTGATTATTCCAATTCTGGAAAGAATGTTGGGGTAAGGGATTTAAAGTTTAACAGGAGATATAACAACCAATTTATGGGAAAAGAGGTAGGGAGCGTGAGCGAGGTCATTCAAGAAGGGAACAAATTTATTATTCTAAAACTCACGGAAACAAAAGATATACCCCTTGATAAAGCTAAGCAGGCAATAAAATACACAGTTGCGGCAAAAAAGAGGGCTCAGGCAGTACACGAATTTGCCGAGAAAGCAAAGAATGAAAACAACATAAAGGTAGAAATTATAGAAATAGAAGAAGTCAAATGAGACCAACAAGAAGAAGCTTTATAAAAACCGTTGCAGTAGGAATACTTGGGAATGGTCTTATTTCAAGCCTTCCTCTTAAGGTATTTGCAAAGACTAAAGACGATAACGGTATAGAGATTGAAGAGGGATTTAAGGTATTTAATCAGGAAACGCAACAAAGCATGGAGGCACTTGCCGAAACGCTTGTTCCTGGTTCTAAACAATTAGGAATAAGACGAATATTTATTGACTATATATCGAAAGAGCCTGGTCTTGCTGGGTTTTTTGACGCCGGTTTATGGAACCTCGATTCGATTTCCAGGCTTAAGTTTAAAAAGCCCTTTTACGAGCTTACAAAGATGGATGAAAAAAAGGTAGTAATAGAACATGTAAGCGTTCGGAACAGGATGTTTTTTGCGGGATTTCGTAAGAAAATAATCGAGCTATACTACTCAAACCCAGCCGTATGGAAAGGGCTTTCATACAACGGGCCTCCACAGCCAAGGGGGTTTATGGATTACTCATTCCCTCCTAAATAAAACGTCGAGCTGAAGACCAGCCTGATAGGTGGGACATTCCTGTCCCTTCACAAACAAGATAGGCGGGACTTTCTAGTCCCGCATTAGCAGGCGTGGTTAGAAAACCACGCCTATCAGTAATAAGTTAATCCACGTTAGGCGAGACATTTCCTTAGTTAAACTCAGGACAGGCCTGTCCCGCAATTATGCGCGGGGTTGGAAACCCAGCCTATCGGCGCCTATTCAAAAAATATTTTAATATGTTTCTTCCCTATACCTTGTTGAACTGTATTTGTAATCCTCTGCATTTGTAACCATACCTTTCCTCACTGGATTCTCTTCTACGTATCTTATTCTGCTTATCACCTTTTCTTCGCTATCAAGGATATAATCATAAAAACCCCTCTGCCAAATCGAACCTCTCCTACTAAATCCCTCATTTATCTTCCTTGCTGAAAATGCTTTAATTGATTTCACACACTCCGAGATATTCCTTTCCTTTGGAATAATAATCAAATGCATATGGTCAGGCATAATAACAAATGACAAAAGATAATACCACTTCTGACTTCTACCAAACAAAATCGCCTCTAAAACAATATCTGCGGCTTTTGAATTCCTAAGTATCGGTTTTCTATCACAAGTAACAGTTGTTGTTATGTAGGGATATTCGTTTAAATGAATATGTCTTAATCTTGGCATAATATATTTGACGGGGTTAGAAAACCCCGCCTATCGATAATAAAAAAGCCAGGGGGAGTGTTAACTTCCCCTGGCTCTCTTATTCAACTTAATGTGTCAGGAGAAACCTTTCTCCTGCCACCTTTTCTTTCCTTATTTACTTCCCTTCCTTCCTACCCCTTCTCCTTAGTACCCTGTACCCAATTGCAAACGCTGGTACTAGAGGTATTAGTATGTTTGCCATTGCTGTACCTAACTGTACTGTGCTACCAACTAAGCTACAGCCTCCACCACCACCAGCTGGCACGGCTGTCGCTGTTGCTGTTGGCGTTGGCGTTGCTGTTGGCGGCCCTGCCGTTGGGGTTGGTGACGGTGTAGGTGTTGGCGGCGCAAAGTCCTCGCTTATAGGAAGCGCGTCATCTATGCCAAGTCTTACAAAACAGGCTTTAAAGTTTGTACAGCTTTCAAAATTTTCCGCGTCATCAAAGACCCCTGGAGAGTATGAAACCAAACCACCAACTGCCGAGTAAGGAGGCCCATAATCGTCAGAGAATGATATAAGCACTAAATCTGACGCCGCAGCGGCCGCAAGAGGAGTAATGGCGAAATTCTGAGTTAGCTGACTAGGTAAAACTGTATTGAAAACACCCCCACCCCCACCAATTATACATTCGTTTACCCCCGTACAGTCAGCATCGTTATTACAGGAAAGACCATCACTCAAACACACATCTCCTCCTCCTCCACCAAGACAAATACCACCACCACCAGGCTCCCCGCAACCGAAGGTTTGAGCGCTGCTACAATCGCTGTTCTTTGTACAAGTACAATCCGGCTTTTTGGAACATACCCCAGCACCGTTAGTGCCACTAACACACGCATCGGGAGGACAGTCTGCATCATCGGTACAACTAGTCGCACCGAACTTACACGTATTACCACCAGGAGTGTCGCCGGTAGCAAACCTCGTGTAAACATTTGTCCCGTAGTCAACTACATTTGAGCTATCTATCATTCTCATGTTTCCCTGAAGGGAGTTAAACGCAATCGCCGTGCCTGGATCCGGGCATACATCAACAGGGGTAACGACGATTATTCCTTCATTGTCATCAAGCACTCCTGCACCTGCAACAGGTACTCCGGTATTTCTCACCAGGTCTCCGAGGTTATATATGTGTGTATCATTATGCGTCAGGGCATCACAGAAGTCCTTGATCTCCACACAATCCTCGCCAAGTATCTGGATATGAAGCGCCGTTCCAGAAAAAAAGTCTGTATTCGTAACCTGTAGATATGTGTTTCTTCCTCCTTTCTGGCTCCACCAGCTTATAAGCTGTCCTCCAACCTCTGTGGTGTTCAGGAAGCTATCTTCATTATACAGCCAGTCAAGACCGCCTATATTGGCAGCACCCGCACCAAGAGACTCAATAGTCCCAAGAAGACCCGCTGTAAAATCAGGAGTAAAAGTCTGGTCAGGGACAACACCTAACTGAACCCAACCGATATCAAAGGGTACGCCAGGGCAGACCTCCTGCCCTTTTGCCTTATCAAAAGAACTAAACCCGATGAGAACAAGCATTACGCTTGCTATAACCATAAACTTTAATTTCAACCTCTTTAACATGATTTCTCCTCCTTTTTTAATTTATTCATATATATTCCTAAAACTCTACTATAATTCGGGGATTGCCCACCAGGCATCCATACTTCCCGTGCCATCACCATTATTTAGCCCTATGAATCCAACAAAGAAGTCAGCGCCGCCTCCAAGAGTATCCAAAAGCAGATCAACATACCCGTTGGTATCAGTTCCAAGACAAATACTGCTTTCCCCCCCCTCCTTGTTGTTTACAATTTCCTGATTTATACCAAGATCAAATGTCGTCGGAGCACATGCAAATGTAACCGGGGGACAAGATACATCGTTCTCGGCTGCATCAAAAAGCGTAGGATCAAATGTAGCAGTGATAAGCGGACCTGCAAGTACCGTAGAAAGACCATTAGCAATAACAGGTATGCCAACCACATCGGAAAAAATAGTACCATCTATATCGTTAAAGTTAAATGTGTATTCAGATGTAGTATCCGCAGCCTCATAGTTTCCTGCTGCGTTTGTTCTATATTCATAACCCCCCTCATCATCTATAACCCTAAAGTTTCCTATAAGAACTACGTCTCCGTCTGTAACAGTTGAAGTTGATACAACAACAAATCCATATCCATCTGTGAGGTCGGGTGGGCCTACTAAAGGATTCAGTGGGTTATTCCTCGTTAACTTGCTTACATCATAGAGATGGGTATCAAACCCGGTAAAATCATCATCGTAATCAAATTCTGTACAACCTGTAGCCGCATTAAAGACCTGAATGTGAACCGTAAGTGCGGCACTGTCTGTATTTGTAACCTGAAAGAAGCTTTGCCTAGCACGCAGGTCCCAGAAGAAATAAAGCTGGTCTTCCGGAAAATCGGTATCTGGTATAGTGCTAATACCTCCCCATGCCTTAATCGGCATAACTACAAGAAACAACAGCACAAGAAAATACCTTATAGCTACAATACTATTCTTTAACATAGAACCTTTCCTCCTTTTTTGGTTTTTATCATTAAAGATTTCTTCAAACATAGTTATCCTCCTTACTTTTTGCTCTTTTTTCCAAAGCTTTGTTATGGCAAAAACCCTTTTGGAAAGCAGACTCTGTGATTGGCTTCAATCCTCCTTTAAGAACTCACAGATTTAAGTTGCCTTGAATTACAACACATAACAAATTGCTTGTCAAGTACCTATTTTTTTCCAAACTAGGAATGGTTGAGAAAGGAACATCTCTCAACAACCTCCTTTAAAATTATTGAAATTACATCATAATTGAAGACCCATGTCAAGGGCTTTTAAGAAAATTAAAAGATTTATGGTTTTCCTTATAAACTGTAGCGGATAGGCGGGACTTTCTGGTTCCACATCCATATACGATAGGCGGGACTTTCTGGTTCCACATCCATATACGATAGGCGGGACTTTCTAGTCCCGCATTAGATCACGAGGTTGGAAAACCTCGTCTATCGGCTGTGTTGTTCCTCCACAATCACAATAGGCGGGACATTTCCTTCGTTAAACTCAGGACAGGCTTATCCCGCAATAGCAGGGCTGAGGAAAGCGAAGTTCGATAGGTGGGACTTTCTCCCCGATGAATTTGTCGGGGACCCGCATTATATGACGAGGTTAGAAAACCTCGTCTATCGATGTATTTTGATTCTACCTAATGGGGGG
>Ga0209324_10000764_pt1 | contig 22160 bp, 22 predicted proteins | sample Rifsed19ft3_FD_184015 | JGI IMG/M metagenome (GOLD analysis project Ga0209324, IMG submission 184015) | Soil microbial communities from Rifle, Colorado, USA - sediment 19ft 3 (version 2) | ecosystem: Environmental > Terrestrial > Deep subsurface > Rock core/Sediment | place: Rifle, Colorado...
TGGTAGAGAGTGAAAATAACAAATTTCAGGTTATCGAGAGGTAAACGGTCAAAATTGGGAAAATTCGGGTCTGTAAAAGCTTCGGTTAATTCAACCTCACGCTCTCCCCTGCGACAACAAAAGATGACTGAGTCCCCATCCTTGATGCGCCCGACTGGATCAGATCGTTCGTCAACCACAACCAAAGGATCGAGATAATAGTCCGTTTGACCGCCTGCATATAATGAGCGGACCCCCTGCGCCAATGCAACAGCACCCCGGTTAAGTATGTTATTTTTCATTCGATCCTTTGCGAATGTCAATCATTCTGCAGGACCTTTTCACAAAAAATATCAAGGAGTTGGGTGAAGTCATGAATTATGATATCCGGGCGGTTATGATCGGAAATCTGGTCTTCTTTGATCTCCTCTGCTGGTTTGATAATAACGGCCAACCCGAAACCAGCCAAACGGGCACCAGTCACATCCCTTTCAAGGTTATCGCCGACATATGCACAATTGGATGGATCAATGCCGATCTCCTGAGCTGCTTGAAGGTAGATGGCCGGATCAGGTTTGCGAATTCCCAAGACGGACGAGAGCACCACCGATGAAAAGAACCTGTTAAAGTCATCCTCTTCCAACCATTCGGGAATCTCTTTTGTTGAGATCAAGTTGCTAATTATCCCCAACTGATAACCACGTCTTTTGAGTTCAGCAATCACAACTCTTCCACCATCAACAAGCACCCTCTTTCCATTTGATTGCCTAAATTGATAGGTCAACTCCGTACTCAACGGAGCTATCTTTTCGGAGGGAAAATCAGGAGTCAACCACCTGGTCCAAAGTTCTGATTCAGGAGCTTCGGCTGCATTTTCGAATGCCCAGTCTCGATATTTCTTATAACGGCTATTCAGTTTTTCACAAAATGAATCGGGATCTTCATCAGCACCGATAAGGTCAACTATTCTTTGACGGGCTTTGGCCATATGCAGATCGTCTTTAATTAAGAAACGCAATGTATTGCCCAGGTCAAGAAAAATTGCTTTTATAACCGGATCCATGAAATCAACCTCGAGTCATGCAATGGGTGGAAAGATATCCAGTAGTTCACTTAATTCGTTTATGGTTCTGTCCGGCTTATGAGCATTAGTTGGAGGTTCTTTCCTGAGGGTTGCCGGTTCATGCAAAAGGATCATCATTCCAAATCCAGCAGCTTGTGCACCTTCAACATCACGGACAGGATTATCACCAACGTAAACACAATTTTGAGGGTCGGAACCTATCCGTCGTGCGGCTTCGAGGTAAATTTCCGGGTTTGGCTTTCTTATCCCCAGTTTGGAGGAGAGAATGATGGTATCGAAATAACCCGTGAGCTGATCTTCCTCCAGCCAATCCGGAATCTCAGTTTCCGTGATGGTGTTGGCAATAACCCCGAGCTTATAACCTCTTTTATGTAATTCGATCACAACATTGGATACATCCGGCCTGGGCACCCTGCGTCCATCGCTATCCCTCCACAAGCGGGTCAACTTGCCGGATAAGGGAGCAATTTTCTCGGATGGGAAATCCGGGAGCATCCATTTCGTCCACATTTCCTTCTCAGAGGCTTCGATCAATTTCTCCTTGGCTTGTTTTCGAAGGACTTTGTACTTTTCTTCCAGATGATTAAAAAAATCATCCGGGGTCATCGGTGAACCAGTTAATTCCACCAACTCTTTTTTCGACTGTGCCATAAATTCTGGATCTTCAATTACGACTCGAAGGGTATTTCCAACGTCAAGGAAAATGGATTCGATCTTATTGTTCATTTTTATGCCTTTCAAGAAAATTTTGAATTAGAGGCAATCCGCGAGAAGACAAACATATTTTCAATTTTTGAAAGATTACTTTCATTTGAATATATTACTGCAAATTATAAATAATTGCAAGACTACTTTCATAGCGGTATTGACTTTTCAATTGAGAAGCATTACACTAAACTAGGATTGATGCACACGTGTGCATGTGGAGAGAATCATGGTAGTAACGATCAAAGATGTAGCCCGAGAAGCAGGTGTATCCCACACAACTGTTTCGCGCGCTCTTCGAGGAAATCCGCATATTTCCATGGATACAACCGAGAAGATTCTGCGGTTGGCCAAGGATATGGGTTATGAACCTTCGGCGGCTGCCAGAAGTTTAAAAACCAATCGCTCGCAGGTTTTGGGGGTCATCGTGAGCTCGATCGATGATCCTTTTTTTAGCGAGATCCTGCAGGGTATCGATGATACCGCCCAACAAAAAGGGTACAGTCTCTTCATCGCTGCTTCCCAACGAATTCGGCAACGTGAAAAAGCGATCGTCCGCACCATGCGTGAGCATCGCGTGGATGGTGTTATTATCTGTTCCACCCCATTCAGTATAGAACAGAGTCACCAGTTAAGTTCATTTGATATTCCAATTGTCATCATTAACAACCAATCGTCAGAAGATCACCAGTACTCGATCTACCACGATGACCTGCATGGAAGCAGGCAGGTTATGAAGCACCTGATCAAATTGGGGCATAAACGGATAGGTTACCTTGGTTATTCGCATGCAGGACGCACCGATCTTAAACGCATGAGCGGTTACCAGGAACAAATGCAGGCGGCAGGTTTACCCATTAATGAAGGATATGTGATCGAAGCTGACTCGAGTGATCTGCACTGCGGAGAAACGCTGGCGCAAAAATTTCTATCCCTCCCCCAACCTCCTACAGCGATCTTTTGTTTCAACGATCTACTGGCAATTGGATTGATGCATGGGTTGCAGGAAAAGGGCATACACATCCCGGGAGAAATTTCCGTGGCTGGATTTGATAATATCACCTATTCAGCATATACGAATCCACCATTAACAACATTTGACCAACCCAAACGATCTATTGGTATTAAAGCAGCAGAACTCATCCTCAGTATTCTGTATGACAACCAGGAGCAGGTTACAGATACCAGGATCCAACTGCTGCAAGGATCGTTGCTGGTAAGAAAATCAACAAGCACACCAGGGAGCTAACGGAATCATGGCAAAGCTGGAAACCAGCACTTTAGATCTACACCCCAATTCAATTTCCATACATAATAACAACGAATTTGGATTGGTGAAGACAAGGAATGGAAACCGACTGGCAATCCTATCCAAAGAAATCACAGCTGATTTTGAAGGTGAACAAAGTGAGTTTGCCGGATCCGAGCTGAGATTGTGCCCTTTAACTTCGAAGAATGCCATGATCCTTCGGGAACAATTGGCATGGCTGTATCCAAGCTTGATCGGCTTAAAGACATCTGTCGGAATGGGAGATCGACTGGGATTGGCGACACCGGGACATATCAGGGCATTGCGGGCTGTAGGTGGAAGCATTGCACCAATTTTCGCTCAACAGTCGATCCGTGAAAATAGGCGAACAGGCCGGAATCCACAACAGGTGCTGGATGATGTAACATGGGGCATGTTCCAGGAAGGCTGGCGAGGGGGAACCGGTGCAGATGCAGATCATTTGAAAACAACGGAGGATATCGATTCGTGCCTGGAGGCAGGTTATTCCTTCTTTACCATTGATCCCGGTGATCATGTAGATAATCGTGCTGAGCATAGTGACTTAAATTTATTGCGTGAATTAGCAGAACAACTTCCAGATGATATGCTACCAATCAATTCTGTTTTAAAGGGAAGCATCCACAAAATTGAAGACCTGACAATAGCGTTCGATGAATTTACCCTGCTGAAAGCGGCAGTCAAATATGGGAAGGCTGTCCATCACGTGGCGAATATGTATCATTACCTGAAAAGTGCTGCGGGTTCAAAACCATTTGAGTTTGAGGTTTCCGTTGATGAAACTGATGAACCAACAACCCATGCCGAGCATGTTTATATTGCTCATGAATTGAAACGGATGGGAGTGGATTGGGTAAGCATGGCACCCAGATATATTGGCAGCTTTGAGAAAGGAGTGGATTACATTGGTGATATCCATGAATTTGAGAATTCCTTTTCCGGGCATGCAGCCATCGCCAGAAAATTCGGACCATATAAATTAAGCCTGCATTCCGGATCCGATAAATTCAGCATATATCCAATTGCCATGAGACTGACGAAAGGATTGGTACATCTCAAGACTGCCGGAACCAGCTACCTGGAAGCCTTACGGACCATTGCCAACCACGAAACGGATCTTTTTCGAGAGATCTACAGGTTTGCCCGGGGTTGCTACGAGATCGACCGACTCAGCTACCATGTCTCAGCAGAGGTGGATCGATCCCCTCAAGCATATGAACTACATGATCCGATCGAGTTGCTGGATCAATTCGATGAACGCGAAATCCTGCATGTGACCTTTGGTTCCGTTCTCAACGAAATGGATGACGATCATCAACCTCGTTTTTACAGCAGGCTGATGGATTGCTTGAAGAACAACTCAGACGAGTATGCCAGCAACCTGACAAGGCACTTTGTTCGGCATATAAGACCTTTTATTTCCAAGGAAGGTTAAACGATGGAGAAAAAAGAAGCGCGTGACCTATTCAACTTATCCGGAAAAACCGCAGTAGTGATCGGCGGTGCCGGTGTTCTCTGCTCAGCCATGAGTAAAGCACTTTCAGAGATGGGTGTCAGTGTTGCCATCCTGGATATCAACCAGGCTGCAGCTGAAAGCCTGGCTGCCGAGATTAAAAGGCAGGGTGGAAAAACAATCGGATTGCATTGCGATGTTCTTGATAAGAAAAGCCTGGAAGCTGCAGCGGATCTAATAAGGGCTGAACTTGGAGAAGTTGATTTTCTCCTTAACGGTGCCGGGGGTAATCATCCCAAGGCGACAACCAACGACGAACTATCATTTTTTGATATTCCGCGAGATGCATTAAATTGGGTCGTTGATCTGAACCTCATGGGAACCATTCTTCCCTGCCAGGTATTTGGGAAACTGATGGCTGATCAAAAATCAGGTGTCATAATAAATATAAGCTCAATGAACGCAATGCGACCATTGACCCGGATCGCTGCTTATTCAGCAGCCAAGGCAGGCGTAAGCAACTTCACCCAATGGCTGGCAGTCCACATGGCCCAGGAATATTCTCCCGGGATCCGCGTGAACGCCATAGCCCCGGGTTTTTTCCTGACAGAACAAAATCGTTATCTTTTAACAAATAAAGAATCGGGCGGGTTGACCCAGCGCGGAAAAACCATTATCGAGCATACCCCAATGGGACGATTCGGTGTTCCTGAAGATCTACTGGGTACAATCTTCTGGCTCCTGTCTCCGGCTTCTTCCTTCGTCACGGGGATCATCATCCCTGTGGATGGAGGATTCTCAGCATACAGCGGTGTTTAAACAAGGAATTCACTACCTATGATCCGATCCAAGATCACTGCTGGTAAAAATCAAATCCTTGATGAAGAGCAGATCCGCAATACACTTCATGAGGGGTTGTCCGGTTATTTAAGCGGACAAAAAGTGCTTGTTTTGATCCCGGACCATACACGGTCAATACCCATGGCGATGCTATTTCGGGAATTGGTCGAAATCCTCCATGATGCAAAACAACTTGATTTCCTGGTTGCCCTGGGAACCCATCCCAAGTTGGTTGATGAAAGAATTAACAGCCTGGTTGGGATCACGGAACAGGAACGAAGCACAAAGTTCAAACACATCGGATTGCTGAACCATGCGTGGGGTGATGCCACTGCGCTGGTTTCCCTGGGTTCCATTGAGCAGGACGAAATAAATACCATGGCAGGGGATATCTGGCACCCTTCCCTTCCGAAGAAAGTGGATATCCGCTTGAACCGGGCTGCCCTGGAATATGATCACATTCTTATCCTGGGACCAACCTTCCCGCATGAAGTTGCCGGTTTTTCAGGCGGAGCCAAATACCTTTTCCCGGGAATATCCGGTCCGGAAATGATCCATGCAACGCATTGGCTGGGGGCACTATCAGGTGTTGTCAACACAATCGGAGTCAAAGATACACCTGTGCGCAGAATGATCCATTCAGCTGCAGAAAAACTCAAAACACCGGTAACACTGGCAGCCCTGGTGGTTGAAGATCATGACCTGGCAGGGATCTTTGTGGGCGACCTGCATGAGTCCTGGAGTATGGCTGTTGATCTATCTGCTCAAAGACATGTTCAATGGCTTGAAAAACCAATGAAACAGGCACTATCCTGCGCACCAGCCATGTATGATGAGCTGTGGACTGCGGCGAAAGCAATGTACAAAGTGGAACCCGCCATGGCAGTTGGAGGCAGGGTCATTATTTATGCTCCGCATTTGGAAACCATCAGCGAAGTACATGGAAATTTCATTTTTGAAGTTGGGTACCATATCCTGCCATACTTCCTGGAAAACTGGGAACGATTCAAACAAATTCCATTGGGTGTGCTGGCACACTCAACCCATATGCGGGGGGCGGGAAGGATGGAAAATGGGATAGAAATTCCAAACCTGCGGGTCGCCCTGGCAAGCAAGATTTCAGCTGAAGACTGCAAGCGGTTAAACCTGGAGTATATCGACCCACGAACCATTTCCATGGATGATTGGAAAGACAGGGAAGAAGAAGGTGTTCTATTCATCCCAAGGGCAGGCGAGATGCTTTACAAGGTGAAAAGCTGACATGTTCGCATCCATCTTACGAAACCATGCAGACCGCTACCCTGAAATGCAAATCCATGATATTTACAAGCTGGTGCACCAGGCAGCCATGGGCAGTGAACATGCTGTAATGGATCGCACCAGAATCCTGGAAGTATTAATCCAAGAGATGGAGGAGATAAGCAGTGTTCCATTTGAGGAGCCATTGGCAGATCCCATTTCACCTGATGGTGAGATCATTCGTGTTCATTTAAGACCTTTCGCCGAAACCAAGAAAGATGCTTCCATTCTTGCAGATGCATTTCATAGAACGGCTTCCGAATTTGAAGGTCGGATCGATATGATTGAATCCCATTGGAAAAGTGCAACTCAAACCAAATTGTTTCCCAACCATTTGATGGATGAATTTATTTCAGAAATGAAAAGGCAAAATTACCCGGCAGTGAATCATTCCGATGCCTACCGGCAGGCGTATAAACCTGCATACCGAGTTGTGTGGCGAAAATTCTTTCCTTTCAACAAAACAGGAGGTTAATGATCTTATGGACAAGGCAAATTTTGGTTTTATTGGTTTAGGAGTCATGGGACACATGCTGGCTCTTAACGTGGAACGGAATGGGTACCGCGTTGCCGGGTATGACCTTGATCCAGAAAAAGTCCGGGACTTTGGGAGCAAATATCCCGGTAAGAACCTTGTGGCATGTGACACTCTGAAGGATTTTTTGGCTTCATTAGAACATCCCCGGCGCATCATGATGATGGTACCTGCGGGAAAACCGGTGGATGCGGTCATATCCGATATTGAAAACCTGCTTGAGCCTGGTGACCTATTAATTGATGGCGGCAACAGCTTCTTCCTGGACACGGAACGCAGGTCTGTGGCATTGGAAACGAAAGGGATCATATATATCGGGACTGGTGTGAGTGGTGGTGAGCAAGGAGCATTGTGGGGACCTTCCATCATGCCGGGAGGTCAACCTGAAGCATGGAGACTGGTGAAACCAATATTCGAAGCGATCAGTGCCAAGGTCGATGGAGAGCCATGCGTAGCTTACATGGGGCCGCGCGGTGCAGGTCATTATGTAAAAATGGTCCACAATGGGATCGAATATGGGGATATGCAGCTCATTGCTGAAACCTATGACATTCTCCATCGAGGCTCAGGCGTTGACAACTCAAAACTGCACGAGATATTCAGCAAGTGGAATGAAGGTGAGCTTGAGTCCTATTTAATTGAAATAACAGCGGATATTTTTTCAAAAATTGATACTGAATCGGGTAAGGCTGTTGTTGACCTGATCCTGGATGAAGCCAAGCAAAAAGGGACCGGAAAGTGGACATCACAGAACGCTCTCGACCTGGGAGCTCCAACACCCACGATCAATGCGGCGGTTGAAAGCAGGATCATATCTGCCTACAAGGATGAAAGGATTTCCGCTTCCAGAGTCCTATCCGGTCCAGTACAAACCATTTCAGCAAATGTTGATATGGTCATCCCCATGCTGGAAAAAGCATTATATGCCGCCAAGATCTGTTCGTATGCGCAAGGTTTTGGATTAATGCGCCTGGCAAGTGAAGAATATGATTATGATCTGCATTACGGGGATGTCGCCAGGATCTGGCGCGGTGGATGCATCATCCGTGCACGTTTCTTAAATGATATTCGAAAGGCGTTTGAACGCAAACCTGACCTGACAAATTTAATGATGGATGCTGAATTTTCCAAGGTAATGAATTCGAACCAGGATGCACTACGCAAGGTGGTGGCACTTGCGGCTGAAAGTGGGATTCCTGCCCTTGCTTTCAGTTCAGCGCTGGCTTATTACGATGCCTACCGGAGTGAACGCCTGCCTGCAAACCTGACCCAGGCGCAGCGCGATTATTTTGGGGCACATACCTACCGTAGAGTCGATCGTGAAGGTGTCTTCCATACTGAGTGGATCAAGGATCAACAATAGAAAGGAGCTGCTATGAAATATGGATTAAAAATTCCTCCAAGCGGAAACCTGGACTTCCTGTCTTTGGGAGCTTTGATCAATCGACTTGATCCGGGCATCATACCATTCCGAAAAGCAAGCGAGTGCAAGATCCATGTCAGCGGAGGGGAGTTCAATTGTGCTGCAAACCTGTCTGATTGTTTTCAATTGAGAACAGGTATTGCGACAGCGATGGCGGATTACCCGGTTGGTGAGTTGATCGCTGAACGTGTCAGAGCCATGGGTGTAAAACCTTTTTACAAGCACTTTGAACATAACGGGGTCAATGGTCCGAACATGGCGACGGTCTATAGTGATCGCGGATTTGGAGTTCGGGCTCCGGTTGTTTTCTACAACCGAGCCAATGAGGCAGCCGCTCTTCTCAAACCGAAAGATTTCGATTGGAATGCGATCTTCAACGAAGGTATCCGCTGGTTTCACAGCGGAGGTATCTTTGCCGCCCTTTCTGAGACAACTGGAGAAGTCATAATCGAAGGCATGAAAGCCGCAAAAGCTCATGGCGCAGTCGTTTCATTTGATCTGAATTACCGGGCAAAATTGTGGAATATTTGGGGCGGTCAGCAGAAAGCCAGCGAGACCTTTAACCGCATTGTGGAAAATGTGGATGTGCTGGTTGGGAATGAAGAAGACCTACAGCTAGGCTTGGGTATCCCGGGTCCGGAAGTAACGAAAAAATCCAAGTTAAATCCTGACCGTTTCTTCCTGATGATAGAAACAGTTGTTAAGAAATATCCAAAGATTAAGGTGGTAGCCACCACTCTTAGGGACGTCCATTCAACAGCCCGTCACAGCTGGGGGGCAGTCGCATGGATCAATGGGAAAACCTACCTGTCTCCAACCTGTGAGTTGGATGTGCATGACCGCGTTGGAGGCGGAGATGGTTTTGCATCCGGGTTATTCTATGGCTTGCTAAGCGGAGAATCAGAACAGGAAAGCGTGAATCTTGGTTGGGCTCATGGCGCTTTATTAACCACCTTCCCTGGAGATACAACCATGGCAACCATTGATCAGGTACGTGCGTTTGCCAAAGGCGGATCAGCGCGTATTCAACGTTAGACATCACATTGCGGGAAAAAAAGTTTGTTCCTGCAAAATAATTCAAGGGACTGCACACGTGTGCACCATCAACAGGAGTCGAAGAGGAACATTATTATGGACACGATGAAAGCGTACGTATTCAAGGATGTAGGAAAACTGGTGTTTGAGGATAAACCCATCCCCCATGTCAAGGAACCGGATGATGTTCTCTTGAAAGTCAAAGCAGTCGGAATATGCGGTTCAGATATCAAGATCATCGAGGGAAAACATCATTTCAGACCAAACACAGTTCTCGGACATGAATTTTGCGGTGAAGTAGTTGAAGTTGGTTCGAGCGTACATCATGTAAAGCTTGGAGACCGAGTCGCCATTGACAATAATATCCGCTGCGGCTTTTGTGATTTCTGCCGGATGGGATTAACCAGCCAATGTGTTGAGATCAAGACCAGCGCCCTGGGTGTGATGCGGGATGGCGGTTATGCGGAATACTGCCTGGTGCCAGAGAAACAATGCTTTGTACTACCAGACAGCATTGATGACATCCTTGGTACCCAGGTTGAGACCTTAGCCACGGTGGTAAACGGGATGAACACTTTGCTGATGCTGCCGTACGATTATGTGCTTGTGCTGGGATTTGGCCCAATAGGATACCTGTTCGGGCAATTTGCCAAGAACATCGCCGCAAAAGTTGCCGTGACTGAAATTGATCCCTTCCGCATCAGCGTTGCCAAAGAGTGCGGATTGACTGTATGGGATCCAAACGAGGTGGATATTTCGGAGAAGATCACAGAATACACCTATGGTCGTAAAGCAGACATCGTGGTGGAAGCGACCGGGAATGCCTTCTGGCAGGCTCTCCAATGTGTAACTCCAGGCGGGAAAGTTCTGCCGTTCGGGATGGATTCATCCATCACTGCAAGCGTAGTTCCAAATGATATCACCCGCTGGGCTACCAAGATCCTGGGATTGTATCTTGGCCAGAACACGATGGTTCCATCGATCCGATTGTTCCAGGAAAACCGCCTGAACATGGGGCCGTTCTTTACCAAGGTCGTTCCATTTGACGAAGGTTATGGAGCATTTGATCTGCTCGGGTTGGATATGGAGACACTGGAACACCATCCAAAAAGCGCGATGAAAATCGTTATGCAAATGTAGCTTCCTTGGACAACTGTCGGAAGAGAGGATCCAAATCATTTAATAGAAAGAGGTTCTTATGAAACGAAAAGTAAATTTGGCTGTAATTGGAACAGGACGGATGGGCAGTTTTCACACCCGCAATATCGTCAGATCCATTCCCGAAGCAAACCTGGTTGCCATTTGCGACATTAAATTGGATGTTGCCCAAGCAGTAGCCGATGAGCTGGAAATCGAGCGGGTTGTTCAAGATTACCATGAGCTGCTGGATGATAAAAATATCGAAGCAGTTCTGATCGCAACGACGACAAATACTCATGCTTTCATAATGAAGGATGCTGCCAAAGCAGGCAAGCACATCTTCTGCGAGAAGCCGCTGGACCTGAGTATCAAAGAAATTGATGAGGCATTAGACGTCATTGATAAAGCCGGTGTCAAGCTGCAGGTTGGATTCAATCGAAGGTTTGATAAAAACTTCAACAAAGTGAGAGATACCGTCAATTCAGGGGAGATCGGGCGACCATGCATTATAAAAATCTCCAGTTACGATCCAGAAGTTCCAGACCTGGAATTCATGCGTGATTCCGGGGGTATGTTCCTGGATATGTCCATCCATGATTTCGACATGGCGCGCTACCAGGCGGGAGATGTCGAGGAGGTTTATGCCATTGGAGGCGTCCTGATCGAACCTGAGCTGAAAAAATTTGGAGATTCGGACACCAATATCATCACGCTTAAATTTGCAAACGGTGCCATTGGCGTGATCGACAACAGTCGGCAGGCAGTATATGGATACGATCAGCGATTGGAAGTATTCTGTTCCAATGGCACAGCCATGGCAGGCAACGAGGTCGAAAGCACGATAAAAGTGGGTAAGCCAAATGGTTTTCACTCTGACAAACTACCTCACTTCTTCATGCAAAGGTATCTCTCCGGTTATATTGAAGAAATCCGCACATTCCTGGAATGTGTAAGAGACGATAAACCTACCCCCGTTTCAGGCAAGGATGGACGAGCAGCTGTTGTGCTCGGGTATGCAGCCGGAATATCATTTCGAGAAAACCGACCTGTAAAGATAAGCGAAGTGGATGGCAGTCGTTGAAATGATCAACAATTGACCATTGGAAAAGTCCATTCTAGGTAATTCCAATGGATCAACTCAACTTTTTCCTGGAAAATGATTTCCAGGTCAATCGATAAATTTTAGGAGTGTAGCATGTCAAATCTGAACGTACCAAAAGGATATTTACCCACCAACCAACCTGATCTCTTTTTTGAGGATAACGCTGTTGGCAGAATGAAGAAGGAAGTTTGGGAAGCGAGTGATGAACAGATCGATGCAATCCTCTCTGATTACGGTATTCCTTCTCCCGTAGAGTGGGGAAGACCAGGATCCTATATTCAAACCACCACACGGTGGAAAGTCGAAGAGAACAGAAAAAAGAATGATGTTGTATTTATTCCCGTTGGCTGCACAGAACTACATGGTCAGCACCTTCCCAGCGCTGCGGACACCCTTTATGTCAGTGCAATTTGCGAAGGTGTGCGAAGGTTCACAGCCAAGCGAGGGTCGCCGATTAACCTTGCCCTGCCCCCACTTAATTACGGCGGACATCCTTACCATCACGTGGGCATGCCAGGAACAGTCATCGTCCGTGAACATGTTGTGCGGGAGATGATGATCGATGTAATGCTGGGTTTGTGGAATGATGGATTTAGAAAACAGTTGATCGTGAACAACCATGGACAATTATGGATGCTTGAATCTGCTGTGCAGGAATTCATGAAACGCTACCAGCTGCCTGGAATCTTCCGGGTGATCGATTGGCACCGCGGTGTACGAGAATTCTTCAGACCAGCAGAGCGCGGCGGACAGATGGACACGAATTTTGTTCATGCTGATGAATCAGAAACGTCACTCAGCCTGCTCCTTCATCCTGAGATGGTTGATATGGATTATGCAGTCGATACCGAAGGGAAGTCTTATTTACCAGAGGGTCATTTTGATAAATCTGTGGATCCATTCAGCCGACCCAGCCGCTGGTCAGAAGGAGAAGGCCATTTTGCCATCGAAATCGCTGCCACACCAGAGGGAGTGGTTGGAAAAGCCAAGTCTGGCACAGCGCAAAAGGGGAAACGCCCGATGGCTGCGATCCTGGAATACCTGACATTGTGGGCGGATGATGTATTGGATGCATTTCCTGCTGGAACCGTACCTCCTGTGGAGGAAGTGACCCTGCGGACAGAAAAAGAGATGGAACCCTACCTGCGTGAACCCCTGAGCAAGGGGTGGAAACCTGTTTACGGAATCCCGCGAATCGGACAGGGCACTGAAGTATAAATTTATGGCATAGAAAATCTTTCAGGAGCAATAACCATGAATGGAAAAATGAAAGGTGTGACATTGGTGGCTGACTGGGATCCAAAACCGGGTTTCAAGCTGGGTGCCAAAGACATAGAAGGACGACAGACATACCTTGGAAGCCAGGTATGGAGAAATCCAAAACTTGAGATCCGGGAATACGATATTCCGACACCGGGACCCGAAGAAGTCTTAATGGAAGTCAAAGCATGTGGAATTTGCGGATCAGACGTCCATATGGCTCAAGCAGGAGAAGATGGATATATCTTTTATCCCGGTCTGACCGGTTTTCCGTCGATCCTGGGACATGAATTTTCCGGGGTGGTGGTTGAAGCAGGCAGGAATGCCCGCGACAAACGAACCAACAAACCATTTAAAGGTGATGAAGCAGTCACAACCGAGGAAATGTTATGGTGCGGTCAATGCAAGCCCTGCGCGGATGGATATCCAAACCACTGCGAGCAACTTGACGAGGTTGGATTCAATATCAATGGTGCATACACCAAATATATCGTCCTGCCCTCCCGGACACTATGGAGCCTGGAACCTTTACGAGAAACATACAAGGACGAAGATCTCTTCGTGGCTGGCAGCCTGGTCGAGCCAACCTGTGTGGCATACAATGCTGTCATCGAACGCGGCGGGGGAATACGACCTGGTGACCGGGTAGTCATCCTGGGTGCTGGACCGGTAGGTATAGCGGCATGTGCCATCCTGAAAAGAGCCGGTGCATCCCTGGTGATCATCTCAGAAACACAACAAGAAAGGGCGGACATGGCTTTGAAACTTGGAGCTGATCTACATGTCAACCCGCTGAAGGAAGATTTTGCTGAACGTGTTTTGGAACTTACGGGAGGAATGGGAGCAGACCTGTTCATGGAAGCAACAGGACTACCGGAAGTTGTTTACCCGGAAATCGAGAAGGTCATTTGGGAAGGGCGTACATTGAACAGCAGAGTGATCGTCACGGCACGGGCTGAAGCAAAGATGCCTGTCTCAGGTGAGGTGCTGCAGGTACGCCGGGCAAGTATTATCGGCGCCCAGGGTCACTCCGGACATGGGAATTTCCCGCGCGTAATTGAAAGCATGGCTTCGGGAATGAACATGACCGTTATGAGCACCAAGAAAATCAAACTGGAAGAACTTCCTGAAAACATCCTGAACCTGCAAACAGATCGATCTGAATGCAAGATCACCTACATTGCCGAATAAATGACAAGGGACAGCCACCTCTGGGTGGCTGTCCTATTTGGAGGTCAAGGTGAAACTTTCCGTTGTTCTATCAACCCAACCCGCTCAATTCCAGGCAGCCACTTTCAAAGGGAACCTGAAGGAAAATTTAAAGCTTATTTCCGGTCTTGGATATGGCGGTGTAGAACTTGCCATCCGTGACCCTAAATTAATTAATGAAAAAGAATTGATCTCGCTTTTGAATGAGTATGGACTCAGAGTTCCAGCCATAGGAACCGGACAAGCCTGGGGTGAAGAAGGGCTTTCATTTACCGGTCCTGATGCCGGTGTGAGGGAGGCAGCCATTAAAAGGATCAATTCCCACATACCAATTGCATCCAAATTTGGAGCGATCATCATTATCGGGTTAATACGGGGGATCGTAAAACCGGGAGTTGATCCAAAACAAGCAATGGATTGGCTGGTTGAAGCTTTAAAGAGGTGCTGTGGTGAAGCTGAAAAACAAGGGGTAATGCTCGCGCTGGAACCCATCAATCGTTATGAAACCACATTGATAAACTCGACGACCGAGGGATTGACCTTGATAGAGCAAGTGAAGGCAAAGAATTTTGGCTTACTGCTGGATACTTTCCACATGAACATTGAAGAAGCGGTTATTGAAGAGAGCATCCGGAAGTGCGGAAATCACATTCTTCATTTCCATGTGGCTGATTCAAACCGCTGGTATCCCGGGGCGGGTCATCTCAATTTTAAGGGAATTTTATCTGCACTTTTCCGTACCAGATACGAGGGTTGGATATCAGGGGAATTTCTACCAGAACCAGATGCAGAAACAGCTGCTGAAAAGAATTATTCTGAAATGATCAAGTTTTCCCAGTTGTGATTGTTCAAAACCTGCCCAGTAAATAACCTCTTTGATTATCCAATCAATTTAATGAAATCCTGACCGTAAATGATATGATTGGGCATAATCCTATTCTTGAATCTACCCAGGAATCAGCAAGATATGTCTCCAATAAACAACAACCATTCCAGATTTTCAAAGCAGAGAAATTCATGAGTGTTGAAAAAAGCCCGGGTATGGATAAATTAATATCATGGTCAAGAAAACCAATAAGGAGGTAGATATGGATGCAGATCAAACGAAAATCTACCAAATGATCTCAGGTTATGCAAGAACAGCGGAGATATACACTGCGGTTAAGTTAGGAATTCCTGATATCTTATCAAAAGAGCCAAAAACACTTCAAGAAATTGCCGACGAAACGAATATTGACACAAATGTGATCATCCGATTCCTAAGGCTTTTAATTTCACGTGAAATTATTTGTCTGAAGGATGGCAAATATTGCCTGACTAATTTGGGAGATCTTTTTAGAGCAGACCACCCCAATTCTTTACGTAATTTAATAATTTATGTCGGCGAGGTTCAATATCGCGTTGGACAGGAAATGTACTCTTCGGTAAAGACAGGGAAGCCCGCCTTCGATAAAATATTTGGCATGTCTTTTTTTGATTATTTATCGAAAAATGCTGATATGAGCAGTTATTTCAACGAGGCGATGAACCATCAAGCATCCATCCGGACAGAAGGATTAATCAATAGTTATGATTTCAACCATGCAAAAACCGTACTAGATGTAGGAGGAGGAGATGCAACCCTGATTTCCTCCATATTAAAGAATTATCCAGAGCTGAAAGGCGTTGTTTTTGAAGTATCAACAGTCGTTGATGAAACCCGAAGGAATTTAGCCAAGAACAACTTAAAAGAACGCGGCGATGTTGTTTGTGGAGATTTTTTTAAGGATAGCATTCCATCAGGATCTGATATCACTATTCTTTCCAATATCCTTCATGATTGGGAAGATAATGAAGCGATAAAAATATTACGGAATTGCAACAAATCGATGAACGACAAAAGCAAGCTTTTAATCATAGAGCAATTAATTCCTGAAATTGTGACTCCGGGATCTTCTGCAGTAGGAAGTGATATGAGCATGCTGCTTCTTACAGGAGGTCGTGAAAGGTCATTATCTGAATACGAAGAATTATTAGACGAAAGTGGACTCACCCTATCCAAAGTCATCCCATTAGCATTGTCAAACATTCCTGAAGGAAAGAAGCCGGATTGGGTAATAATGGAATGTAAACAAAAAGAAAAGAATTTTTGAGTTCTAATTTTTTATCGTAATCCCTTAATTTGCAGGTAATAGGCAGGGCTTGATCCAGGTGAGGATGATCGAAAATCATTTCCTGCTCTTCTATTTTCACCTTTAATAAAGATTCTATCAACTTTTCGATCATTAATTAATGGGTGGTATTCAATTATTTAAAACAATTGATTCAACCCTAATTTCCAACACATCAATATATTGATATATGCATAAAAGATTACTTAAGTAACCCAATAAACAGTACGAAAGTGACATTTTGCACAATATTCAACCATTCTATTTGGTATATAATCAATTTAATTGTGATTAATAGCACAATAATCATTACCAGAACCATTGCTTGCCAAGAATCTTTTAACTGTAAGTCAGACACTCAACTCGTAAATATTGAAAGTTTGGAAATCGAAATTATTTAAAGGAGAGATGCATGCAACGAAAGAATTTATTCACAATTTTTATCTCAACCGGTTTTTTGCTAATGTTGGGAGCCGGGATCTGGCTTTCGAATGCAGATCCTGTCAGCGCTCAATGCGGCTCAGCAGCATCTTCATGCAAGAATTGTCATGAAGTTCAAGGAGAAATGCCGGTTAATAATGATGGGACTGCCTGGCATACTTCCCATGCATTTGGCGATTTCTGTTACATATGCCATGCTGGCAACCAGCAATCCAAGGATGAAACGGAAGCACACGCAAGCATGGTGCCACCATTATCTGACATAAAAGCCTCATGCCAGCAATGCCATCCAGATGACCTGCAGGAAAAGGCGCAAGTTTATGCTTCCGTTTTGAATATTGAAATTGGAAGCAATTCAGCTCCCACAACAAGCAGCGGAGGCAGTGAGAGCAGTGTGCCTGTTGAGAATCCCCAGACCGCAGTTTCTCCAATTACAACAGAATTGGATTATGACGATCCCAACCTGGTGAATTACATCCAAACCTATGACGAAGCGGTACTTGGCAAGGTTCCAACAAACTGGGGAAATGTCATTCTATTGGTGATGATCGGTATGCTGGTAATTGGTGGCGGCGGTTTTGTGATAAGTAATGAGAAATTAATCAATGTAACCTTTGGGGATACAAAAAAGATAAGCGATGAATACCCCAGTGAAGTGGTGGATATGCTGCCTGCAATCTCAAAACTTAATTCACATTCACGTAAATCGCTGAGAAAAATTCTGGATAACCCTGCCAAATCCGCAAAAGTGCTTGCGCTTATTGATGAAATAATCACGAACGAAAAAGAAAAGGAATGAAGCCATGAAATTTATTCTTAACTACATTCGCAAGGAAACCTGGTCTCCATATGTAGCAGGGATCCTTTTAGGGATTGTTGGCATCCTGGCAGTATTGATCACCAACAGCCTGCTGGGTGCTTCGGGGGCTTTCGAAAACCTGGCTGGGATGATCGGTAAGGTATTGGCTCCAACGACATTTGACAACATGTACTTCAACTTTATCATGCCCCCAGGAATCAGTGCCGGTGTCATTTTACTGATCGGTGTCTTCTTCGGCGGTTTGATCGGTGCCGCCACCAGCAGGACCTTGAAATGGGGAAAGAAAGATTCAGCCAACAGCGATAAACAGTGGAAGATGATCTTTGGACGACAGACCTGGAAGCGCTGGTTGCTGGCTTTTTTTGGTGCGATCATCCTGGAATATGCAGCGGGGATCGCCGGGGGATGTACAAGCGGACTGGCAATCTCAGGCGGTATGCTGCTGGCTCCTGCAGCTTTTCTCTTCATAGCCGGCATGTTTGCATCCGGCATCGCTACAGCTCTCATCATTTATCGGAGGAGGTATTAATATGGCTGGAACACTGGTCACAATATTTTTGGGTGTCGCCTTCGGCTTTTCCCTTAATAAAGCCGGTTTGACAAAGTACCACAAGATCGTCAATGTCTTCCGTTTTACTGACATGGCAGTTCTGAAATTCATGATGACTGCACTGGTCGTGGCTATGAGCGGGCTGTATATTTTACGAGGTTTTGGATTGGTCACTTTCCCCAACATTCCAGCCACTTACATCGTGGGGAACCTGGTCGGCGGATTAATATTTGGGATCGGTATGGCCCTAACCGGTTTCTGACCAGGCACATGTGTCGCCGGGTCCGGCGAAGGAAAAATGGATTATATCGTTCCTGGTCTTCTTGGTTTCCTGAGTGGTGCAGTGATCTACGGCTTAACCTATCAACAGGTTTTTCCGCAGATCTCCAAACTGGCTAATTTGGGTAGTGTTGTAATGCCTGATCTTTGGAATCTCAATCCTTATCTCACCGTGCTTGCATTTGCCCTCATGTCTCTACTCCTTTTCTACCTGATCGACAGGGCTGGGTGGCAGCGCAAAGATAAGATCGAGCATGAATCTGAACCTGAATAATCTCGTGACTGGTTTTTGTGGATCATTAACATACAGAAATAATTGAAATGTAAGTAGAGGAGAAATTTATGACGAATTCATTGTCGCGCCGAGACTTCTTGAAATTAGGCGCCGCCAGTGCTGCAGCCATGGCAGTCGGGTCCATGCTGCCTCCCAAAGTTGCACATGCCGCCAGGGAAGCAGGGTTGATCTCTGCAGAAGGTGACGGGTATATCACCAGTATGTGCGAGATGTGTGTCTGGCGCTGTGGTTTGATCGCCAAGGTCAAAGGGGGACGGGTGGTCAAGCTTGAAGGCAACCCGGAACATCCCCATTCCAAAGGGAAACTCTGCCCACGCGGCCAATCGGGATTAATGAACACTTACGATCCTGACCGGGTGCTTACACCGCTCATCAGAGCAGGGAAACGCGGCGAAGGATTATTCCGAAAAGCTTCCTGGGATGAAGCCCTCGACCTGGTGGCAAGCAAAATGCAATCCATCAAAGATACTTATGGACCTGAGGCGATGGTATTCTCATCCACGCATAATCTCAGCCAACCACAGTTTGAAAACCTGTTGTATGCATTTGGTTCACCCAACTATGGAACACAACGAAGTCTATGTTTCAATGCCATGATCACTGCCTTTTTATTAACGTATGGCATTGAAGAGCCATCCCGGAATTACGAAAATGTGGAATACATCCTGATGGTCGGACGCAACATGATGGAAGCGATCTCTACCTCGGAAACTTCGGAGCTATCCCATGCGATCGACCGGGGTGCCAAACTGGTTTACCTGGATCCACGTTATACCAAGACTGCATCGAAAGCCAGCGAATGGATTCCAATCCGTCCAGGCACAGATTCGGCATTTTTACTGGCAATGATCAACGTCATAACCCAGAATGAACTGGCAGATTGTGAGTTTGTCAGAAAATACGTGGTCGGTTGTGATGGCATCGCGGACGCCATGAGCAGGTACACTCCGGCATGGGCAGAAACCGTAACAGGAATACCAGCCGAGACCATCGAGCGAATTGCCCGGGAATATGCTTCCGCCAAACATAATGCGATGGCGCATCCCGGTTGGCGTACTTCCAACTTCATCAATTCCTTCCAAACAGAACGAGCCATCGCCACTTTAAACGCATTAAGCGGCAACGTTTTAACGCCAGGTGGATGTCTATCAGCAGAAGTCGCCGGAGAAAGTGCAGGATTGGGAGCACCATCCCAACCAGCTTACCCGCGTGTATCCGCTCTTCGGTTGGATGGAACTCCCTGGAAATATCCCCTGGTTCCGCTTAAGCTGGGTGTTTTCCAGGAACTTCGGGATGCGATCGTTTCGGGAGAACCATACCAGGCGCATGGCTGGTTCATATCCCGTCAGAATCCCATTCAATCCCTTCCTGACCGAAGCAAGACATTGGAAGCATTTGCAAAGATGGACTTCATTGTTACCGTGGATATCATTATGAATGACACGGCATGGTTCTCAGATGTCGTCCTGCCGGAAGCTTCGTACCTGGAACGTTATGACCCTCTGCTGCCTATCAACGGGAAGGCATTCCTTCGTCAACCAGTCATTGAACCGCAGGGAGAGGCAAAATCAGCCTTATGGATCTACAAACAACTCGGTGAACGACTTGGGCTTGGAAAATACTTCACATACGAGGATGAAGAAGATTATCTGCGCCATCAACTAGCACCTACGGGAGTCAGCCTGGAAGAAGTGAAGAAAAAGGGATATGCAGAATTGCCTGAAGAACCAGAGAAAAAAGATATCACGTTCAATACAGCTTCCGGAAAAATTGAAGTCTATTCAGAAACCTTGAAAAATTCAGGCTTCTCACCATGGCCCACCTGGGAGGAGCCCCCTGTTCCGAGTGAGAACGAGTTCTACTTATTGACCGGAAAAGTTGCCCAGCAAACGCAGTTTGGGACACAAAATAACCAACTGCTCCATAAATATTCAAACGAACCCAAGATATGGATGAATCCAAAAGCAGCAGCAGAGCGCGACCTTTCTGATGGAGATTGGGTCGAAATTAACAGCAAGATCGGACAGGTTCACACAATTCTGCTGGTGACTGAAGCCATTCGACCGGATTGTGTGTACATGACACCAGGTTATGGACATCTTTCAAAAGGGCTGAAAACAGCATTTGGAATAGGTGCAAGTGATTCTGTTCTCCATGAAACATTCACAGACCCCATCAGCGGAGGTCAGGCGCTCAGCCAGACTTTTGTTACGGTGAAAAAGGCTTAGAGGTCTTGTTATGACTGAAATTAATCACTACGCTTTCTTATTTGACGCAACACGATGCATTGACTGTCGTTCATGCATGGTCGCGTGCAGCGTTGAGAACAACATTCCCATGGATAAAACCCGAATCTGGGTTGCAGGGATCGGCGTTAAAGGCGAATTTCCGAACCTGGAAACTGCTTCGATGGTCTACCACTGCATGCACTGCGACCTACCGGACTGCCTGTCTGCCTGCCCGGTAGGTGCTTATACCAAACGGACAGATGGACCAGTGATCTATGATCCCAAAAAATGCATTGGCTGCCGCTACTGTATGAATGCCTGCCCATTTGGAGTTCCGCACTTTGATTATGACAAGGGTTTAATTGAAGGTGCATTCATTGATAAATGTACCATGTGCCCTCAACGAATTGATAATGGTTTGGACCCAGCTTGTGTTTCAACCTGCCCAACAGATGCGCTGGAATTTGGAGAACGCTCTGAGCTTATTGCCAAAGCTCATACACGAATACAAGATCATCCTGACCGGTACATCAATCACGTTTATGGTGAAACAGAAAACGGGGGAACCTCATACCTGATCCTTTCCCATGTTCCATTCACTGAACTAGGCCTTCCTGAGATCGGTTCGTTACCCGTCAAAGAGGTAAGTGAAACTGTAATGGGTTACACCATTCCATTCTCTTTAGGACTTGGTGCAGTTTTGAGTTTGGCAGCAGCAGGAGTACATGCTGTAAATCAAAATAAGGAAAGACAGAAACCAAAGGAAGAACAAACGGAGGAGAAAGAATGAAAATCAATGTAACAATCCAACCTCGCTTCCGTCTTCCGCTAATTGTCTGGATCTTATTGGGGTTAATAGGCATTGCCTTCGTGGTCGCGATGGTCCGTTATGTGTTTGGAATCGGCGCAATCAGCAACTTAAATAATGCATATCCATGGGGCTTCTGGGTCAGTTTTGATCTGTATACTGGCATCGCCATCAGCAGTGGAGCGTTCATCATCACCTCGGTTGTCTATATTTTTGAACTCGAACAATTTCGGCCAC
>Ga0209324_10000765_pt1 | contig 22159 bp, 19 predicted proteins | sample Rifsed19ft3_FD_184015 | JGI IMG/M metagenome (GOLD analysis project Ga0209324, IMG submission 184015) | Soil microbial communities from Rifle, Colorado, USA - sediment 19ft 3 (version 2) | ecosystem: Environmental > Terrestrial > Deep subsurface > Rock core/Sediment | place: Rifle, Colorado...
AGAAACAGAGATGGGTTGCAACCGCTCTGCTGTATAGTGAAAATCGTTTGAATAAGGTGTGTGGTTATAAATATCTTTCCCGGTTAAGAGAGGCAATACAGAAAGAAATAGGAATTGCAAAGGGCAACGAAGAAGAAAAAGTTGTGTTGGCAGCATGATGCAGCCTAGGAGCTGCTATTGAATTTCAACTAACTTTGGGATTGACTCGGAATCGAAGTTAAACATAAATCCAATATTACAGAACTCAGAGGATGTGGGAAAAAAGTCTGGATGGGAATAGATGCGCAGGAATATGTAAATAAGTTGAGAGAGGAATGGAATTGAATATTGTTACGCTATTGAAGTAAATCGACTCAATTTTCATAGATACGTCGCCATTCATCTATTATATTGAAGAGTATGAAAAATACATTGAAGTCGTAGATCCTTTATTTTCCTATATAAGTCAAGGCCGTATTACTGCATATACTTCGTTTATCACTTTAATTGAGGTTTTAACCAAACCTGTGGAAGAAAAGGACAAAAAACTTGTGTGTAAATATGAGGACTTGCTGCGCTGGGAAATTGGAGTTTATTTGTCATTTGGAATTTGTGTTTTAGAATTTGATGGTGTTTAAATCCGTGTTTGTCTGTGAAATCAGTGTCCTAATATATAGAAAAATATTAATTTACCATGAAGACTGAAAACAGGCTAATTGATACAGTTTTTTTGTTGTTATATGGTACTTTGTTTTTTTTGTTCCTAAATCATTTTTTCATTTCGAAAATTAAAGGGCTGTTGAGTGTTTTTTAGTCTACTTATTGAAAATATTATTAATCATACTGTTTTATTGTTTTTTTTATGTGCATCATATGCTGTGGGAAGGTTGCTGTTTTGTCAGTTCTTGTTCGCCACTGGATTTGGTTTATCTGCTTTGTCGCTTGTTATTTATAATATCTTTCTTATTTTTGGAATTAATTTATTCACCGTAAGCTCAATATATGTAGCGATGTTGTTATGTATATTTTTTAGTATGGCTTATGGGACTAGATTCTTAAATGTTCAGAAAGAGGGTATTGTCTCTGCGCTCACTTTTAGAAACTTAAGTACGCCGGCATTTTTAATACCTGGTTTTTTATTAATCATTTATTTTGTGGTTTGTGCTTTCCCCTTAGCGGAGGGTGATTCCATAGCACATTATTGTTATTTACCGAAACTTTATATATCTGGCGGTAATTTCTCAGTAGGAAACACAATTTTACATGGAAGCGAACCAATACTCTACCAATCTCTTATCACATTCCTAGCGTTCTTTGGAACCATCGAAGTTGCTTCAATCTTCAACTTTTATTTAGTACTCCTTCTTATACTAAATCTATATGAAATGTGTTTGACCACGAATCATATACAAAACAAAATTAACTTTAATACATTTTGTCTAATTATTGGAATTTTTGTAGCCAATCCTTTGATGTATTTAATGATTCAGTCGGGCAGACCGTATATTTTAATTGCTTATTTTAGTACTTCACTCCTTTGTTTCCTTTTGCAAATATTTGATAAAAAAATTCCCAACATTTATGACGTGTTATTTTTAGGGCTTATGGGAGGCGCACTTGTTTCTGTTAACTATTTAGGAGTCGCCGCATTAGGATGTTTATTTATTGCCTTTCTTGCCGTGAATTATGATACTTTTAAGAAAAATGTAAAGTTTGTTTTCATTGGTGGATTAGTTGTAATGATATGTGCAATCTCTTTTTATTTGCGAACGTATTTTATTACAGGGGATTTAATACACTTACCTCCACTGTATACATTAGAGGTAAATGAATTTAAAGGCTTTTGGGCGCCAATAAAAGCTTTATTTATTTTATCCACTCGAACTAATCAGGGTGGAAATTCATGCAGCATAGGTATCCTTTATGTTTCTTTTTTCCCGGTGCTTCTTTACTTTATTTTTAAACAGAGTCTTTGGAAGATCAGGAAGCCACGTTTCATTTTAGTATTTATTACGGTATTCTATTTTATTTGGCTCAGTAAAATTCCACAGGCACGCTCACTTATAGGCATTTTCCCACCGTATTTGCTCTTATTATATTTATTCGTTAATTTGCAAAAACAAGTATACAAATATTCCATTTACCTGTTTTGCGGTTTAATGGTGATATATTCCATTGCACAGTTTGCTCGGTTTGATTATTGCGATTATTTGTTCAACAAACAAACAAAAGCTGATTTTGTTTATAATAAACTGTCAAAGTGGTGTAATGATGATAAATCCTTCTTCGAACAGAATGAGATTGTAAGTTATATCATTTCAAATTTTCGAAATTATGATGTTGTCTTTTGTGATGGGGTATTCCCCCTTACTTTGTTACCGAATAAAGTTTTTAAAATGGGCAAAGAAAGACAAAATCATAATTCAATTCTTTTGTGTCCGAACACTATCCAACAGCCATTTAAACCATTAAAGTGTTTCAAATCCTATACTATCTATGCATATCAATAAAAAAAGATAACAGATGTTAGAATAAAAAGATAAGTAGCTTATTATGAAAAAAATAGACTTGTCATTATTGAGTAAACGCCTCGATGATGAGTACGAGGAAAGGGAGAGACGGCGTATAGAAACGCTTAAAAAGACTATTGAATTGTTAAAGGCTTATTTTAAGGATAAGCATGTCGGAAAAGTAATTCTTGTTGGTTCTGTTCTTATGGAGGGAAGGTTCTATCCATTTTCAGATATCGACGTGGTTGTAGATGGTTTGGAAGAAGATTATCTTAAAACATTGACGGAACTTGAAGATATACTTGAAAGGGATGTTGACCTGATAGAAATGAAGAAGTGTAGGTTTAAGGATTCTTTTGCGAGGAAGGGATTGAAAATCGTATGAAAAAAGAACCTATTGCAATACTCATGGGATATTTTACCCGTCAGATGGAACTTATAGAGGGAATATTAAAGGAGATATATGACACAAAGCCATCGAAAAGAGCGGAAACTACCCATCTCGCATATTTACTTCATAATTTGTACTGCTCGTTGGAAGATCTCTTTCAGGAGGTAGCAAAGACCTTTGAGAATAAGGTAGAAGATCCAGCTAAATACCATAGGGAACTTCTTAAGCGTATGTACATGGATATCCCGGGTATAAGGCCAAAATTGCTCTCTCATGAGAGTTACCGTATCCTTGATGAGCTAAGGGGGTTCAGGCATATCTTTCGGCATGCTTATGACTATGAGCTTGACCCGGAAAGGATCGATAACCTTAAACAAAAGATCAGCGTTAACTGGGATCATATAAAGAAGGATATACACAGTTTTATGTCCTTCTTACAGGATACCTTGAGGGATTAGGTTCTGATCCATAGTATCTTACAAAAATATTTTTTGTAGTGGCAAGGCGCGCCTTGCCACTACGGTCTTCTCCGATTCATTCGGGTTAGGATGATGGTGTATTTCTCTTTAAAAAAAGATAGTGGAATTTACCGTGAAAGTCAGCGTAATTATTCCTTCCTTTAACAGCGCAAAGACCATTGAAGACACTCTTGAAAGCATAATGAGTCAGAATTGGCAAGTTCTTCAAATTATTGTACAAGATGGTGGGTCCACAGACGATACAAAAACTATCGTTGCTAAATACCCAATGGCTATATCAAACTGGCAGTCAGAGCCAGATAACGGCATATATGATGCCATGAACAAAGGGATTGGTCGTGCAAATAGTGAAATTATTGCCATTCTTAACAGTGATGATGCGTGGTTGCCAGGTACACTTGATCGTGTTGCATTGGTATTTTCACGTAATCCTGATGTTGGCATTGTTTCCGGATCGATTGAAGTATGGGAGGACTCTCCTGATGGTGCAAAGGTAGTTTTAAAGTCTAGCTTACTCCATTTGCATAAAGGGATGACCATACAACACCCTGCTACCTTTGTACGGCGGAGTGTGTATGAGCAAGTAGGATTTTTTAACACTTGCTATCGCATAGGTGCTGATTATGATTTTGTGCTGCGGTGCCTGATGGCAAATATTCCATGGATTATACTTGATGATGTTCTTGTTCGCATGAGGGCAGGAGGGAAGGGGGGGACGATCTTTACCATAGATGACTGGAGGATTCGCCGATCTCGTAATCTCACCTCCGTCGTTTACGAGATTTGCATTTGTACAATCAGATTTATGCGACATTTAGCAAAACAGGCAATTTTAAGTGTTTTGGGGGAAAGAATATTATCAATTTGCAGAAATCGTTTATGGCGGAAACGCATCTATCGGTAGAAATAACAAATAACAACCAATTAAACTAATGAAAAAAATAAAACCATACTTTAAAAACAAAGATATTCGAGGTAAAATGTTCGGTATTGGTCAGTTCCATTGGATGAAAGAGGCCAATTATATTGAATCAAAAAAAGGAAGCACTCGCGGGGGGCATTATCATAAAAAAACGAAAGAATTATTTTTTATTATTGAAGGCAAGATTAAAGTCAAAGTAGAAAATTTAAATACAAATCATCAAAAGACTTTTACTGTCAACAAGATGGATATTTTTCTCATTGAACCTTACGATATCCATACGTTTTGCATTCTAGAAGATGCAAAATGGATTAATGTCCTCTCGTGTCCTATGAATCTGGAAAAGCCAGATCTTCATGTTTTAAAGAAATGATATTTTGTCAAAAAAAGATGTTGACCATTGTAATTCCTACTTATAAGGAAGCAAGAAATGTAGATATTCTTCTTCCAAAAATTTATCAGACCCTTCAAATGGATTTTAAGAATTTAAGAATTATATTGATTGATGATGATAGTCAGGATGGCCTTGAAGCAGTTGTTGAGCGGCACAATAAAAATTGCGGAGGCATAATTAAGTTAAAGATAAGAAAAGGGAAAAAAGGTATTGCGACTGCGTGGAAAGAAGGCATTAAAGAAAGTACAACTGAATACATTGGGATTATGGATGCTGATTTAGCACATGATCCCAAAGATTTGTTGCGTTTAATGAAGGAAGTTTCTTCTGCGGATATGGTGATTGGATCAAGATATCTACCGCATCAACGTGTTGAAATGGAGGGCAAATCATTTTTAGCAACGTATTTAAGTAAGACAGGCCAACGATTATGCCGTGTGATTTTGCAAATTCCTGTTTATGATATGTCCCATAGCTTTAGGGTTTTTCACAGAAGTGTATTTGATAAAGTAGGAGATTTTCTAAACTGTAGCGGTAATGCAATGATGATCGAATTTACCTATCATACTACAAGAGCGGGGTTTCGTATTAAAGAAATTCCAATATCATATGGGAAACGTCTATATGGCCAAACCAAATTAGATATTTTTAGTGAAGGAATGAAATTTTTTAAAATTTTATTTGAGCTTAAGATAAAGCCAAAAAAGATTTCATATGATTAAATGGCTGATTACTGGTGTGGATGGATTTATCGGCTCACAATTTGCCAGCTTTTTATCGGGCTATCATGAAGTTATTGGAACGTATTTAAATGAATTTTCTTCAAGAGGACAATATTTGGGTCTATCTTTAAATATTTTAGAAAAACAAAAAGTAATTGATACATTTAAAGAAATTAAGCCAGATTGTGTTGTTCATTTTGCAGGAACCAAGGATGTCGCTTGGTGTGAAAAAAATCCTCATAAAGCTTTTACCATTAATACCGAAGGTCTAAGAAATATTGCTGAGGCTTCTTTAGCCATAAATACTTTTTTAATTTTTCAATCTTCTGATTATGTTTTTGAAGGAACTAGAGGTCATTATTCGGTCCATGATGAATGTTGCCCTATGACCGTTTATGGCCAAACTAAGCTTAAGGCAGAAGAAGTACTTTTATCAATGCCTCTTGCTTGGGCTATTCTTCGTTCTGGCGGTGTTTATGCGGCGATTAATCCACCAGCATCGGCTTTGGGATGGGCTCGTGCTTCTTTAGGAAAAGGGGAAAAAATCTTAGCCTATCAAAATATTTATAACACTCCGACTTATATAAAAGATCTTTTAAATGCGATTAAAATCATTGGTGAAATGCGATTAATGGGTATTTTTCATCTTAGCGGAGCTTCTCGTGAGAGTCGTTTTAGTTTCATAAAAACCTTTGCCCAAGAATTTGGCTTTGATCCTCAGCTTGTTCATCCCTCAGAATATGTTCCAGAGGTTGCCGATATTAAACCCAAAGATTTGTCTTTGGATTCGAAACTGTATTATCAAAAGCTTTGTGTCGAATTTCATGATGCTAAAAGCGGTTTAAGGTTGGCCAGTGAACAATACAAAGAAGCATTAGCTAAATAAATTGAGGAAACAGTGTCGGTCTGGCTGTTTTAGAAGCTTATTTCTTTTTATCAAAATTATCGCAGTGGAGAAGTCTACAGCATGGGACTAGATGGCATTAAAAGGAGAAGTAGACATTCATTTATTGTAATTTACTGTTTTATTGAGAAATTGCTTTCAAAAGGCAGTCAGTACCACCCGCATAGCGGGTGGCTTGATTAGCCCTACAAGGGCATTGTTACAGGTATCCCTTAAGGGACGACTTACAATACTTATTTAGGGAATGCTTTAAATCCGCTTTGTTAATAATCTAAATTACGATTTACAATGATTACTACCATCTACGCTTGCTCCCCTAAAAGGGATTACTTAAGTCTGAGTCATATTTGTCTTCAATCGACTCGCTCTCTTCTTGCCCTTCGGCACCCAAACCACATGATACTTGCACTCCCATACCGTATGTGATAAACTCTTTTTCTCCCTTATCTCCTTCGGCTATAGTGCGAATCTTAAAGCATTCCCAATCGCAATATACTGAAGGAGTTTCTTTTTGTAAATACTACAGCATAGCTTTTGCTATTCACACCCGCTTAGCGGGTGGTTTAGCTTTGTAATTATCATAGAAAAGATAAAAAACTACCGTGAAGAAACTAAGCCTGGTATTTTTTTTGATTGTTTGTTTTATTATAATAGGTCACGCGATTTATCTAAATACTCCGTGGGTAAATTTTGAATACTCCTTTGCAGAAGCAACCCGAGGGATACTAGACTCTACTCATACCATTGGACTAGATAAATACTGGGAAGTTCAAGCAAATCCACTAGGTTATTCATTAGTAACTGCAGTAATAGTTCCTTTTTTAGGCATATCTTTTTGGTCTATTAGAATCCCATCATTATTAGGCGGATTGGCTATCTTAGTTGTTGGTTGGATATTCTATCGAAGCAGAAATTTTAAAAATGACTCATTGTTTTTCCTGTGGACAGCAATTATTTCGTTAAATCCCCTCGTTTGGATATACAGTGGTAGAGCTACTGCAGATATTCTGCCTGTTGGGCTAGTAGTTTTGGCGTTTCTTTTTTGTTACCGTGCTCAGAACCGTTTATGGATTCATTTCATAGGGGGAGTGTGTTTTTCTCTGGCATCTCTTGTTAAGTTTAATTCGTTGTTATTAGGATTTGGCCTTGTTTATCTTCTTTTTACAGATCAAAATGGTAAGATAATCTGTCGGTGGGAAAAAGTTACGGCATTTCTTTTTTATTCCTTATTACCCGCAATTGTTTTAGGGACTTATTTCCTTGTGATTTATGATCAATTTGGAATCGTCTTTATACCTGAGATATTTAAAGTTGCTCACTTTGAAGGATATGCAAAAGGATTTATTGCCAATCTAGGGATGTATGCTAGCTACTTAACTATGTTACTCGCTTTGACCTGTGTTCTTCCTATAATTCATTTGTGGAAAGTATGGACTAGGAAAAACTTCCTCCTCCTCGCAATTATATCGGTGATTTTTGGAATTGTTTTTTGGAAAATTTCATCTGGTTCCAATGCTGGTGAAATGGGTTTTGGCGGTCTTTATGATACCTTGTTAAGCCAGGGAATTGTTTCTTTGATTCGTGTTGGCAGCTTTTTGTCAGCATTTCTCCTTTTTACCGAGCTTATCGACACAGCTTTTCGTGAAAGAAGTAGAATTGCTCTCTTTTTATTATGTACTATCTTGCCATTTCTTATCGTATCTTCCTTTTCTAAACCGGTGCAACGTTATCTTTTATTTTGTCTTCCTTTTTTGACCTTCTATTTGATTGTAATTTTAGGTTCACGTATACCCCGATTGATTCATTGGATAGGTTGGACTTCTGTTTTTGTTTCGGTGCTAATTACCTTGTTTAGCGTTCTCAATCAGATAAGACAGGGAATTGCCTCCGAAAATATGGTTCAATGGGTGATTTTGAACGGCTATTTGAAGGATACGAAACTTACGGATGCAGTAAAGCCTCACGTTGGATATTATTTTTTTCAAAATCCAGATGGAAAGAAAAAATATATTATTGATGTGGGAAGAATACCACCTAAAAATATTCTTCATGCGGAGAGTGTCGTTGTTCTTGGTAAAACAATAAAGACATATTACCTTATGGAACAAAACCTGCCGTGACATTAAAAAACTACGAAAGCTATTATTTACATGTATTTTCGAAAACCTGTAAAGTGTTCATTGCGTTGTTTTCCCATGAAAAAACATTTGACCGTCTCAATGAATCTGTTTTTAGCCTGGAAATCAAATCTCTACTCATTAAGGTACTAAATATTGTATCTGCAATTGCAGCAGGATTCGTTGGGTCGAAATAAACGGCGGCATCCGCGCATATCTCTGTCATCGGTTCCATCCGAGAAGTAAGTATAGCAGCGCCGCAGGCCATTGCCTCTACCAATGTCATTCCAAATGACTCGCAGGTGGAAGGATACAAAAATAACTTGCAGGCAGAATAGAGATAAGGTAATTCTTCATAGGGAACATTACCTAAAAAGAGGATTCGTCTCTCATATCCGTGCTTTGCTATAAAAGCCTTCATTTCTTCGTAATATTCCTGATCAAAGCACTTTCCTGCAAACACAAGTTGAATTTTATCATCTATCTTACCATTCAACAGCACAAACGCCTTTATAAGCTCTAAAAAATTTTTATACCTCTGAATATTGGATACATAAAGAATAAACATGTCTAAACCATATTTTTTTTTAAATTGCATGGATAAATCGTATTCGGTGCGGGGATAAAATATTTCTTTGTTGATCCCATGGTAAACAACTTCCGCATGTTCCATGAAAATTCCTGACTTTTCTGCAACAAGGAGTGCATTTGCTGAGGGGAATACGACCTTTTTAGCCTTTTTAATTGACAAGATGGTTAATAATTTTAATAGTTTCAACCTTATTCTTTGAATTAAACCTTGCCCTTTTGAAAACTCGTTGTTAAATGGTTCGATGTTCTGTACCATAACCACATTAGGGATCTTACTGAAAAGAGGACACACATTGCCAGGAGAAAAAAGGACGTTTGCTTTTTCTTTTTTCAAAAAAGAGGGTAAGATAAATTGCTCCCAGAGAGTCCGTGAAATCGAGTTCTTTGACGGTGTTTTGAAAGGTAAAAATGTAAAATTGGGATGTTGAAAATAAAATACATCTTTTCCTTTGAGTGTTGTTAGTATAAGGTATTGGTGATTAGTATTTATTTTTGGTAAATAAGTTAACAGGTTTTTTATATAGGTAACACCACCACCGGCAACGGCAGACGTTGTATTAATGGCTATTTTCATGCTGTTTTATAAATTAAAGAAAGATTGTAATAGTCCAGATCCCCACCGAGATCACAGAGGCTTTTAGAGAATAGACAGGGAAATCAAATTAACCACAGATAAACACTGATAAAATATTAACCTAAATGAAGAATCTCAATATTGAATTTCCAAGCATTAAACATAAATTATCAACTGTGAAATACCTCATTTAAATCCAACCCGAATCCTTTTAAAAGAGGAGAAATGAGTTTGTCTTCCATGAAATAAATACCAAAAGTCTCAAAGCCGGTTTCTTTTAGTACCATAACCTCAACTGCCCTCTTGTCAGGGTCAACTATCCAGAATTCCTTCACACCGTACTTCATATAAAGTCTCTTTTTGACCAGTTTGTCTCTTTCTTTAGTTGAGCTAGATAAAATCTCGATGGCTAAATCCGGCGCACCCCGTAAGTTCTTTTCCGTCATCAAAACCATTCGTTTTTTAGAAACAAAAATAATATCCGGCTGTACTACATCCGTTTCCGACAGGACTACATCGAAGGGCGCATAAAGTACAGTTCCTAAATTATTTTCTTTAACAAATTCTTTTAAAGGATGAGAAATATTCATTGAGATAGTTTGGTGATAAAAACCGGGTGCTGGTACCATATACAATTCTCCTTCTATAAGCTCGTATCGTTTATCATCATCCATGGCAGCATAGTCATTGTATGTATATTTTGTTTTGGTTTTAAGCATGGTTAATCTCCTGTATAACTATTATCTGACTACACCGGATTTAAGCGGTCTATTGAGGTGATAAATATTCTCCACATTTTACCTATCAATACGGAAGAAGTAAAGAATTGTCCATGATAATTGTAAAATGGTTATGCTTAATCTTATCTGCAAATTCTACTCGTGTATGGTTAATTTATTGCAAAACTCCTAAAAATCTGCCATAATTTGGAAAATTACAATATAATTTTTGAACATATTATCAGGCGGGGAGGGGCATATTATGTCAATCATAGATACCCTTGAAATCTACGAAGATTTGAAGTCGCAATTTAAAGAAGAAGAGGCACGCGCGTTAACGAAGGCATTAGAAAAATCTCTGGAGGAATACCAGAAGAAACAAGAAAGTTTTTTGGCAACAAAGGACGATATTGCTAACTTACGAAATGAGGTGAAAAACGATATTACCGGTTTACGAAATGAGCTGAAAGAGGATGTTGCCAGTTTGCGAAATGAGCTAAAGGATGATATCTCTAGGCTTCGAATAGAGACAAAAGACGATATTAATAAACTATGGGTAGGAACGAATGCTGATATAAATAAATTAAGAAATGAACTGGCTAACGCTAAGGCAGAGATTATCAAATGGTTGTTTATATTTCTGGTAGGTCAGGGCGTAACCATTATTAGTATTTTAAAATTTATAAAATAATGAGGAATATTTCTAAAAATATAACCACCAGTTGTGATACATTCATTGTCGGTTTGTTAATTGCCACAGTTGTTGTCATCCCACTTTTCTTTGATATACGGCTTTACAGCGTCTTCGACCTCAGTAAGGTAATGGCCTTATATCTGTTAACAATTGCCATTCTTGTAGTATGGTCGATTACACTGGTGCTTAAAACCCCAGCCTTAAGGCTGGGGTTAATTCATACCGCAATAGATATCCCCATCCTTGCTTATATATTCATCTTCATCATTTCATCAATCATTTCTATCAACCCCATTATGAGCCTTTTTGGCACTTATAAGCGGTTTGAGGGCTTGACGGCCACTCTATGCTACATAGTTATTTTTTATGCTACGGTAAATTTTATAACTACAACAAAAAGAGTTTATTTGCTGATAATTGCAATCGTAGCCGGCGCCACCGCTTCATCGATTTATGGGATTGCACAACACCTTGGGTTTGATATATTTAAGTGGAGTAGTTTTGAGGCAAGACGGGTGTTTTCAACGTTTGGAAATCCTGTATTCTTTTCAGCCTATCTTGTTATGACTTTGCCAGTGGCTGTTGCCTTGTTTTTGAGGTATTCATTCCAACAAAAAGAAGCGGTTTCGAAGAGTGTACATTTCTTATGGATTTTTTTTGTGTTATCAGCAATCATCTATACCACATTCTGGCTCACAAATACCCGTGCGTGTTTTGTGGCGCTCCTTGGAGGTTTAACTCCGCTTCTCTTTTTCATTTTCAAAAAACAATCCGCAGAAAGATTTAAATTTGTGGTACTGATTATCTCATTTGTTCTCATTGGAGTATTTTTCAATGTAAGACATGAAACATCGGTTATTAAACACTTTGCTGGTGATGTTAGAACAACCGCAGCTTCAACTGAAAAATTAATTTTTAACAAGATACCACCTCGCAAAAGATCATGGATTGCCAATAAATTTTCTGTTGCCGGTTCTTCTTTTTCCCGCATTTTTCAGTATTTAGCTGCAACAAGGATTATCAAAGATTATCCAGCCTTAGGAATTGGCCCTGATACCATAGGCATTGTTTATCAGAAAAATTTAGCAAAGGTATTTTCTTCAATTGAAAGTGACAAAGGTTTTCCCTTTCCCAGACAAGATAGAATTCATAATGATATACTGGATACGGCTGCCACTCGTGGTATTTTTGGCTTGGGAACTTATATTTGGCTATTGACTGCCTTTAGTGTGTATGTTGGAAAAAATTATAAACGGTTAAGTAATCAAAATAAAATACTTATATTAGGTCTTTTAGCTGGAATACTATGCTACCTCATACAAAGTGAATTCAGCTTTGGAAATACACCAATTGTGATACTCTTCTGGGTAATGATGGGACTGTGTATCTCTATTATAAAAATCAACGAAACAGAAGGATTGTTAAGTACCGAGGGAGTATCTAAGATTAAGGGATGTTGTGAGGATAAGAAGTTGAGAGGTTGGGACGGTGTGAAGTTGGGATCCGCTCATCTTCCCAAGTTCCCACCTTCGCAAATTCCTGTCTTTTCCAAATGGATAGGTTGCGGGATCGTGTTAACGGCATTGGGCTTTGTTTCTGTCTTTGTCATTCGATTCTACAGGGCAGATGCCTATTTTGAATATGGAAGAAGGATTTTAGATTACGAAAAGGAAAACTTACCTGCTATAACAGAAAAAGGTTTGTTTTTCATGAAACATGCCATACGCCTTAATCCGTACGAGACATTTTATCGAGATGAACTCTGCAGAACATATATACAGATGGCATTCAAAACAAAAGATGAGGCCTGGATACAGAAGGCATATGTAGAGGCCAATAATTCTTTAAAATTGATTCCTCTGCATTACATGGGTTTTTTTCATCTGGGTATGATTCAGCAATTTTTGGCCGAACATTTTAACCGGAATACGACGGATAGCGCTATTAATTATTATAAAAAAGCCATTGAATCAGACCCATTCCAAGCCCCTTTTCATAGTAATCTCGCTTCTCTCTATATTAATAAGGGGAATCTGGATCAGGCGATTGAAGAACTCTCTCAGGCATATCTGATTCGTCCTGACGAAGTAAATCATGTAGATCGCCTGGCTAATGCTTATTTGCAAAAAGGTGATTTGGATAAGGCTCTCTTTTTCTCAAGAAAGACCGTCGAACTCAAGCCTTCTGAATCTGGTTATTACAATAACCTAGGGGCCATACTAAGTAAAAAAAGTATGTATGAAGAAGCCGTTAATGCATTCAAAAAGGCGATAGAAATAAACCCCAAAGAACCCATTTATGTGGATAATTTAACAAAGCTCTATCTATCGTTAGAAAAGTATGATGCATTAATACCTTACTACAAAAAACTAATCGAACTTAATCCTTTGGATGCAGATAGCCTTAACAATCTTGGTGCCGTTTATAAAAGGAAAAAACAACCAGGGGATGCTTTTCAATCATTTCAGAAGGCGGTAACGCTAAAACCAGATAATCCGATCTATACTCATAATTTAGCCAGTGCATACATTGATCTGGGTGATTCCACCTATGCAAGAAATGTACTTCAGACATTTAACGAGGCGTATCCGAATCACAATTACTTAAATATTCATTTACTTCTGGCTGATATATATTCAAGGAGTGCCGATTGGGAAAAGGTTGTTTCAGCATGTAACCAAGCGATTAAACTTGATGGGAAATCCATTGCAGCTTACAAGATGCTTGGTATCGCATACTATAGCATGCATTATTATGAACTTGCAGAAAAGACATTAAATAAAACTTTGGCGCTAGATCCCAATGATCAAGGGACAAAAGATCTGCTCGCAAAGATTTCAAACAAAATTAACCGCTAAAATTTACTTATTTTCCCATTGGGCGGTGCATTTTACCGTTGCATTCTTATGGAGGTTTTGTTATTTATTAGTTATGTTTAAGTCCTACGACCTTATAAAAAAACTTGAACCAAAGATTGGTGAAGAAGAAGCCAAAGAGCTTATTGAATTCATCGAATCTTGTAAGGGGGATGTTGTAACCAAAACAGATATTCAGTTACTAAAGATAGACCTTGAAAGGACGAAAAGCGAACTCGAAAGCAAGATTGAAAATGTAAGAATCGATTTAACCGGTAAGATTGGCATTTCAAAGGTCGACATACTCAAATGGCTTTTTGGTTTCTGGATCACACTTTTAGGTACCATTATTTTCCTCTGGTTTTCAAAGTAAGTAATGGAGACCTTCTTTAACCCTCCCTCAGTTGCCATTATTGGCGCCACAGAAAAAGCCGGCAGTCTGCCGGGTATCATCCTGAAAAACCTCCTCGACATGGGATTCAAAGGTAAAATGTATCCTGTAAACCCAAAATACCGTGATGTTTTTGGCCTGAAATGTTTTCCCTCAATACTTGATATTCCGGACGAAATCGCATTGACCGTGATTGCTATACCCGCCCCGTTGGTATTGGATGTGTTGAAACAACAAGCACAAAAACGAATCCGACATTCCATAATTATCAGCGCTGGTTTCAGAGAAATGGGTACAGAAGGTGTTGAGATGGAAGAGAAGATCAAACAGGTTTCAATTGAAAATAATATCCGAATCCTTGGGCCTAACTGCCTGGGTGTTTTGGATAATTACACAAATTTTACTACATCCTTTTTACCTTGGGAAAGGGTGAGCAAGCCTAAAAAAGGGGCATTATCTATACTTTCTCAAAGTGGCGCCTTTGCTATTGCGTTGTTAGACTTAGCAGCGCAGGAAGGGCTCGGCATAGCAAAGATGGTAAATTACGGAAATAGAATTGATATAGGAGAATCTACCCTCTTGCCATTTTTAATGGATGATGTTCATACAAAGGTTATTGCGATATATATGGAGTCGGTTGATCACGGGAGAAGGTTTATCGAGGCGGCTAAGGCCTGTTCAAAGAAGAAACCTATTGTAGCGCTAAAGGTTGGAAAGGGTGCGGCTGGTATTGCCGCAGCCAAATCCCACACAGGTGCCATCGCAGGAAAATATGAGATTTACAAGGCAGCCTTTTTAAAATCGGGCATAATTGAAGCCAATGGTCTGGAGGAATTCATCGATGGTGTTAAAGTTCTTTCCATGCAAAATCCACCCAAAGGGAATCGAATCTTGATTGTTACCAATGGTGGAGGCTTTGGCGTTATTGTCGCCGATTATTGTTCAGAGAATGGCTTAGAGGTTCCATCCCCATCTCCTTTGCTAAAAGAAAAGTTAAGAAGCAAATTCTCAAGGTTCTACGTAGTTAACAATCCTGTGGATTTAACGGGAAGTGCATGCGATGAAGATTATCGAATTGCCTTAAATACATGCATGATCGAAAGCGACGAATACGATGCTGCTATTATCATTCCGCTTATGGCCCCCCAGGGCATGACAGAGAAAATAGTTGACATCGTCGTGGATACGATGAAATTATCGGGTAAGCCGGCAGTTCTCTGTACCGTGGGTGGAACATTTACCACGAAGATCAAGCAATTATTTGAAGATCGTATGTTTCCTGTCTATCCCTCTCCTGAACGAAGCGCAAAGGCTATGTCTATGCTGTTGAAAAGGAAAATATTGCAGGGCGGAACCGTGCATCCTATCCTATAAAAATTACTTGCATTTACCCAAAATGCCGCTATAGTAGTCCTTTGAAAGTATTCACGTCATCCATGAGATAAACTCCTTTTTGGAGAAAAGATGAGCGCAAGATGCATCTTAAAAAAGGTGATACAGGTTCTGGTTTATGACAGTTTAGTAATGGGCATTTCATCCATCTCAATTTTTTTTATCCTTACCCCTCAAAGAAGTTATAGTCAGGAAGCAAGTAAAATAGTTGAGACCTCCAGCAATTTGCAGCAACAAAACACGCTTATCGAAAATCATGATAAACAGTATGCCGCAGATTCCATTCCTTCTGCCATTTCTCAAAGTGTCAGAAAGATTACAAAAAAAAGAGGTTTTAAAAAAGCACTATCATCGGCTCCTGTACTAGACAGAAATGGTAACATTTATCTCGCCTCCTGCGATGGCAAGCTCTCTGCCATTGACTCAACTGGGAACACAAAATGGTATATTCAATTGGCAGATAATATTAACGTAGGTTGTACGATTAGTTCTGACGACACCTTATATTTTAGTTCAGAAAAAACGCTTTATGCTATTAGTTCAAACGGTGTCCTCAAATGGCTATTTAATGCAGACAATACAATAGATTTTCCGTCTGTTTTAGATAATCATGGAAACGTCTATATTGTAACTAAAAAGGATGACTTTTTATATGCCATCAAGCCTGATGGGAGTTTATACTGGAAGTCTCATATAATAAATGGCCATATTTTCACGCCACCTTCCATATCGACAGACGGTAATATTTATATTACAACACACAACAATACACTTTATGCTATAAATGCCGATGGAACGCTACGATGGCGACGTGAAATTCATCGTAGACAGACAGACCCACCCGCCTCGGCAGCAAAAACAGCCAGTATTGTCGGATTCGGTTCTACGCTGCAATCCGGAGCAAAACCTATGTATGAATCCCAAGCACAGACCTCACCACAAGCACTGCTAATCACTCACGTAAAGTCCGAAGAAATACAAGCTTCTTCTGATGAGTCAGATAGACCATCAAGTACTTTTTTTACAGCATCAACAGTAGCAGGCTCTTCACCGTTAACGGTAAGATTTTCTGATAACTCTACGGGTAAAATTATCAGTAGGCTTTGGGATTTCGGTGATGGGACGCCGATAAAGTCAGAACAGTATCCTGTTCATACGTATACAATACCAGGGGATTATAATGTGCGTCTTATCATAAGGCGACCGGATAATACATCAACTATCATCAGGCAAAGTTATATTACCGTAATAGATGTTTCAAACAGCAGTAAAGAAAGTATGACAAACATACAGGGGGAAAACAATAATTTGCCATCGGCACTTACCTCAGTTTCAAATATTCCTAAAGATGCGAAGTTGTCGGATAGTGAAACCCTTGTATCTATTGCAAATAGCAAAGATCCATAATTTTTAAATTTTCATTCACAAACCGCCTATTTTTTGGTAAAAGTAATAAAGCGTTGGTGTCGGGGAAAAGCCTTGGTAGTGACATGCTCAGTTTTGGGCTTATCTGAGCAGCTTCGACACCGACGCTCTTTTTGTTTACAAATCGAAATTCGTAAATCATTAATTTCCCTTTCTTTTACTTTGTGTTTTTTGTGTCTTTGTGGTTAAACCCATTCATATGTCTGCTTCAGAAATTGAAAAGAACGACCTTCAAGCTATCGATAAGATAGTCGAAGGACGCGCCAGAATAAAAAAAGAAATCGCTAAGATTATTGTTGGACAGGAGGAAGTTATTGACGACCTCCTTATAGCCCTCTTCTGCAAAGGGCATTGTTTGTTTGTGGGAGTGCCCGGACTTGCAAAAACACTCCTCGTGAGTACCCTCGCAACCGTTTTAAACCTCAGGTTTAACCGCATACAATTTACACCCGATCTGATGCCTGCCGATATTACGGGTACAGATATATTGGAACAAGATCACGCATCCGGTAAGAGGTTCTTTAAATTTATCAAAGGTCCGATCTTTTCAAATATTCTTCTCGCCGACGAGATTAACCGCACACCGCCAAAAACACAGGCGGCGCTGCTTCAGGCAATGCAGGAATACAAAGTCACTGCCAGCGGTACCACCTATTCTCTTGATTTACCTTTCATTGTCTTTGCCACCCAGAATCCTATTGAGCAGGAAGGCACATATCCTTTGCCTGAGGCGCAACTTGACCGATTTATGTTTCAGATTAATGTACAATATCCCGCAAAAGAAGAAGAAATCGAGATTGTAAGAACAACCACCTCCACATATAAACCAACGATAAATAAAGCGTTCAGTCCTGAGGAAATCACGGATCTTCAAGACCTCGTTACCAGAGTGCCAGTTGCTGATTATGTACTTGAATATGCCATCAGATTAGTCCGGGCATCAAGGCCGATTGACCCCAGTGCACCTGACTTCATAAAAAAATGGATTAGCTGGGGGGCAGGTCCTCGTGCCTCCCAATATCTCATCCTCGGAGGCAAGGCACGCGCATTACTGGACGGCAGATATGCAGTTACCTGCAATGATGTCAGGGCACTCGCCAAGCCTATCTTGCAACACCGTATTATTACTAATTTTCACGCCGAAGCCGAAGGGAAAACGTCTTTACTCATCATCGATCAGTTACTCGATACTATAAAAGAACACACGTGATAAATTTTATATAGGATATAGGAATTTTCATATTATTTATGCGGCTTTGTGGGTGGTAGCAGGCATAAAATCCCCCTTAGACTTCGTCGTGAGCTCAGTCGAACGAAAAGGGGGCAGGGGGGTTGTGAAAACTCAGGAAAAACACAACCCCCAGAATCCCCCTTTATTAAGGGGGACTTAGTAGGTCTAATTTAACGATGCCAGAGAATCCTTTTGATCCAGTAACGTTGTCCAAGATTGCCAGCATGGAACTCCGTGCAAGGCTCGTGGTAGACGGGGTATTGTCAGGTATTCATAAAAGCCCTTACAAGGGTTCGAGCATCGAGTTCCTGGAACATAAAGAATACTCCCCTGGAAACGAGATAAAACACATTGATTGGAAGGTGCACGCAAGGACGGATAAGTATTACATCAAGGAATTTGAGGAGGAAACCAATCTCAAATGCTATATATTTCTTGATACCAGTGGGTCGATGGAATATAAATCTACCGGTGTCAGTAAATTTGAATACGCTTCAACGCTTGCCGCTTCCCTGGCATATTTGTTGTTAAAACAGTCTGACATGGTAGGTTTAATCAGCTTCGGGGACAAGGTGCTCCAGTACATACCGCCAAGGTCGCGCATCACTCACTTACATGTCCTCCTAAATACCCTTTCAGAATTAAAACCTGCGGGAAAGTCAAATACTAGTGTCATCCTCAACGAATTTATTGAAAAGATAAGCCGACGGTCATTAATTATCATCATATCTGATTTTTTTGATGATATAAACAAGGTAATCAAGCAAGTAAAGTATTTTCAGTTTAAGAAAAACGAGGTTATTTTATTTCATATACTCGATCCGTACGAACTGACATTCCCTTTCGAAACAATTACGTATTTTGAATCCATGGAGGACGACAGGCGCATTCTGGCAGACCCAAAGTCCATAAAAGACCGATATCTTTCCGGGATGAACCGCTTTCTTGAACAATTCAAACAGGCATGCTTTGAAAATCAAATAGATTACTGGCTCATTGATTCTTCGACACCACTGGATCAGGCATTGATCCAGTTTTTGGCAAGAAGAGAAAGTACCTCCCGCCCCCTCTACAAATCCTGATACCAAATCTTTTTCATTTAAACCGACACAAATAAGTAGTAAAATCACAACATGATATCATTTCTTAATCCCCTGTTGCTATTCGGTATTCTGGGTGCAGTCATCCCCATCATCGTCCATCTTATCAATAAGAAGAAGGCCATCTCGCACAGGTTCGCAGCTATAGACTTTATATTACAAACAAATAAGCGCATCTCGGTAAAATTTAAACTTCGCCAGCTAATCCTTTTAATCCTCAGGGCATCCCTGCTTGCCTTCCTTGCTATGGCACTTGCCAGGCCATTTGTAAAAAATTTTATTGGTGGAACGCCCGAAAAAGACGTTCCTGCCAGCAATGTTATTATTATAGACGATTCGTACAGTATGCAATACTCAGACAATCACGAATCGTTTTTTATGTCTGCCAAAATAGCGGCAAAGGAAATTATCAATAATCTGACGAAAAATGACGATGCCGCCGTGATTACCTGCTCAAGTTTGGGTTCACAAGTCCTGCCGGAACTCGACTATGACAAAAAAAATCTTGTAAACTTCATAGAACAATTACAACCCAGTTTTGCCACTACGCATATTGCGCCTGCGTTGGATGTTGCAATTGAGGTATTAACTTCTGCTAAGGCATCTATTAAACGAATTTTCCTGCTTACAGACCTGACCCGAAACGGCTGGGATATCGACTGGTTCAAGAGTGGAAATGAAAAACTCAGCAGTCATGTATCCAATATCCATATTATAGACCTGTCGGAAGGCAGGGAACTCAAGAATATAGCCATTACGCATATTGAACCACAAATTAACGTGTCAGAAAGGAGTGCGGAAAGTACCATCAAGGTGACCGTATCTAACTTTACACCTACAAGGATTAAAAACCTCCTGGCACAAGTATTTTTAGATCAAACAAAAGTAGCTCAGGGATTTTTCAATATAGACGCGAATGCATCGGAAACAAAGGAGTTTTACTCTAGCGTGGAAAAAGGGAAAGGTCACACCGGCTGGGTTGAGATTTCTGAAGATAGCCTGAATGTGGATAATAAACGATATTTTGCTATTAATACATCAAATAAACTGGATGCCTTACTGATCGATGGCGACCCCAAAACTAATATCTATGAGAGTGAAACGTTTTATCTGGAGAAGGCGTTAAATCCCGGCAGAGAACATGCGTCCTCTATCAAACCAACGATATGTTCTATACACGAGGTTAAAAACTTCGATTTTGCCAATTTCGATATTGTCTTTTTGTGTAATGTTGAAACCCTGCCGCCTGAAAAGATTCATGAACTTGATAAGTTTGTCAAAGAAGGTGGATCGGTTATTTTTTCGCTTGGGAATAATGTGGATGCGAATTACTACAATAATTCATTTAATACTTTACTGCCACATCGACTCCATACGGCAAGGACTTTTTCCAGTGATAGTCCGCTATCGGAAGAACAACCTCTTCATCTGAAAGCCACGGAACCCATACACCCTGCTTTACGCATTCTTTCTGAAACGAATATGAGTACGTTGTCTTCAGTGAAATTTTATCGTGTATTTTATGTCGATCCTGCACCGCTGGGAAATTGCAAAACTATATTATCATTTTCAGATGATACCCCAGCCCTTATCGAAAGACAGGTTGATCGGGGAAGGTGTGTGCTCTTTACATCGTCGATAGATAGGGACTGGACGGATATGCCCGTAAAACCCTTTTTCCTGCCGCTCATGCAGCAACTGTGCAGGTTTTTAACGGGAAATATCGCGGAAGAAATTCAAGGTGAAACGCTGGTCAGGCATGATTGGCAATCTCCCTGCCCCGAAGATACTAACAGCTTAGAAATAACCAACCCGGAAGGTACAAAGACTGTTTTACAACCTCAAGTCATTAACAACGAAAAGTCTTTTTTATGCAACGAGACAAATTTTCCTGGGATTTATACTGTTACCGTAGATGGGAAGCCTCATCCGCAATTTCCCCAAAAATTTCCTGTGAATGTCGAAACCACAGAATCCAACCTGGACAAGATAAGTCAAAAAGAACTTGCCGCCCTCATGGGTGGAGCAAATCTCACCATAACAACATCCCCTGTGAGCGAAGGCAGCGAAGTACTCATGGGCGAGGCCAAAAAGACCCTCTGGGGAACCCTCCTCTTCCTCACCATATGCATCCTCTTTGTTGAATCATTTGTGTCGAGAAAATAATATTTATTGACATCTCCGGAGTTTTTAACTAATATTCTACTTTAAGTAACAATCATTTTTGTTTATTATTTAGTAACAGTTCAGCACCCCCACCTGACCTCCCCCATCGAGGGGGAGGAAACGTTTTTTCCCCGCCCCTGGTGGGAGGGGTTAGGGGAGGGGGGGGAACTGATACGAGAAAACAAAATGTTTCGTTTTTAACGCCTTCCTTTGTTCCTTTGTGGTTTCTCATCATTATTCAGGGTCTGCTTGTCCTGTTTCAAAATAAGGGAATGCCCTTATGAGTAACGTTTCTATTTCCTTTGTTAATGTCTCAAAATCCATTATATTTGGTTTCGCTGCGCCTGTGCCTAAAAAACCCATACTGCCTATGGCGTCTCGTGCCTTTACAAACCTGTTGTAGATACTATCATGCAAAGCGGTCTTGTGCCGAATATCATAATCCCGCACATTTCCTGCAAGCAAGGTAGTATAATACTCTTCTGCAAGTCTTAAACGTACCTTGGAACGGACGAAGATTTCCAATTTCTCCTGACGATTATAATAAAATTTTTCACGAATAGCCAGAAAGACAAGGTTTGCCATCTGATTTGCCAGCGTCTG
>Ga0209324_10000768_pt1 | contig 22113 bp, 16 predicted proteins | sample Rifsed19ft3_FD_184015 | JGI IMG/M metagenome (GOLD analysis project Ga0209324, IMG submission 184015) | Soil microbial communities from Rifle, Colorado, USA - sediment 19ft 3 (version 2) | ecosystem: Environmental > Terrestrial > Deep subsurface > Rock core/Sediment | place: Rifle, Colorado...
TCAGAAACAGCAACTACTGTGTCAGTGCATCTTGCAAGGAAATTATTTATTAATCTCCTATGATATTTTCTGTCTATGGTATAGACATTATGGACAGAGGCAACTATGCACGGCACCTTGGCCAGCCATGCAGCAAGTCTCCCATAAAGATTTGCATGGTACTGGTGCGTGCGAACTATTTTTACATTCCTTGTTTTAATCAGCTTATATATGTCTTTTACTATTGACCAGTCAAATCTGTGTTTGAGTTTATTTAAAGGTATAACCTCAATCCCGTAATCTTCTATTTCCTTTCCAATTTCTCCTTTATCAGAGAGAGAACATACAAAGGGACAGAATTTTTTCTTGTCATATTTTCTGAGAATCATGGAGAGCTGATTTTCAACTCCGCCTACTGGTAGTTTTGCTATCACATGGAGGATATTTATCGGGTGCATACCATGTTAACCGCTAAATTTAGTAAATGTCATGCTGAACTTGTTTCAGCATCTAAAATAAGTGCATTATGAGACCCTGAAACAAAGTTCAGGGTGACACGTGTCTGAGCGTCCTATCAATGCTTAAATAGAGTTCTCTTATCCTTTTCAAGTTCTCTCTGATATCAAAAAACTTTTCAGCCTTTATGCGCGCATTCTTTCCCATCATATCTCTTAGTTCATTATTTGATAACAACCTCAAGACTGCATCGGCTATCTTATTTTCATTTTTTGCTTCGACTAAAATGCCGTTTATTCCATCGTCAATAATTTCAGGAGTCCCCCCAACTTTTGTGGCGACAATAGCCTTTGCAGTTGCCAAAGATTCAAGTAAAGTTCTGCTGCACCTCTCTTCGAGAGATGGCAGGACGATAATATCAAGACTGTTGAGAGGATAACTTATATCTGAAAGCTCACCGGTTAAGAAAATATCTGATTCCAGATGTAATTCTTTTATTAATTCCATAATTCCTGAAAAATAAGCTTCATCATTCTTTTTATAACCACCTATTATAATAAGCTGACATTTATTATATTTCTCTTTTATAAGAGAAAATGCCTTTATGAGGTATTCCAGTCCTTTCCTTTGTGTAATGAGACCAATATAGCCTATTAACCTGTTACCAGCATCTATGTTGAACTTATCAAAAAGGACAGTACTTTTAAAAGGTCTAAAAATATCAAGATCGACTCCATTATAAATGATCTCAATACGAGATCTTTTATCAGGCAAGAGAGTTTCCCTCGTATCCCTGTCAACAAATATGATCTTTGAAGAAAGCATTTTAAGCCAGAATCTGAGCCTTTTGCTCCTCGATATCATCGGATTTTCTCTGACGAACCATACAACGGGAATTCTTAATAGGAAACCTGCGATACCGGCATATTTACAGAAAGGAGTCAGGGTATTAAGATGAAGGATATCTATCTTCTCGGATTTCATGATCTTTACAAAATTAAAAATATATTTAATCCCCAGAAAACCCTTTTTCTGCAAGGTGTAATATTTAATGCCAGCTTCTTTTAGCCACTCGGTAACCGGACCTTTTTCTTTTGTTGCAAATACCGGAAGAAAGTCATCTCCGAGCCTTGTCATCAAATGAAAGCAACTTATTGGAGCGCCGGTCAGGGAAGCTGTATGGTTAACAAAGAGTATCTTCATAGTCTGCTTTTAATCATCTCGAGTATTTCTTTTGCCCTGTGGTCGTAGGTGTGCTCCATTAATACCCTATGGTAGGCAGCCTCTGCTATCTGAGATCGTTCATCAGGATGTCTTAGATAATACTCAATAAGTCTTTTCAGTTCATCAATCGTCCTAAAACATATGATTTCACTGTTAAGTTTAAATGCCCTCTCCATATCAGTTTTTAAATCAGCAAGTTGAAATCCTCTGCAGGCTGCAATATCAAAAGTCCTCCTGTTTATACCGTGGATATCATTAAGGGGGTGGTGAGGATTCAAAGATATCGCTGAGCCACTGATCGCCTTTACCTTCTGTGTCCCCCTGATATCTTTACCCCGGTACAGTTTCAGAATCTCTGCATTCGATATCCTTGACCATCCCCTCCCCCAGATAGAAGGCCTGAATCCTGCAAGTTGTTCAAGTAATTTCAATCTGTATGGATACATTGAGCCAATGAGTGAAAGGTCAGAGCAGTATGTTTTTTTCTCGTGTTCATTCAATACCATGGGCTTGTGCACATCAGGATCAGAACATTGAGGGAGGTAAAGGACGTTTTTAAAACCGGCTCCTCTAAGGATGGATAGGATATATGAATCCTTCACAAAGAAGTAATGACATGGTTCTATTGCCTCAAATTTCCCCATGTAGAGAGGATTATCAGGGAAGACATTTAATATTAACGTGTCGGTCTTTTCCCTTATTTTCTGCAGGGTCTCAGGCTGTATCGTCTCACCTTTAAGAATCATGAGGACATCAGGCCGGGCATTTCTTACCCGCGTAATTAACTGCTTATTCATATAGAAACGCCATAAATCTTTTACTCGTTTATTTTTTTCAAGAAAAGCAAATTTCCCTTTCTTTTTATAAAAAAATGATTCTGTTTTTACACCAAGTTTTTCAAATGCCCTCTTAAACGACCAGCCTTTATCGTCCATATACCGTTCGTCTTTCTTAATCTGTTCAACTCCAACTATTAAAATCTTCATAAAAGCAACTTGTTGTAAATATTTATAAGTTTATCCATATATCTCTGCCATGAATACTGCTTAATGTTTTCCAGGGCATTCGTACTCATTGTTTTAGCAATTTCAGGATTTTCAAACAGGTAAGAGATTTTTTCCCTTATAGCCTCTGTGTCTCTGACAGGGATGATAAAACCATCCAGTCCGTTTCTTACCACAGAGCCGCTATTTTTTGTTGTAATTACTGGAAGGCCTGCAGCCATTGCCTCATAGGTTACCTTTGCACTTCCTTCTTCCAGAGAAGGAAATACAAAAATGGTTGATTACTTATATACACCTGATACATCTTTTAAAAACCCTTTAAAGACTATATTTTCAATGTCGTTATACTTAGACAAAATTGGCTTAATATTATCATCAATGCTTCCTGCCAATACAAGTTCTGCATTCTTCAAGTTCAGTTTTTTCCATGCTTCAAGAAGGTACTGGATTCCTTTTCTTAAGGATAGCCTGCCAACAAAGAGCACCTTAAATTTATTGTCTTTACTCCTTTCTGGCTTGAATTTTTCCAGATTAACACCTCTTGTTAACACAAAAAGTTTGTTCTCATTTACCCCTGCATCAGTGAATGTTTGTTTGGCGAAGTCAGAGGGCAGGAAGATAAAGTCTGAGAGAGTAAGCTCCTCAAGGGATGATTCTCTCGCATAATCAGGTGACTTAAGATGTTTGATACCAAATCTCTCATATTCTTCATTTAATATCTTTTCTCTAAAAAATCGATGGGTAGAGCCACACTCCAGGATAGCTTTTGCACCGATTCTTTGCGCAGCCTTGATACTCCTCAGGGCCTGGTTGTTCCACCCGTGAAATATGCTGCAACCTTTTTTGAGGATGTTCTTCGATGTAATATAATCCAAAAAACCTTTTCGCAGAGGTCTGTAATAGTGTCTTGGGAGGAAGAATAAAAGCTTTGCAGGGTTACCGGGCAGGGCAAGCAGATGAGAGGCAGGTATGTCAGATTTATTGCCATATGAAATAGCCATTTTGAGGATTCCTCTGTCAAGGAGCGCCTTTATTGCATGGTATGAGACAGTTCCCAGGCCAGGGCTTCCAATTTTTGTTGCAATTGAGTATATGATACCCTCGCTAATCACTTCTTTTCAGTGAACTTTGGTAGCAGATTTTTTGATTCAATAAGAAGCTGTTGGACTTCTTTCATGACATCATCAGGAGTTATCTGAAGAAGATTTTCCTTTATGTATTCCTTCCTTTTAATCCCTTTTCTGCTAACAGCTTCCTTAAATAGTACAACATGCCTCTTACACCATGGTCTCCAGCTTTTGACCCCTGCACCAAAAATAGCAATAACAGGTGTGCCAACTGCTGCAGCAATATGCATTGGCGCAGAATCAACACCAATAAATATATCCGAGGCATCAGCTATGGCTGCGAGCTGCTTTATTGTTGTTTTTCCACATAGGTCTATTACCCCCCCTATGCCCCCCCTTACTAAGGGGTGGATGAGAGGGGGGGTGAGTTCATCGACTAAAGATAATATATTTTTGGCCTTTTCCATTTCATGTTTTTCTGGTGAAGATGTTACGATAACCTTTGATTTATTATCAATCAGCCGTCTGATGACCTCTGCCATATATTTGTCTTTCCAGCATTTGAATAGCCATCGTGATGTAGGATGGACATGAATGACTGTATCCATTAACCATCCCATCCCCCCTTTAGAAAAGGGGGGTGAGGGGGGATTTTTTATGTTATTCTTTTCAAAAATCTTTTTTACAAACATTTTTGCATCTTTTGGAATGAAGAAATCCAATTGTTCATGTTTTGTATCTATCCCGAACTGTCTTACTACTTCAAGATTCTGAAGAACCATATGCTGCCCGGCCTGTTTTTTTGCGAGATGGGTATAGAGATATCTTTTAGCCAGCAATCCCTCTTTCTTGGGTGAATAAGCAATTCTATATTGCGCTCCGGACAGAAGAGAGACTATTGCAGCCCTGTCGCCACTTGTAAGGTCAACAGTCATATCAAATCCTTTCATCCTTATGGTTTTTATGAAGGATAATTCTCTGATGTATCTATGAAGGAGGTCCATCTTTTTGATATCCCTGTCAAAAATGATAATTTCATCAATGAGATGATTACCGCTAAGCACTTCTTCGGTGCCTGAGTTTACAAGAGCAGCGATATGAGAATCCGGGAAATTTTCCCTCAGTGCTCTGAAGGCGGGAACTGAGAGTATGACGTCACCTATATGGCGTAATTTGATGACAAGAATCCTTTTAACATTTCTGAAATTCGTGGTCTTCATAAGTTATGGTAAATGGAGGAATCTTCTTGTTATATCCACAACCCGTGAAACTCTGGTCATGTATTTTTATATAAAAAGAATATTTTTATATTTTAACAAAATCAAATATTTTATTGATACGATCACCAGTTTAGAAAGCCTGGCATCTATGGGAGGAGTGGAGTTGATATGATCTTTAATCCTTAAATAAAGGTAGGGTATGGCATTTATTTTTTTTTCTAAAAAGATATAGAATTCCACCAGCAATGCCTAAAAATTGGGCAGATGCTCTTAAAAAAAGCAAAAAAGGGGAAAGCAATCCAACTGTAAAGTCCTTTTTTATGGCTTGAAAGGCGAAAGGAATGACAGTTAGCAAAAACATCAGCAGCATTAAAAATAATATAAAAACAAACTCTCCTGAAATCAAATACAGAAGTATATTTGTAAATATAATAGGCGGGAAAAGAAGCTGTAGCTTCATTAACTGAGGCGTGTGTGAGTCCTTAATTAATTTTTTTGGGTTTTTCTTAACGGCAAGCGTTCTCCAGTATGCAAATTTGTATTTTTTCTTCAGGTAATCAGGAAGCCTACTGGGATGAGTATGATATACAACAGTGTTTGGATTAAAGACCATTTTATATCCCTTACTTGAAAGCCTGTAGGATAGTTCAATATCCTCAGCACAAGCAACAGGGAATTCTGTATTATAACCGTTCATTTCATTAAATACAGTCTTTTTAAATCCTGCCGAGTAGGTGTCAATAAAATCGATATAATCAGCCTTCAGCATGTATTTATACTTATTTTCATACTCAAGCTGGACAAGTCTTGCTATAATCTCTTTCTGTCTGGTTTTATAACTTCCTTTAACGCCTACCACTTCATGGTTTTTACTAAATGATTTAAGCATTTCAGAGACCCAGCTTGGCTCAGGGACACAGTCAGAGTCAGTAAAAAGAATAATTTCTCCTTTTGCCTCTGAAGCTCCTTTATTCCTTGCAGAGGCAGGACCTGCATTTTTTTGCCTGAACAGTTTTACTGTGCTAAATCCAGAAACTATATGAGGGGTGGAATCGGTTGAGCCGTCATCAACCACAATAACCTCATAGTCACCGGCATAATCCTGACCCATCATAGATTCAAGGCACTGTTTTATAGTCTTCTCGGCGTTGTATGCTGGGATGATTATTGAGACCATACTAACAATTGCAATCCTTTTTAGATTTGTTAGGTGAAAGTTTGAATATATGTTTTGAAAGGGTTAAAGCGCCTTTCGAGAGTCTTTTGAATTCCTGCAGATTTGAGAAACTCTGAATAACTTTTTTTGAAATATAAAAAGGTCTTATGTAAAATCTTCTCCTTGCCTTATTACAAAATTCAACAAGCTCATAATTAGACAGACCTGGTCTTGAAATAACACAATTATGAAGTCCCTCGGGGGAAAGCCATTCATCAAAGTTTTTCGTTGTTAGATAATTATTTTCCTTAGCCCAATTATATGCCTTTGTACCGGGATAAACCATTATCGGGAAAAACTGTGCGGTATCTGGATTCAGTTCAAGGGCAAATTCAAGAGTTTTTCTGAGTGTTTCTTTTGTTTCACCTGGATTGCCAACCAGAAAGCAGCCATGAATCAGAATACCTGCTCTCTTTGCATCCATGAAAAATCTTTTAATTCTGTCAACTGTCAGATTTTTCTTCATCGAATCAAGCACAGCCTGATCGCCACTCTCAATTCCGACGCAGAAAAGTCTGGCACCTGCCTTCTTCAAGATTATCATTGCATCCAGATCAACATCAGCACGTGAGTTTGCAGACCATTTGAATTTTAAGCCTCTTCTGAGTATCTCCTCTGCAAATTCCATGACTCTCTTTTTATTGGCAGTAAGTGTATCATCTTCAAACATTATCTCTTTAAGATTAGGAAAATTATTGAGACAATACTCTATCTCGTCCACTACATTTTTTATACTGCGATATCTCAGCTTGTGTCCGTTGAATGTCTGCGGATACAGACAATAAACGCAATGATAAGGACAACCCCTGCCGGTTATCAGTGTGATGATAGGGTATCTGCTATGGGCATAAAAATAGTCTCTATAGTCAAGATACTTCTTATAAACCTCACTGACAAAAGGCAGAGCATCGAGATCTTCTGAAAATTCCCTGTCTTTGTTATGAATTATCACATCGTCCCATCTAAAAGAAATACCGTCTATTTTTTTCAACTCTTCTTTATTAGGTATTCCTTTCTTTATAAGTGAGGCAAGTTCTAATACAGTATATTCATACTCTTTTCTTACAACCGCATCTACAGAAGCATTTATTCTTAATGTATCTTCGGGCAGAGCCGAGGGATGAGTGCCGACAAGTACAATAAAGCTATTTGTAAGTTCCTTTACTTTGACAGCAACATCCACATCGTTATAGATACTTGGAGTTGAAGTATCCACAATGGTAAGTTCAGGAGAGAAAATTTTTGCAGACGAAAGAACACTTTCAATATCCATTCGTTTTGCAGGTGCATCAATTATCCTGACTTCAAAGCCATTTTTTTCAAGAAGTCCAGCAGCATAACAAAGCCACATGGGATAATAAAACGTACCGCTTTTTGTAACGGCAGGACTGCGCTGTTCACGGGAGAACTTGCCGAATTGAGACATAAATGGTGGATTTAGAAATAATACTTTCATCTGAAATTTTTATTTTTTAAAATCGTTTAGTAATAAGCTGGCAGCCATACTATAATTTATTTTTTCTTTAGAATTTCTGCATTGTAACAAAGTCCTGCCGGTGGCCGAAGTGCAACAAAGTGCCCACCTTTGTAAACAGAGAACAAAAGCAGTGATTTAAAATGTCTCATTTCGTACCCATTTCCCCTTTTGAATTTCTTTGATTAAAAATATCATACCAAGGGAAAAATAGATTAAAAAATTAAGGGGGAACCTGTTCAAAAAAGCTGCCCCATTAAAAGCAACTAAAATCATTGTTAAAAGAAAGACCGAAAAAAACAATGACAGCATCGCTAGGTCTTTGTCAACTTTATGAAAGTTTAAATAATTTATTATCCCTCTTACTACACCCCAGGTAAAAAGGCTAAAGAAAATAAGAGTTGAAACTATTCCTGCATTAAAAAGAAAATTAAAGTATTGATTGTCAAACGTAGCATATTCTTTTGATTTATAATTCCCAAATAAAGTTATTAACTTATTTACTCCTTCGGTCTCTTTAACCTCTGTATTTTTTCCCCCTGCAAACGCAAAAAATTGGGCTTTCCTGTAAGTTAGACTCCTCATCGTCTCATCTTGAACTTGATAATCTATACCAAAAAGAAACCATTTGGAAAATTTACCTTTTGAGATATTATTTAATCTGTCAATAAGATACTTGTCTTTATCATAAGTTTCTATGAAAAAATTATTGTACAGAATATCCGGATTTTCAACTATCTTTGATACAAAAGAGAGACAAATAAAGAGATAGAAGACAGCAAAAAAGATTGCAAACCCCTTGATCCATCCTTTTTTTAATAAAAGTATTACAAACAAGGCAAAGTTAATCGTTAAAAAAGCCGTAATAGAATTAGTAAGCACAAGAGCGAAAGAATAAATCAGAAAATATAAAACTGCCTTCCAGATGCTGAGAGACTTCCAGTTGATAACAACAAGGAGTATGCAAAAAGAAAGAAATATTCCCAGATTGTTTGGATCCGACATGGTTGAAACAACCCTTCCACGCCACGTGAGGAAATCCAATCCCATAAATCTTGTTACAATACCAAATAAGCTTAGAACCATACCTACTTTTAAGAGGGTATTCATTAAAGAATATATGTCTTCTTTTTTTTGAATAATGAGAGGCAGGAAGAAGATTATAAGAGAATAGGATAATATATTTCTTATATCGTGCTGGATTATCTCTCTAAGATCCCTGTGAATCAAATGAGACAATACTATTATGAGATAAATACCACACAGAATAGTAAATATTTTCAAAAATTTTCCATAATCCGACATCCACAATTGATGCCAGAAAGAATTCCGTCTAATACAATATATTAAATATGTAACAAATCCAAGCCAGACAATATCTCGCGAAATCAACACATACCATGGAATTCCTTCGCGGAATTTTATTCCTCCTCCGCCTAAAAAACTTATCAAATAAAAAAATAAAGCAAACCATATATAAAGGGTAAATAGTTTTAGTATGTACGTTACTCGAAAGTTCTTAGCATTTAAATATGACATTTTCTTCCACTTATTCTTACGCTTATGGTTGATTTTATATAAAAAAAGTAAGTGAAATCTTAATAAAATACTTTTACAAATTCCCTCCTGTCTTTTGCATCTACCATGATTAAAGTTGAGAATATGAGATAGAACATCAGAACGGTTGCACCTATATATAAATTTCTGGAAACTATAAAAAAGAAGACAACAGCGAATATTATTGTGCTTATAACAGGTTTTAGCAATATCCTTTTCAAAAACTCCAAAAACGACAGATTGAATAATGGCAACATCAAATATAATCGTCCTGCAGAGAGGATGATTGTTCCCACAATTGTACCTATTACAGGCCCGGCTACTCCTATTGTTTTTACCAGTATAATACTTATTGCAAAATTTATGAGCGCTGCTATCCCGCCGCAAAATGCAAGCTCTTTTACTTTATTGAGTCCCACCATTATCTCCGCACCACTTGATGTCAGTGCAAAGAAAAATAAAGAAACTGCAAATAGTTGTGTTAGTAATACAGAAACCTCAACACCTTTACCGATCCACATGTTTATGATTCCTTCAGCATAAAAAATAGCAAAGACTAACTGGGGAAATACAAACACCAGTGTATACTTGGATACCTTATTGAAAAGCAACTCCAGCCTTCTTCTATCAGTCATGGCGCCCAATTCGGAACTTACAGGCACAAGGGCAGAGGCTATAACTAAAATACCGAATTTCAAGGCTTCATATATCTTGAAAGCGATATCATAATATGTAACGTAAACCGGCGAAAGAAAGATGCCAATCAAGATAACATCAACCCTGTATGATAAGAATGCAAAGATCTTCGACAAAAATATCCAGATACTGAATCCAAACAGCAACTTAAAAGTTTCTCTATTGATGAGAAATGGATTTATTTTCAGGTTTTGGTCTGCCGCAAAAATAGACAAATAAAGTACTATCATAATTATAGCACCTGCACCGAGATACGCAAGCCCGACACCCGTAAGTCCATATCCGTTTTTGACAGCTATGACTACAAACAATAGCCTCAATCCCCACTTTGCAACCTCTATGAGCCTGACGGCAAAATATTTCTGGAACCCTTCTGCAACACGTATGATACTTACGGACCAAAACTCTATAATAGAAGCGGGAATTAAAATCCTTATCAAACTTTTTGTTTCACTTAAAAGATTAGGTGGAAGGGTAAATATCTTTGCAAGGAGGAACTCATTAATAAGAAATATTATGCAGGAAAAGATAATTGCAAACACTGTAGTAACAATTATATTAGTGTTAATTATCTCGAGTAACCTTTTCTTTTCTCCTTTGGCATTAAACTCTGCAATATACTTAGTTACCCCGATTCCAAATCCAGCTTCAAGCAGTTGAATATTTGCTGCAAGCGCAAGAGCTAAGACAATGCTTCCATATGCCTCTTTGCCTAAGTTTTTGACGAGATATGAAACAATAGCCATCTGAAACGCAAACGAGAGGATTTTACCGATAGAGTTAACAAAAGTGTTTTTGAAAATCCGCTTTCTAATCATCTTTTCATTTCTTCTATAACCTTCTCCTTGCATTCACAGGCTATAATCTGTTTTAACCCATCGGCAACTTGACGGACGTTCTCAGGTGAAAGAACAGTGTCACGAACATCAAGTTTTGCAGGGGCAAATAAACCAGAGAATGAGGCTGCTTGAATTGCAGCTATAAAGGCAACAATTGAATCATCTGAGATTAACGGCTGATACTTTTTCATTTGGTAATCCTCATATAACCGTTTCCGCAAATTATCATATCCATCTATATTGATAACAGGGGAGATATCATTACAAAAGAGTTTACCAAGAATATATGCAGGTTTGCCATGCATCAATGCTTCCCAGCCCATGGTGCTAGAAAGTACTATAACTCCTATTGAATTAATTATTAATGAGTCGGTGTTTTCCCATGGTGCGAGTATCCGCACATTGTGAAGTTTTTTCAGCACCTTGTAAAATTCCATCTTGCGCCTGCCAAATGCACTGATATGCTCCTTCACATAAAGGTATGTGCCAAGGGGTAAACATCGCGATATATTCTGAATCGTACTAAATAAGTCTACATACCATTCAGAATAAATCAATGTGGCTGCCTCAGGCTGTGCATTCAGAGGGAACAGATAATAAGGAATATCCTTTTCTGCGACATCAAAGATTTTCCCTTTAAATTTGGAAAATATGTTGGCACGCAGAAGTCTTTTTGAGTCTCTGATGGCATACCAGAAAGGGGTCTGGGTCATATAATCAGATTTATCCCTGCCCCACCCTTTGACATAATAATATCTTAACCGTGTCATAAATTCTTTTAGAAATATCATATGGAATTTATAACTTATTCTGGCTGTCTTCATGTAGTAGGGACGGTGAGGTAAGGAGCGGAAACTTCTAAGTTTTTCCCATGCAGCTCTGATCGCTTCATTATTGAATGAGAGTAGGCCCAAAACATGATTATGGTATAAATTGGTTACGTTATCCCATCTGAAAGAGACCCCTGTCGTATAAGTGAAACGGGGGACGGACCCACGCGTTGAATATAGGGAGATATGTGGGATGCCAAGGCGTTTGCATACAGCATGAGTAACAAGATTAAATAAATAAGCGATCGGGGTGCAAAAATATATATCTGGTTTTTCATTTTCAAAGAAACTTTCAACACATCGGAATGTATTTACCAGTATAGCTATCTGATGCTGCCTGTTGAACTCACAAAGGAAACGGTCTGAATGGAGAAAGGATGAAGGCTTAAATTGGCCATATTCCTGTTCGATTTGGACAAGTTCATTGATTAAAACGGGCGGGTAGTCAATGTCTTTTTCGTATTTTGAGATGGTTGAAATCGGTGCCGTACGGAAACGGTTTTCCCAGAGAGTTCTCCATCGTTTCCCGAGGGTAAGACCTGTAACCTCATATCCTTCTTTTTCCAGCAACTCTCCGGCCGCAATAAAAAGCGGAGTTTCATCAGTAATAAAGTCAAAAGCAACCTTCATATTATCTTATTTTTGTTTCCAGCGGATACGCGGCTGAATTGTCTCGGTATTAATTAGATGTTTATTTGCCATAATTTTTTGGAGCATATGGTCAATCAGCACATCAGAGAGTTTATTTGGCTTGAGTCCGAGTTCAGTCAATTTTGTATGCACAGGATTAAAATAATGTTCTTCCAATTCGATACGAGGATTTTCACTATGAGCAATTTTTACATCAAGTCCCAGTTTTTTACCAACCTGCTGCACCAGCTTTGCAAGTCCATTAATGCCGAAGACCTCTGTGAATTGATTGAAGACTCTGTATTCTCCTTCCTTCGGAGGATTTAGCGCAGATAGTCCCACGCATTGAATAGTATCCCTGATATTCAGAAAACCACGTTTCTGGTTTCCCTTGCCGTAGACTGTCAGCGGAATCCCTGCCACTGCCTGAACACAGAACCTGTTTAAAGCAGTGCCGAATAGTTCATCGTAGTGGAAACTTGTATTTAGATCAGGATTCATCTCTGTCTCGTCAGTATCTATACCGTAAACAATCCCTTGATTGAGATCAGTGGAACGCAATCCCCAGTTACGGCAGGCAAACATGATATTATGACTGTCGTGAACTTTTGAAAGATGGTAAAATGAGCCGGGCTGTTTCGGAAATGGAATTACGTCTTTTCTTCCCTTATGCTCTATTTCAATAAAGCCCTCTTCAATATCTATATTGGGAGTGCCATACTCTCCCATTGTACCAAGCTTGATCAAATGGGCTTGAGGTACACAGCGGTTCATTGCAAAAAGGACATTGAGCGTGCCTCGTATGTTGTTTATTTGTGTGTAAACTGCATGATGAATCCCCATCATTGAATAGGGTGCAGAAGGCTGTTCGCCGTAATGAATGATCACTTCCGGCAAAAACTCCTCAAAATGTTTATATACCAGCCTGTCATTGCTCAGGTCAGCAATATACGTTCTTATCTTTTTCCCCGAAACCGATTCCCATGCCTTAATCCGTTTGTGAAGGGTTTGGATGGATATAAGTGGTGTAATGCCGTTTTCCATTTCCCATTGCCTCTTGGCAAAATTATCTATAATGGCAACCTCATGCCCTTTCTTTGAAAAGTACATGGCAGTAGGCCATCCGAGATAACCGTCACCGCCCAAAACTACAACTCTCATATTTAATGCCTCCGTTTAATAATTTTTTATATATTTAATTTCTGAACCTTCTAATTTTACATCTTTGTATATGGTTTTATACATATAAAAATCGGTACGGATAAAAGTTCGTAATAGATGCGCGGGTTTTTGATAAAACATGTTTGGTTTTTAATATAAAATGGTTCAAAACCCGAGCTTCCGACAGAGCATATCCATCTCAAAACAGGCAGGAATAGGGCAAAAGGGTTAACCACCACCATCTTTGTTAAAAAGCCAGCTGCTTTTAAGTGTCTGTTCCATTCGTAAAATGTGTATTCATGCTCTCCCCACATTTCCAGCGTATATGATTCCCCATCGAGAATGCCATATTTTTTTTTCATCTCCGTGCTCAATTCTTTGTTGAGAATTATTTTCTTCTTTGATTCGCTTATTGTATTAAACCTTGCCCTTTCAACCGCTAACAAAAAGCCTCCCGGCCTTAAAACTCTATAGCACTCAGACAAGGTTATTGCAATATCTTCAGAATGGTGAAAACTTCCTGTCTCAACGGTAAAATCCAATGAGTTATCTTCAAATTCCAGGCTGTTAAAATCTCCAACAATCCTAACAATTTTTTCTTTAGGCACTTTGAAATAATCAAATGTAATAGGCATGATGTGTTTTGTAAATTGCTCGGATATTTCCACTGCATAAACCTTCTGAACTTTTGGCTGAAGCGATATCAAAGCTGCAAATGTTGCTGTCCCCGCCCCAAGGTCAGCACATATGCTGCTATCTGGAATATTTAACATCTGAATAATCGTATCGAGTATATGCCTATATCTCTCTCCTCTTGAAATCGCTTCTCTATGTATATCTATGAAGTTGATGCCTTTTAGACTTTTGCGCAGGAATTCTTCTTTTTCCACATGCGCCCTGTAATCCATTTTTTTTACTACATCATGCCTGACTTTATTGCCGATATGCCAACGAATAATTTCTTCGGTGTGTTTTATATTTACTTCCTGACATTTATTTTCATTGACTTTTTCTGTCATAACTTATCTATGCAATGCTTCATTACAAAAACAAGTTATATTTTCCCAGCTATATGTCATGTAAATGGGGCAAAATAACTTTTTTGTTGGATAAGTACAATTCAGCCAGAACAAGATCCTCTGGTCCGTCTACATCCATTGCATAAAAGCGGGGAATAATATATGGCAAAGATATGTCACCGTATATATCCCTTTTCTCCAATAAAGAAGCGCACTTCATCACACGGAGATTACCGTGAACGTAAAATTCGGGTTTTGACTGTTTAGTAAAATGGCCGACTCTTTCTTCAGGGAAACGAAAGTGAACAAGACCATCTTTTATATAACGCTGGTTAAACGCATGGTGATTCGGAGGTATTGTTGTAATTGTTTGGACTGAATCGGCATCATGGTTACTTCTCAGTAGATTAACACAGTCATCTATAATAGCTGGAAGGACAAAAGGGGATGTCGGTTCGAGCAAAAGAAGTATTTCGGCTATACTGCCTTCTTCTCTTATTAACGTTTCTAAAAAGTAAATAATTACATCCAGAGTAGCGATATTGTCTCCGGCCAGATAGGATGGCCTTTTCTGTACCTCAACGCCTCTCTTTCTGCAGAAGTCAGCAATCTTCTCGTGATCGGTCGAACAGAAAATTCGGGTAACAGAACTACTGGCTTTGGCTGACTGTATCACATAGTCAATCAAAGGCCGTCTACCCATTTCGGTCATGTTTTTAAGAGTGATAGATTTAGATCCGCCGCGAGCAGGAATAAAAGCCCATGTGGTATCGATAAATTTTGTTTCATTCATACCTTTTGTTTTAATCTATAGTACCTCGATACGTCTGTACATATTCTTGATATTAATTCGAGACATCACCTTTGCCAAGCCAACGATGTCAGAACCGAAAACATTCATCTGCTCTCTGAAGAATCTCTTCTGTTCCTGAGAATGATAAAAACGATATCTATATTTTCTATTATCTTTCTGTTTATATTGATTCCAAAGTCCTTCATCCAAAATTTTCTTAAAATTATAAGTAAATTCATGTTCGAACGACTGCTCAAGGTTAAAAAAACCGCTTTTTCGAGCAAAACTAAATAGTCGTAATTGTTCAAAGTAATCTTCGTCCATCTGATAGTCAGGCAAATGGCTCTTCGCAATCAAACTCTTTGCACATCTAAATGCAATATCGTTAAGGTCTTCCATACAATTTATAAATGCCATTGCACGATAATGGTACATAACGTTTTTCCCCAGCTCTCCTGAGATATATCTTTTGATCACTTCAGGGCTCCCCACGAAATTTCTGAGTTCCTCGCCGGAATCCCATAATTCTTCAACTGTATCTCGTTTGAAGCCATCATAAACCTTTTTAAGGTTTTCAGAGAAACTATCCCTCATATCATGTATCATACGTACCCAGTCAAAGGGGGAGAAGCGCAACACTTGGAGAGATTCAAGTATTTCTTCAAAAATTCTATCGTTGTAGAAAAGCGCAGTCGTCAGAGTGAATATTCTGCATTCCAGATAGTCTTTAAATGATAAATTAAGACCTCCAACGCAGACTTCTTCGATTTCTGCCGAAGCAAACTTTTTATCGCCAAAATCGTAAATGCCAAAACAGCGAGGCAATATACGATATTTTACTACCATGCCAAACTTTTCTTGAATATCTTTCCTGTCCAATTCTGATCCATTAAGCAACATAAGAGTCCATGGCAATGTAAAGTTAAAACCTGCTTCAATCACTTGTCTCATTGTCTCCATATGTGCTTTAAGTGAATCCCCAGGTAGACCCAGAATTACTTCTGAATAACTATTGGCACCAACCTTACTAGCATTTTTAGCCAAATCCAGAAGTTGTGTTGTGGAAATGTTAGTTCGCTTTATATTGGAAAGCACGTTGGGATCTAAGGATTGAACAGAACCTGATAATCGCATTCTTCCTTGTAGAGTTTGCGCTAATTCTAAAACGAGATCCTTACGGTTCTTCCCCGTAGCCACATGGATGTATGAAGGATATCCCCATTTGTCCATGACTTGTCTGATAACCCGTGCTGTTTCAAGATCCACATCATACATTCCAAAGTTGGAATCTGCGATAAAAAGCTGCTTATTATGAATAGCCCTTTTAGCAATGTATTCCAACTCTGCAGCTATCCGTTCAAGAGAATTCATCCTTATTATTTTTTTATAGTAACTGCTTCCCTCAACACAGTAGGAACATGTGAACGGACATCCCCTCGTTGTTTGAATGAGAGGCATGAGACTTTCTCCAAAAAACTTGTCCATCATGCCTGTGAGGTATGGCGAGGGAATTTCTTCCAAATTATGGACTCTCTCTGCCAGTTCATTGACCACAAATGTATCTTTAAAAAGAGTTCTAACACTGGGATTAGATAAACCTTTAACCCTATCTATATCAAAGTGACATGCATGGATATTCTGAACAAGCGCATACAAGGCTTTTTCCCCTTCACCTTTGATGTAGAAATCAATTACTTTCGTTGATCTAAGAAATTCTTCCTGATCTTTTCTTTCAGAAGGAAAATTTGGACCACCAAATACAATTATGGTTTCTGGAAATTCTTCTTTAATTGCATGTGCCATATTCCTGCTCAGGTCAAGGTTCCAGACATAGTTTGAGAATCCCACAATCCCCGGTTTGTATTTAATAAAAGTATCAAATACTTCTTGAGGAAACTTGCAAAGATGTATTTTTAGAAATCCTTGGGATTTAGCCTCAAGGTATGCAGCAATGCACCCTATGCCTAAAGGAAAACTGTCACTGGCTATTTTTTGACCCATATGGGTCAAATCGCATAACAAAATGTGGTCTTTTTGTTCAGTCTCATCCATAATTCTCATGTCCTCCTTAACAGGGGCAAATAAAAGGAAAGGTACTTTATTAATAAGTCATTCTTTTTTCCATTAATCTTTCATTAAGCTCAACCTCTTTCAGTATGCGTACTATTTTCCCGCATGCTGGGCTGTCACCGTAGGGTCGTGAACACTTCCGCACGACATTTGAAAACGATTTGTCATAAAGCGCCTTTTCAATCGCATCCTTAATCGCTTTTAAATCATGATCAACATGAATGACATTTTCAGCGTGTTGTCTTCCTGTCTGACGTTTTCCTATATTAACGGCGGGAATTCTGAAATACGGTGTCTCTATCAAACCTGCACTTGAATTGCCCACAAGAGTCTTTGAAATGGACAGAAGTCCCCAGAACAAAGGGGCTTCTATATTCTTGTAAATACTTACATTTGGATACGATTCAAATTCGTAAATAGCTTTTACAATTCCCTCGTATCCCTGATCAGAACATGGATAGACAACTATCGTCCTTTTATTAAAGGAAGTGACAGCCTCCATCGTATTTTTCATCTGATCATATGCCAAGTCAGGCTCTGTAGATACAGAATGTTGTAAGACTACAATCGCTTCATCGTTTACATTTATATTGAATTTTTTGTGAATTTCTTCAATGCTGGCGCATTTCCCTTGAAGTATCATGTCTATGTGAGGATCTCCGACTATATGTACCCTCCAGGGTTCTTCTCCCAATCCAATAACGCGTTGGGCGCTATGTTCGGTTGAAACTAAATGAATATGAGATAATTTGGTCACAGCATGTCGGACCATTTCATCAATACTCCCTGAAATGTCTCCGCCTTGTATATGCGCAATAGGGATACCGAGATTGATTGCGGCAATAGCAGTTGCCAACACCTCTCCACGGTCTCCAAGTATTACCACTATATCTGGAGATATTTCACTGAGAATATCTGTTATCTTCGTTAAACAAACACCTATTGCTTTTGATCTTCCCCGAGGTGTACCGTTGTTCTGTTCCATATCTACTTTATACATGACCTTAAACCACTTCTCTACTTCCTTCACTGTATATCCAAAATGATGATAAAGATGTTGATCTGTCACTACCAGTGAAAACTCCAAATCAGGGTCAGATTCTATAAGCTGCATGGTTGGTATAAGTGCACCAAAACCTCCGCGCTTACCTGAGAGGACACATATCTTCCTTTTTTTTATTTTTTTAACTTCTCCCATGTGACTATGCTATCAGCTTTTATATCAACAGCTGCTTGCATCCCGACAACTTTATTTATATCATCAGGTGAAATACCCGTACCGGGCCGTTTGAAAATCAACATATCTATTTGAATTTCGCTACCTTCAATTATATCTACTTTTGCTACCAAGCTTTTCCGAGCCCATTTTTTACTTTCTAATTCTTTTTTGGCAGGTATTTTAATACCCGTCCCAAGTGCAGCTTGAATGTTCCGAATGGAACGCACGAACTGCGGAAAGTCTTCCGGTCCGCAAGAAACTTTCCAATCCTGTGCATCAGGGATATCTCTATCAATAGTTATATGTTTTTCAATAACACACGCTCCCTTTGCTACCGCTGCCAAAGGGATCTCAGTGCCAACTGTGTGGTCTGAGTACCCTACCAATACATTAAATTCTTTTCGTATTGTATCGATAGCATTTAAATTAACTTCCTCAGGAGGAGAAGGATAAAGGGTAACGCAGTGTAAGATAACAACTTCTCTATTGTCTTCATTCAATATGCATTCAAGGGCCTGACCTACCTCTTCAAGGGTGTACATGCCTGTTGAAAGGAGAACAGGTCTTTTCTTTTTTGCAACTTCTCTGATAAAAGCTAAATTATTAACTTCGCCTGAGCCGATTTTATATGCCTGTACATCGAGAGATTCTATAAATCTCAGACTTTCCTCTTCATGAGCGGTTGCGAGGAATATGATTCTTCTTTGTTGGCAATAATCTTTTATCTCGCGAACTTCATCATGAGTTAATTCTTTTGGCAGCAAACGATTCTTCCACTCAACAGACTCCTGACTGATCAACCTGTCTGTATTAAAAACCTGAATTTTAAAGGCATCTGCTTTTGCATTTACTGATAGATCAACCAGATTCTTTGCCTTTTTCACGCTGCCTAAATGGTTAACTCCTGCCTCGGCTATAATGAAGACGGGTTGATCTTCGCCTACAGTGATATTTTGAATATTAATTTTTTTATTAAAGTTGAAAGAATGCATTTGTGTTTTTTGATTTTTTTGAACAACTATTATGTTTCAAATTATATAACAACATTTATCCTTAAATCCAGTTTCTACAAGCTTGTTTTAAAACTTCAAACTGTCATAATCTACCTTGTTTAAAAATCTGGTTATAACATTTTTGGATTATGAGTTAATTTGGAGGAAAAGGCTCAGATGAGTCGTCAGTATCAGAAGAAGTTTTATAGAATTCGATGACTCTTCAATGCCTGCTTACCAAGCACCTTCTCTTTTTAAGACTACTTTAACAGTTTTAAAGAGGATAACAAAATCCAGCCACAGATTCCAGTTTCTCACATACCATGAGTCAAGGGCGATTCTATAATCATAGTTTGTATTACTTCTTCCGGATACCTGCCACAGGCCTGTAATGCCCGGCGGCATTGAAAAGCATAATTCTGCTGAGTCTCTGTAATATTTATCTATTTCCTCCTGGATAACAGGCCTTGGTCCTACAATGCTCATCTCACCCCGAAGGACATTTATCAGTTGGGGCAGTTCATCAAGAGAGGTTTTTCTAAGAAACTTTCCGACCTTTGTGATTCTCGGGTCGTCTTTAATTTTCCAGGATTGTTCCCATTCTTTACGCATATTTTCATTGTTACCAAGAAGATCCTGCAATTTTTCTTCTGCGTCTTTGAACATTGTTCTGAATTTATAGCATCTGAAAAGCCTCCCTTTCCTGCCGATTCTGTACTGGGAAAAGATAGCACGGCCCGGTGAATCAAGTCTTATAAGAATAGATATAATTACAATAGGAAAGAATAAGAGAAGTAAAAAAAGGCTACCAACAATGAAATCAAAGCATTGTTTTATGACTATATTCAATGGCTTTGCAAGATTGTTCTGAATCTCAAGGGCAAATGCCTGTTCCCGGAAAAAATGCTGGAGTTTTGTTCCCAGAACAGCAATACCCAAAATATCTGGTACAAACAGGATGTTTTCAGCCTTATACTGTAACCTGTTTATAAGCTCATTTAATCTTTCTTTACCTGCTCCGGGCATAGCGATAACAACAGCGCTTATACCACTTCTTCCTATATATCGTTCTGCTTTTTCTATACCTTTATGAACCTTGATGCCTTCTATCAGGATTCCAGCCTTTTCAGGGTCATCATCAAGAAAACCTGCAACTTTGTAACCGAAATTCTGCTCTTCTTTCAGAGCCTTTGCTACAAGCTGACCCGTTTTTCCAGCACCGAGGATTAACACCTTACTCCTCAATAACCCTAAAGCTATTAAAAGCCTTTTTGCATTTATTCTTATTGCTGGAATGAGAAAAAGGGCAATAAAGCCCATGAGGACCACCACTGTCCTTGAAAACCTTTCTCCCATCTTTCCGAGAAACAGAATGCTGAAAACGGCAATTGTCGAAAAGAAGATCGCCCTCCATAAATGTTTCATCTCATCCCAAAAAGAAAACCTCCTTGAGAGGAGACCTTCGTAAGCAAAGAAAGAGATCCAAATAGGAAAGACCCACCAGTAAGCTAATATCCCATTCCCTTGATATTCAGGGAAACCAAAGGAAGGAGGAAGGCTCTCTCTTCTCATGAAGATTGAAAATTCGAGACTAATGGCAACAGATAAAAGGTCAACTATGAGTAAGAGGATCAAATTGAGTCCCTTTTTCATAAGTTATTGCCTAAGGGTTAAATCTGTTTTCTACCATAATTATTTTCCACACATCATTAGGAGGGTTTTTCTAATCGTCAAATTTAAAGTATATTATACATCACAGGCAATAATATTATAGAATGAAAATCCCTGAAATCAAAATCCTGGAAAAGGCTCTTCACGGAGCAGTTTTATGCCCTACCTGAATAGACTGTGTTATAATTAAAAGTTAAAATAAATAACTTTTTAGGAGGACTTTCCCTGTTAAATAATTCAAAGTTTTCTATAGTCCATCTAATCCACAATTACCAACTTTCTAAAAGATCTCTTCAAACTATACTTTTTGCCATGTTCTTTTTGCTCTTTGTCATCTGCTTTTCTGCTATTGCTCATGCTGATAATAACTCGCTTGACAAAATGAGGGATGAAACAATTTCATACTTCAAGCCCATGACAGGCAGAATAGTAAAGGTTGAGGATCAAAGGGTTCTGGTTAATTTGGGGACTAAAGATTCTCTAAAGGCAGGGATGAGATTTATCATACTGAGAGAAGGTGCTACATTTATACACCCTGTTACGAAAAAGGCATTAGGAAAAGTAGAATCCTATGTAGGTAAACTGGAGATAAAAGAAACAGATTTAGACTCATCAATGGGTATTATAGTAACAGGAGAGGCAAAGGAAGGCGATAAGGTGAGGATATCTGAAAAACAGGTTACCATGCTCTTCTGTCAGTCGAAAGGTACAGATTGGACCATGGCTGAGACGTATTTCAGGGCACTGAAGGAAACAGGGAGATTCAATCTTATTGAAACAAGCATAGATACAGATGACCCGCAGGAGGTTGTCAAGGAGGCGATGAGGCTGAATGCAGAAGCAGCACTTTTTTTATCATCCAGGAAAGTCGATCCGGATGTCTATCTCAATGAAAAACTTTTCTGGGTCTCTGATGGCATTCAGTTTACTGAAATAAATACAAAGGTCGATGTTGCTTATGCAAAGGAACTGAAGTTTGGGGAGGAATTCTTCGCT
>Ga0209324_10000772_pt1 | contig 22068 bp, 16 predicted proteins | sample Rifsed19ft3_FD_184015 | JGI IMG/M metagenome (GOLD analysis project Ga0209324, IMG submission 184015) | Soil microbial communities from Rifle, Colorado, USA - sediment 19ft 3 (version 2) | ecosystem: Environmental > Terrestrial > Deep subsurface > Rock core/Sediment | place: Rifle, Colorado...
ATCTTTATTCTGCCATTGCCAGCATATTAATGTGTGAAATTACGGGTGTCAAGAGAAATAGGTTAAATTGGGCTGCCTTTGGCAGCGACTTTTAAGCTCCCCTCTAGAAAGAGGGGAATCACAAAAGATTGAAATTCCTGAACATTGAATTATATTGTTATCACACAAACATTTCTTTATAATTACCTAACCCGAATGAGTTGGAGGAGTGTTTCATTGTTATGATTTTAAACTTAAACAGTCTATTGTCCTTATAAAAGCGATTATATTTTCCAGACTCTTTCTGGTTAGTCTTGAAAGAATTTTTATATGAGATTTGGTTATACAACAGGCAGTTGCGCAACGGCAGCGGCAAAGGCGGCGGCTATTGGATTATTTACAGGAAATATTCCCGATGAGATAGAGATTGATACACCGATTGGGACAAAACTCAAACTTAAAATCCACCACATGCAACTATCAGCCGATGAGGCAACGTGCGCTGTACAAAAGGATGCAGGAGACGACCCTGATGTAACCAACGGCTGCTTTGTTCATGCACGGGTTGAAAGAAACAATACGCCTGAAATCGAAATTGACGGCGGCGAGGGCGTTGGTCGTGTAACAAAGCCAGGGTTACAGGTGCCAGTTGGACACGCCGCAATCAACCCTGTGCCAAGGCGTATGATTGAAGGTGCAGTAAAAGAGGTCATTGGCAATGGCTGTGGACTAAAAATCATCATCTCAGTACCAGATGGAAAGGCTTTGGGAGAAAAGACATTTAATCCAAAACTCGGTATTATTGGGGGTATCTCCATTATTGGTACTACAGGCATTGTCCGTCCCATGTCGGAAGATGCCTTCAAGACCTCTTTATTGTGCGGACTAGATATTGCACAGGGAATTGGATATGAAACGGTAGTGCTGGTGCCAGGCAGTTTGGGTGAGCGTTCTTTCCTTAACCTGTTCAACATCCCGAAAGACCAGGTTATCCAAATAAGCAATTTTGTTGGCTTTATGCTCACGGCTGCAGGACAAAGGAATTTTAAAAGGATCATACTTGCGGGACATCCCGGGAAATTGGCCAAGTTGTTGCGGGGTGATTTCCAGACACACAGCTCAGTTTCAAGGCCTGCAAATGATATCCTCATAGACATCATAGAGCAGAAATTACAAAATAGAGGTCTGGAGTCAGGGGCCGGGGGGCAGAAGACCGAAACAAGACTACCAAATGCAATACTCAATCATTTAAAAGAGGTTTCAACCATAGAAGGAATCGTTGAATTATTAAGAGAGTATAAATATTTATCTATAATGGATGCGGTTGCCGAAAAGGTTGAAACGAAGGTACTTGAATTTTACAGGGTCAAACAGCCGTTTCCTACCTTAGAGGTCGGCGTGATTTTATTTGATATGAAAGGCTCGATTATAGGCATTTCGAGTAGTGCTCAGACATGGTTGGACGTTACAAAAACAAAGTTATCATCATAGGTTGTGGGCCTGGGTTAAAGGCGTATATTTCTCCCAAGGCCCTTTACAACGTCAAAAAGGCCGATATCCTGGTGGGAAGCCGGCGTTTGTTAAAACTTTTTCCAGGCGTCGATGCCGAAAAAATCGTCCTGGAAAAGAATTACAGCGCCCTGGTAAACAGGATTGCGGACTGGAGTTCTACAAAACAAGTCGTGGTACTGGTGAGCGGCGATCCATGCTTCTTTAGTTATACGAAGTTGATAGTAAAGAAGCTGGGTCGTGAATTTTGCACAATCATTCCGGGGATCAGCAGTATGCAGCTTGCCTTTGCAGCTATAGGAGAAAGCTGGGATGATGCCTGCTTTATCAGCCTGCACGGAAGGGATGCTGAGTATACACAACTCATGAAAAATGTCAGGGAACATTCTAAAGTCGGAATACTGACAGACCATAAAAATACCCCTGCTTTCATCGCCCGCCAATTATTAGCAGGCGGAATTCGGGACAGACAGTTGTTTGTCTGTGAAAATCTTTCTCTTCCGGAAGAACGTGTCTTCGAAACAGATTTAAGCTCAGCAGTAAATATAAAAACAAATGGCGCAACCGTGGTAATTATAAAGAAGGAGTAACGGACTGTTTTGCCACGAATTGACACGAAATAATGTATCAGTTCCCCCCCTCCCCTAACCCCTCCCACCAGGGGCGGGGGAAAAACGTTTCCTCCCCCTCGACTTCGTCGTGAGCTCAGTCGAACGATGGGGGAGGTCAGGTGGGGGTGCTGAACTGTCACGAATAAAAAAATACAGGAGCAAGAGAGGAAAGGTTCCCTCGCCCCTTGTGGGAGAGGGTGAAGGGGATTTTTGGATAAATAACTACAAATGAAAACAGGCAATTTCTATGGTATTGGTCTGGGTCCAGGCGACCCCGAGCTCCTCACGTTAAAGGCCCTTCGTACTATTCAAACGGCGGATTGCATTTTCGTCCCAAAATCCGACACGAAAGAAGACAGCCTTGCACTGGAGATTGTTAAGGATTATGTAAAAGGGAAAAGGGTAATCGAACAGATTTATCCCATGACAAAGGACAAACAAACACTGAACACTGCATGGTTGAAAGCTGCGGAAGAGATTCATACTGAGGTTAAGAATGGATACAACGCGGTTTATCTAACGCTGGGGGATCCCATGACCTTCAGTACCTATATCTATCTGCTACGCCATCTGAACACCATGTTGCCAGAAAAAGCCATACACACGATTCCCGGCATTACTTCTTACAATGCCGCTGCTTGTGCAGCCAATTTTCCACTATTGACAGGAGACGATAGGCTGGCTGTAATTCCAATCCCAAAGGACATTTCAGAATTGCGTCCCATTCTGGAATCATTTGATACGGTTATCATGATGAAGGTCGCAAAAAAGCTGGATGAAGTGATCCAATTACTTGAAGACATGAAACTTTCGGAAAATGCCTTATTCGCTTCTTATATCGGTCAAAATAATGCCTATCTTACCTGTGACATTGTATCACTGAAGGGCAGCGGAAGGGGTTATATGTCTGTTCTGATTGTGAAACGCAGGAAATGAAATATTCAATATACACTTTACCAATTATGAATTTATATTTACTGTGTATACGGGTCTGACACCCCAGCTTCGTGAAATGTAGCCATTTCATTCAACAACTTTACCGCCGCCTCCATCAGACCAATACCTATGGCAGCGCCAGTACCCTCCCCTAATCTCATGTTTAAATCTAATAATGGGGTTTTGTTTAACAGATTTAACATCATCCTATGCCCCTTTTCAGCAGATACGTGGGAGGCTATGAGATAGTTGTTTACCTTTGGCTCTATTGCATTGGCAATCAGGGCGCCTGCCGTTGAAATAAAACCATCCAGCATTACCGGCACTCGATAGCGTGCTGCACCCAAACACAAACCGGCTATTCCACCAATCTCGAATCCACCAATCTTTGCCAGCACATCTATCGGGTCGTTGGGATTTGGCTGATTCACAGCAATTGCCTTTTTTATTACATTGATTTTTCTTTGCAGCATCTCGTCATCTAATCCCGTCCCACGACCCGTTGCTACCTCAACATCCATTTTACCCAGAACGGCCAGTATGGCGCTGCTTGGTGTGGTATTCCCGATCCCCATGTCTCCCGTACCGATGATATCCAGGCCTCCTGCAAGTTCTTCTTCAATTAACTCAATTCCGGCCTCTATAGCCCGAATAGCCTCCTCTCTTGACATGGCAGAACCCGTTGCCATATTTTTCGTACCCAGGCCAACCTTTTTTACCTTCAAACACTGTTTTTCATCCAAAGGGAATGCAACCCCGCAGTCTACTACGATCACCTCTGCGCCAACATGCCGGGCAAGGACGTTGATAGCCGCACCACCCTCTATAAAGTTTTGTATCATCTGTGCCGTAACCTGCTGTGGAAATGCGCTCACGCCTTCTTCTACCACACCGTGGTCGCCTGCCATCGTAAATATTTTTTTATGCCTTATTCCACAATCTAAATCACCCCTTATCGATGCATATAACGTTGCCAGTTCTTCCAGCCTTCCGAGACTCCCGCTTGGAATGGCAAGTTTCTTAAATTTTGTTTTTATGTAGCCCTGCGGGTCTATCAGAACTTCAACTATGTGTTTGAGGGTATTCCGTAAGAGTACCATATAATGTACCGCCTGTTATAAATGTTGAAACATACCGTATCTTATAATATATTATATTAGTTTAAAATTTTATATACCTTACCCGTATTATACAAGCAAATTTGAAATGAAAAATTTATTATACAAAATAGAACATGCCTTATTAAATAAGGGTTTAATCAATAAGGAACAATTAGATAAAGCCCAAGACGTCCAGGCAAAAGAGAGTATCAAACTGGAGGAGGCACTTGTCAAACTTGGATTTCTGACCTATTCAGAGATCGTACAGTTTTTCTCCTCACAATATGAGTTACCGGTAATCGATCTTGATAAAACCACTATTTCACCTGAAATAATTAATTTGATACCTGCACAACTCGTAAAAAAACATCATCTTTTACCTGTATCAAAAGATAATGGCGTTATCACCATTGCCGTAAGTAGTCCACCGGATCTTGGGTTCATAGACAACCTGCGTTTTATGTTCAACGCAGACTTCAAATGTGTTCTTGCTACACCGGAAAATATAAAAAGGGCTATAAATAAATATTATGAGTTGGAGCCGACGGAAACGGTAGGCACCTTACTGAAAGAACTGAAGGTCCGCGAGTCTCCCGCAACTGCAGCGGAGATTGAACAAATAGAAAAGCCTCAAGTTGAGGCGAAAGGAATGGAAGACGAAGGGCCAATTATTCAGCTCGTTTCTTTGATTATCAATAAGGCTATTGCCTCACGCGCCAGTGATATTCATGTAGAGCCTCTTTCCAATAGATTACGCGTCCGGTACCGTGTCGATGGCGTTTGTCAGGAGGCAGACGTGCTTCCGAAGCAATTACAGGACTCGATTATTTCCAGAATCAAAATACTCGCTAATATCGATATTTCAGAAAAGAGGAGACCACAAGACGGACGCATTGGCTTGAATTATCAGGGCAAAGATTTAGACATTCGTGTATCTTGTTTGCCTTCTATTTACGGAGAAAGCATTGTTATGCGTCTCCTTGAAAAATCGACTATCCTGATGAACCTGAAATATTTAGGATTTTGCGAAAATGATTACAAGCGTTTTCACTCCATTATCAAAAGACCCAATGGTATATTACTCATTACCGGTCCCACTGGCAGTGGTAAAACGACCACACTCTATGCCGCCATTAATGAACTTAACACGGGTGACACAAAGATCATTACGGCAGAAGACCCTGTTGAATATACCCTTAGGGGCATTAATCAATGTGAGGTAAATGATAAAATTGGTTTTAATTTCCCCACAATACTAAGAACTATGCTCCGCCAGGATCCAAATATCATCCTTGTTGGAGAAATCCGTGATGCAGATACCGCGGATACCGCTATCGCTGCTGCCTTAACAGGACATCTTGTCCTCAGTACCCTTCATACCAATGATGCCCCTTCCGCCGTTACAAGATTAATTGATATGGGTATAAAATCCTTTCTTATTGCTACTTCCTTGCAGGGTATTATGGCTCAGCGTCTGGTCAGGACGATCTGTACAAATTGTAAAGAACCTATAAAATACACCCCTGAGCAATTGTTGGAAATGGGGTTTGAAATAGATGCGCTGAAAGATTTTTCCTTTTATAAAGGAAAAGGTTGCAAAAAATGCAATAATATCGGCTATCACGGCAGAATTGGTATTTACGAACTGTTGGAGATGAACGAAACTTTACGTGACATGACATATCGCATGGCTGCAACAGGAGAAATCAGAAAAGCTGCTAAAACATCAGGAATGACGTCACTGAAAGAAGATGGTCTTCGGAAGGCCATAGACGGCACAACCACATTAGAAGAGGTATTCAGGGTTACAGGAATAGAAGAGTAGCGTCGTGTTTCGCCGAGATTATCAATAATCTACTATTTTAAAAGAACCATCGTGTTACAATAATATTCAATTATGCAGATACAAGAGAAAACAAAAGTAAATCCGAGGACTGATGCAAAACGGCGGCTCTTTGGCGAAATATTAAAAGACAAGGGCTTTACTACGGAAAATCAAATTCAGGAAGCCCTGGCTATTCAAAAACAAAAAGGCGGTCTAATTGGGGATATCCTGGTAAGTCTTAATTATGTGACCAATGAGCAAATTATTTCTGCATTGAGCGAATATTTAGGATTGGAAATCGTAAACATCGAGGGCATGGACATACCATCTGAAATCATAAACATGATACCCCCTGCCATTGCTCAATTGTATCGCATAATTCCCATACGGAAGAAGGATGACACCCTTACCATTGTTCAGGCAGATGCCTTAAATTTCGAAACGCTAGACGATTTACGATTAATGTTGAAGCATCAAATAAAGCCCGTCCTTTGCCACAAAGATATTGTCCTTCACGCACTGGAGAAATACTATCCCAAAAAACACGAATCAGTAGAACAACTATTATTAGAATTTAAAGAAGATACGTCATACGCCGCGTCTGCCAGGAGTGAATATATCGATATAGAAGAATTAAGAAAGATGGTCGATGCTGCCCCTGTAAAAAAGTGGGTTAATCTGATGTTCCTTGACGCCATTTTGGATAAGGCAAGCGATATACACCTGGAACCATTTGAAGACGGATTTAAGATTAGATACAGAATTGACGGTATACTTTATGATAAAATTTCGCCCCCAAAACAACTGGGAATACCTATTACCTCAAGAATAAAGGTTATGTCCAGTATGGACATCTCTGAAAGAAAATTACCACAAGACGGACGTATTCAACTGAATGTGGGAGGCACACTCATTGACTTACGTGTCTCTTCACTTCCTACGAAATATGGAGAAAGCGTTGTCATGCGCCTTCTTAATAAATCTGCTGTATCGCTCAATCTGGATACACTTGGATTTCGTCCTGAAGAACTAAAATTAATACACCAATTATTGAATAAGCCCAACGGGATTATTCTTGTTACAGGCCCAACCGGCTCAGGGAAAACAACCACCTTATATTCAGCTTTAAATTATTTAAACGATATCGGTACAAAAATTATTACTACTGAAGACCCTGTAGAATATGATATTGACGGCCTTGTTCAAGTACAGATAAACACGTCTATTGGTGTAGATTTTGCAAGTTGTTTAAGGGCGATTTTAAGACAAGACCCTGATATCATCCTTGTAGGCGAAATACGAGATGAAGAAACGGCCAGAATCGCAATACAAGCTTCATTGACAGGACATTTAGTTTTTAGTACCCTGCACACCAACGATGCCCCTACCACGGTAACACGTTTAATCGACATCGGTGTTAAGCCGTATTTAATTGCATCTACACTAGCGGCTGTTATTAGCCAAAGATTGGTGCGCAAGATATGTATCTCGTGTAAAGAAGAATATGAACCATCAGATGAATCTTTGTTGGAATTAAATCTGACAAAGGCAGATGTAAAAGGGAAACAGATTTTCCGGGGTAAAGGCTGCCACAACTGCAACAATATTGGTTATAAGGGTCGTATGGGTATATATGAAATTATGTTGATGAATAACGAAATACGAAGATTGATTACCGAACAAGCAAACACGAACGTCATTAGAATGGCTGCAAAAAATAATGGAATGAGCACCTTGAGAGACAGTGGATTAATCGCAATATTCAATGGATTAACAACAATTCAGGAAATCGTAAGAGAAACGATGATAACATAACGCAGCAAAGCCGCAACCAAAGCAAGTGGCGTGTGGCAGGTGAAGGGTGACGTTTTACTCGTCACTCGTCATTCAACACACGTCACTATTTCGTTCGACTGAGCTCACGACGAAGTCTAATAACTTACACAAACTTGTCCTCATAAAAATGGGGAAAAGAAGTTTTTACAGAGTAATACTATAAAGTATAGGGAATTTGCTTATGTCTACATTTCAATATATCGCCGTTGATAATAAGGGACAAACAGTAAAAGACAGGATTGAGGCATCCAGTTCGGACGATGCTATTGCAAAAATACGTTCGTTAGGCCGTTTTCCAACAAACATCAAAGAAGTCCGACTTCGCCAGAAAGCAGGCGAAGTATCCACCGAAACAACTCCTCCTGTCAAAAGGCGCAGGGAAATATCGATCTCCCTCGGCGGGGTAAAATCAAAAGAACTAACCACCTTCACCCGGCAACTATCGACTCTCCAGGATGCAGGACTTCCCATCATTCGCGGTTTAAAGATACTTGCATCTCAGATGAAAAAGGGATTACTGAAAAAGACGACACTAAGGATTATCGAAGACGTAGAAGGCGGAAATACCCTTTCAGACGCCCTTGCAAAGCATCCAAGGGTCTTTGATAAACTGTACGTAAATATAGTGAAGGCCGGAGAAATAAGCGGCTCTCTGGACGTCATCCTGCAGCGATTGGGCGATTTCCGTGAAAAGACCGAACGGCTGATAAGAAAAATAATCAGCGCTATGATATACCCAACCGTAGTTATGTTTGTTGCAATGGCTATTTTAATTGGGCTCATGATTTTTATCATCCCGAATTTTGCAAAAATATTCGAAGAGCTGGGTTTAGAGTTGCCAACCCCCACCAGGATGCTTATTACGTTCAGCACAATTTTAAAGATGCAATGGATGTTCATACCTGCTGTACCATTCGGTACGTTTGTACTCTATAAGATTCTCTGCAAATTTAAAAAAATACGGCTTTTCATAGATAAAACCAAATTTAAATTACCAATTTTTGGAGCAATTATAAACAAATCCTCTGTTTCGAGGTTTGCTCGCACACTTGCAACCTTAATATCGAGTGGAGTGCCTATTCTTGACGCCCTTACCAACGTTAAGGATGCCACAGGAAATGCCGCCATGGCGCAAGCCATTCAAAATATCCATGACAGCATAAGAGGCGGAGAAAGCATCACGAAACCTCTCCGTGCCGCTAAAATATGCGATGAAATGGTGGTCAATATGGTAGAAGTGGGAGAAGAAACAGGAGAGCTTGACAAGATGCTTACTAAGGTGGCAGACAATTACGACGACGAGGTAGACAGGGCTGTAGAGGCCATGGTCAGCCTGATAGAACCCATGATGATTGTATTTCTCGGTGGCGCGGTTGGCTTTATCGTTATAGCGATGTTCGTGCCTCTTATTAAATTAATGCAAGGGATTGGAGGATGAGGTACGGTTTGAGATTTGAGATTTAAATCATACATCGTACCTCCTCCTTATGGTTGGAATTATTTGTGGCTTTGCGGTTAAATTTGTTTTGGTTGCGCCCATGCTGCGCCAGGGATTATTCGTGTGAAACATAATGGCTTTACTTTTGTCGAGTTGATTGTTGTTGTGGCCATTATAGGCCTTCTTTCAGGTATAATTCTCCCTGTTTTTTTACACGGAGGACTTGGCGAAGGCGTCAGTACTTTACAGAGCAGCGTATTCAACGCCAAAACCTTCGCCATAACAAAGCGAAAACGTTGCACACTAACACTGAATGCCGATTATTATACTGGTTCCAATCCATCACCCTGCTTATTAACCATACAGGATACGGGAACCAGCACCTTTAAGAAACAGTATCGACTTCCCAAATATATAAGATTTTGGCAGTACGAAGTAGTAGGTAGTACCCCTGCTGAGAGTTTTACCACCGGAACGAAGACTGTTTACTTTGAGCCTAGCGGTGTTGCACACGACAGTACGTCGGGTATTAATTCACCACAAGACATTATTATTACGTTAAAAGATATAAAGACCGGTACGACAACCAGTCGAACTATTATTGGTAACACATGTCAAATAAGAAAATAGAACTTCTGTTAAATACCCTGGCGCGGCGAAGCCGCAAACAAAACTCCCGTTTAGCGCCGGAGTCATCCAAGAAATACAATTTTGGATTCATGCGAGAGTGGTGGAATGCCTTGTTATCCCCTCTAAAAAGAGGGGACAAAGGGGTGTGTTATTCAGCCTATAACACACCCCCAACCCCTCTTGATAGAGGGGAGTCTGGTAGTCATGACTCTTGCAACAGTCAAACGCTGTATTTCCATGAAAAGAAATTTGACATACCCAAAGAACGAGGATTTACTCTGATCGAAGTCCTTATTTCTATTTTTGTACTCTCTATAGGTATCTTCGGGGTCATGGCGTTGTTTCCTGTCGGAATACATCAAACAGGTAAAATTGCCAGGAATACCATTGGGGCCATTTCTGCAGAAACACCCCTTGCGTATGCATTGTACAAATATCCGGCAGGTAATATAGGCGGCACAGATTACGACATCCGGGACATTGTAAATCTTATATCCGGAACCACTACGCCTGCCAGCTACTTCTACCCAGACACAGGCACTGTTACAATATCCGGCAACGCCTCTTATGGATGGAATACGTCCCTTATTCCTTTAGATATGGATAGTAACGGCACAGCAACAACTATAGGAGAAACCTACCTTTTCAGACAGCAAACTGCAATCTATAAAAATTATACGACAAATAACGGTGCAGCTACTTTTACTTACAATAGCACAACAATATCCAGTGTTTCAAACATCAACAACATTTCTATCAATGATTACATCTGTAACACACGGAATCATATCTGGTATCGTGTAACAGGCGTTGATACTTCTGCAGGCAATGCGACAATACAACAATCTTATGAATATGAAACAACAACTGCTGCACCGTATCTTTCTACAAATACCGTTGTAGGTCTTTACAACACTATGTTAGCGCCGAATTAATCTTTGAATGAAATAATTCTCTTGTGTGCAAATTATTGGACATGATACATGAAATTATTTAAACGCAAACTACAAATCACCGCCTTTATTTTGCGCTTTGTGCGGATTCGTACCGCTTGCTGGTTCAATCGTCCACGATTGAACCAAAATGTTTCGGTTCAGGCTACAAGCCTGAACCAGCGTGAAATTTTTCGGGAGACACTGGTAAAAAGACAAAGTGGTTTTACCTTCGTGGAATTGTTAATCGTTATTGCCCTCATGGCCATTTTGTGGGGTGTGGCGTACACCATGTTTTATCAATCGAAAAAGGTATTTTCCTTATCTAACAACAAATTAGAGATGTACCAATATGCAAGGATAGCCATGGACGAAATTTCAAGAGACCTAAAGGGCGCTACCTTAAAGGATAATGTAGATTATTTTAGATCATTTACTACCGCAGAAACAGTAGGGCTTACACCTTCACCGCGAGATAATAGCAGTATCCTTACCTTCCTTTCTCTAACACCGAATGGGTCGTCGACTCCGCTCACCCTTATCGCCTATTACTTAACGAATGCAGACGAGTTGATGCGGGCTGAATATAATGATACTTCGTACATTTATGGAACGGTATCCGGTTTCAATCCCGGCCTGGCTACATTTTATAAGCTTACAGCAAATACAGATTATTTCAACCTTGCTTATATCACGGGAAGTACCACCGCAACCGCATGGGACAGCACAAGCGGCACCACAACCGGCCGCCTGCCTGATGCGGTTAGCGTCACATTACAGATATATGGGACGGGCACTGGAAACACTTTGAAAACAGGCACTTTTACTACGCAAATCATGACACCTTATCGAATAACACACTGATATGGAAGATAAAAAAGACGCAGGTTATATCATTATTGTAGTTACTGTCATCCTTGTAGCGCTGTCCCTTATGGGGATGACGTTCCTGAACCTTACCAGTGTTGATTTCAGTGCTACTAATAATTATGTCAACAGCCTTCAGGCGGATATGGCGGCACGTGCGGGACTTGATTATGCCACCTATGTATTAAAAATGGATAAATACGGCACAGATACCATAGTCTATAATAATATCAGATATGGGTACTACGGTACTACCACCCCGGGTTATGATGAAAATTACGATGCATACACAGAAGAGTGGTTGGGGCCGGGAATAAATACAATATTTGGGAGTGCAACCGCATCTTATAATGTAGTCGACAATAACGGTGATGGTACTCCAGATTCAAATTGGTTAGATGCCCCATTTTCTTTAGACAGAGGCTTAAAGGCACAATATGCCATCCTTATCGAAGACATCGGTGAATCACGGATTAATGTAAATGCAACAGGAAACGTTGTGGGGGCAGCGGGGTCTTTTGTTTATGGCACGGGCGCTACTACGTATGACATCCGATTACAGGACACCCTGACTGATACGATTGCAAAAAACGTCATTGGCTCGACCACAGGGCGCTGTGGGGCTAACAGCATACCAAGCAATACTGGCACAGCGGCATCCCAATACCAACCACGTAATCCCGCCAGTGACGACCGCCCTTTCAATGTCCTCGACGCTGCCGATATCTGCTTTGGGACATGTACCTCCTCAACAGTGTATAAATCAAGATTGCGCAATATTATCAATGATGAAAACCTTTTCCAAAGCGTCAGAGGGAGTCTTACAGCGTATTCTTTCGATAGTATCATTACAAACAAGGGTACTGTCAGTTCTTTACAAATGGGGAATAATTACTATCGCTTAAATATCAACACCGCATCTGCCGCTGAACTGGCAGCCCAATTGAGACATTGTGTCTTTGGCACAGAAACCCTCATGGCAGACCAGATAGCAACTCATATTATAGACTATAGAGATACTGATGACAGCATTACTACATATAATGGTAAATACGGTTTGGAAGTACATCCTTACATCAATGAACTCTTTTATGCTACCGCAACGGCATATCACAGGATAGAACTCATTAATCCGTTTAACCGTAGTATTAATATTGGAAGTTGGAAACTCGAAGTTAATAGAGGGGGAACTACTACTACATATACCCTAGGTGCGGCAACAATAAACGCTGCAACTTCTACGGTATATCCTGTTTACTTTGTGCTGGGAGATAATCCAGCAGTAGCAACCCTTACAACTAATCTCGTTGTAAATAATCTCAATATTTATGACTATGATGCCAATGGTATCCCGATAGAAGTTATAGCCACATTAAGAGAATCCACAAATAACGTCATCGTTGATCAGGTATATCCTAGCGCTTATATCAACACAGTAAATATTCTTGCTCTCATTGATGCCCTGATAGCATCAGTAAATGCATGCGCAGCTCCTCCGCTCAATGGACTGGAGGAAGCAAGATCTGATTTAGAAGAAACGCCGCCTGATTGCGAAGGCGCTGAAGACAATCTGGAGGACTTTATAGATCATGTTGAAACTTTAAGGGGACACGCCTGGCCACCATGGAAGGCATGTATTAGCGCCAACGCAGATGAATTTATCAGTCGTGCAGAATACATCGAAGATGTCTGTGAAAATCCACCCTCAGCACGGGCATCCATTGGTCAAAGAAAAATACCCATCATTGAGCGCTCAAGTAACTGGACAGGTTCATCTACAAATAACACCGTAGGTACTACCAACATTAGTTTTAACAATATCAGACAACTGGTAATTGCAAACAAGGACATTATTTCGCTCGGTGAATTGGGTCATCTCTTGACTGTGGGCTATAATACCACATATTCTTACACGTTGGATGCGTCTTATGCCACATCTACCAATTATGTTGATAATGCAAAGATGAATCTTTTCGGAGGCACGTTTACTACTATTCCCGACTATTTTACCGTTCTTGATCCAAAAAATGATGCTATAGATGACGATGCCGATGGAGCTATCGGCACTGATACAGGTAGCCAATCTGGAGATATTGACGGGCCGGAGATTCAGGTGCCTGGGCGTATCAACATCAACACTGCATCAGCGGGTGTGCTGTCCGCCCTGCCTGGTACCAGTACAAACACTTCGTTAGGCACTTGGAGTGCGTTGATCCAGTCCAAAACAGGTTATTCTCTGATAAACAACATCATAAATGCACGTCCCTTTAGCACAGTTGGTGCGATAACGGGCATTACAGGAACGAATAATTCGGGTATGAATTATTTTGGAGCGGATAACGTTGACAATGATGGTGACGGATTTATTGATGAAAAAGATGAAAAAGACCTTATCTTTACCTCCATTGCAAATCTTATCACTACGCATTCCAATGTATTTGCCGTGTATGTTACTGCTCGTATTGTCAATAGTAGTGCATCTCAGACCTTCGCTGAAAAGAAGTTAGTTGCGATTGTTGACCGCTCCGTTAACCCTGTTAAAATACGCTATTTTCGGTGGATGACTGAATGGTGATAAATAGCCGTTAGCAGTTAGCTATCCATGTTCGGCTCACGTTGGGAGACTTCTACACACTGGTTCAGGCTTCGTCGTGAGCTCAGCCGAACGGCTTGTAGCCTGAACCTAAACATTTTGGTTCAATCGAGGACGATTGAACCAGCAAGAGCTTTTAGACGAAAGCTGAATACTAATAACCCATATTTTAATTGTATATGGAGTTTCATTTTATTTAAGTGGGTTATACGATGTATGTCATAGAGAATCCCCCTTAGAAAAGGGGGCCAGGGGGTTGTAAAATAACCCAGGTAAAAAACACAACCCCCTATTTCCCCCTTTTCTCAGGGGGACTAACTTGACGTTCAGGAATTACAAATTTGCAGTTGTAGCGCGAATTTCAGTTCGCATAGAATATAAGCGAACTGAAGTTCGCGCTACATTGAAAAGTCGCCGAATGCCTTATTTATAAAAGGAAATCTTATGATTATTTACTCTGGTAAAAAAATAAACGTCAGAAAAGATGAAATTGTTCTGGATGATGGAAGAAAAGCTATGAGGGAGGTTATCGAACATCCAGGCTCTGCTGCCATTATTCCCTTTATAACAAAAGACGAGATTATCCTTATTCAACAATATAGACACGCCGTAAAAGAACTTATTTATGAAATTCCTGCCGGCACACTTGATGAAGGCGAAACATTTATCTCATGTGCAGGACGTGAATTGGAAGAAGAGATAGGCTACAAAGCGGGAATACTCGAACCTCTTATGATTATCTATCCATCCCCAGGAATCCTGAGTGAGACTATGCACCTCTTTAAGGCAACGAATCTCGTTATGACACAAACGAATCACCAGGCAGACGAGTCAATCAAGGGTATCGTACAGATGAAGCTAAACGAGGCATTTGAGATGGTAAAGAAGGGGCTTATCCGGGATGCAAAGACAGTATGCAGTATTTTAATGTGTCTGAAATAAGAAACGCTTGTATCTCTTATTGTATTGTATACTCTGTAAAAACTTCTTTTTTCTGCAAGTTATTAAAAATGGTGATGAGTGGCGAATGACGTAGAAATCACCACCCGTCACATGTCACCTGTATTCAGGCTTTCCACCCTTTGGGTGCGGCCATGATGCGTTACGGTATGTCGAACGATTTCTCTTTGATACGGAAAAGCATGGATTTTTCACTACCTATCTTTCGGACAAGTATTAACTCAATTGGTAAAGGTCCTGTATTTTTAAGAAGCGATGTCAAACCATGTTCATCTATAACCAGATAAGATTTAGATTCGGCCTGACGTAATACCCTGCTGGCAGACGAATCAATGGGGAGCTTGCAAATCCTTTTATGTTGGCGTCCAACCCACGCCATTTCTTCCTCGCCCTTCGCACAATAAATTCTCGCATCCTGTTCAACCACGAGGAAAACCTCTTTCGCAAAGAGCATATCCGAATCTTCAGATGGATGTACTATTGGCTGTATGATTGCAAAGTAAATGGGAATTGCAACCACGGAAAGAGGAATAAGCACCCAGGCTGAACGCCGGACCAATTTACTTGTTTTGCTGTGACGAACGATTGAAGCAGCTATCTCAAGCGCAAGAAATGGATACAGAGGCAACAGGTAGTGGCGTCGTTTTTGAGGAATACACGAAATAACGATAAAAATTGCTCCGGCAACTGCGAGCATTGCTGAGTAACCGCGCCGCCGTAAATCAACAATGGCAACAGGCAGGAACAACGAAAGTGGCAGCGCAAGTAATAGTACCATCCATACGTAGTAGAAGGGACCCCCATTTCCACCTTTGCTTACATCAAGGTCAGGTTGGAAAATCACTCTATGGAGATATACTCCACTGTCACGGAAATAAGCAGGGACTGCCCATAGAGCTATAGCTGCTAGTACCCCAAATCCGAAGATAATCCAGCCTATCCGTGGTCGTTTAAGGTCTTGACGGCGGAATGGGACAAGTATAGCAAAAAAAACAGGAAAAAGAACTCCGAATGGACCCTTTGTTACTACCCCAAGGCCAGCCAACAGCCCTGCGATTATAAAGAACAATGATCGTGAAAGGCCTTTGTGTTTTCGCATTCCCATACAGAGAAAAAGGCATGAAACTATGATCGAAAAACACAATATCATGTCAGGTCTGGCCTGGCGTGCCATAAGACTATAACCCGGCATACCAAGCAGGGCAAACGCCCCGATAAGCGCTGTCTTTCGATCGAGCAGCAAAAGCCCGACTCCATAAGTTGCAAGCACCCCCAAGACGCCCGCAACAGCGGAAGGCATTCGTACAAGTGTCATGCTAGGTTCACCCACAATACGTATGAGAATAGCAGCAGCGACATGCATTACCGGCGGCTTGTCATAATATGTTTTACCCAAGAGTTTTGGCACAAGATAATCACCGCTCTCGGCCATTTCGCGAATGATCTCTGCATGACGGATTTCGCGGCTAGCCCAATGTCTGTTCTGACCAAGAGCCGGAAATATTACGAAAGCAGATACGGCTGCCAGTATCAGCAAAGCCAAAAGGTGTGGCCGCCGTTCTCTAAAATTCTTTAACAAGCCAATATTCATCTTTTATTAAGTGCGAAGAGTAAATGGCATTTATTACCATTCTGCTTGGTCTGTTTTTAGATGGCTTACAATGAGGATTAAATCTATATCCTTATATCGTATGTTTTGCAAAACGATATGTGAGACATTTTGAAATGAATTCTTTTCTTCGTATGCCTTCTTGCCGGCAATACAGTAAACGGTATTATTGGTCAAAAATGCCTCAGATAGGTTCTTTTCGTTCTTTATCTCCGGAATAAGCCGATTCATATAAAAGTTCATGGGAGAAAGACACTCATCTGGCACTTTATAGTAATAGAGTTCATTCCTTTTTACGTGCTGAGATACAGTATTGGCAAGATCGAGACCCGGAGAATGACGATAATTATAGGTAGACAACTCCTTCATGTAAACCAGGGCAACGATTGTAAAGAATGCAATGATAATAGAGAAGGAAATATTATAACCTCGAAACCTTTTAATAAATAATTTACCAGCAATACCGACTGTAAAAAGGATACCAATACCTACACCCACAGGGAAGAGTTTTGGGTAATGTGTAAAAGCGTAAACAGGAAATCCGACAGAAAGTATTAGGATGATAACCAGTGCAATGACAAGGGTGTATTTGATCCATTTACTCAAGTAGACATTTTTCCCCTCAGTTCTGGAAACACTTGTCCACATGTCCCCTATTGTGAGCGCCAGCACCGGATACAGGGGAAGGATATAGCGGGCGCTTTTACACCGCGAGATAGACATAATGATAAAGATTGTGATAAACCATATTGAGAGCCACCATCGATCTCCATTATTTCTCTCTACCTTTCTTGAAAACAGATAAACGAATGTTGCGGGGAAGAAAATGCTGTAGGGCAAAAATCCTTTGATAAGTTCAGGAAGGAAGAAATAAAAGGGCTGTTTGTGCCCGTATTCTTCGGTACTATAACGAACAACCGACTCGCTAAAGGCATTGTTAATCACCGTATTCAGCCCAATCTTTTGACACATGAGTATAACCCAGGGAGCCACCATTAACCCTAATATACCCAGACCCATAAGCCAATGTATACGCTTGAAGAATACGAGTTCTTTTTTACACAGGAGATATATAAAAATAATTATAAGAGGAATAATAAATCCCAACGGGCCCTTTGTCAGGATAGCCAGTGCTATAGAAACGTAAAATAGGACAAAATAAATTCTCCTTTTTTGAGTATCCGATGTATAGCCCCTATAAAAGGTATATAAAGCCGTAAAGATGAATGTGGCTAACATCATATCCGTTTTGACGGTACGGGAGTAAAGGAAGAACATATAGTTTGATAGAAGAATTAGCCCTGCCCAAAATCCTGCCATAGGATTTTTATAGAGGTGTTTACCAAATAAAAAGACAGTAATGATACTCAAGAGTGCGCAGAGGGCAGACGGTATCCGTGCAGTAAAAGGGGTAATAGTTCCACCAAATTGGGAAAACAGGGCAATAGACCACATGAGCAGTGGAGGTTTCGCAAGATAGATTTTGCCTGCATAATGGGGGACAACATAGTCCCCGGTAAACATCATTTCACGGGCTGTTTCAGCAAATCTTAGATAATCCTTGTTCTGAAATCCCCTGCCCCCTAAGGCAAAAAACAAAACAGAGCAGCTTATGATTACCAGTATGGCAAATAAAAGCCTGTGATTTTTTGAGATGTCTTTCAATTTCTGATTCTTTTGATAGAGGGTAATATATGGTGAATGTATTAAATAAGTTGACATAAAACGTCATTGCGAGCGACAGCGAAGCAATCCCTGTTTTAAGATTGCTTCGTCGTTCCTCCTCGCAATGACAACTTTCTTTTAATGTTTACTATAGTATCTTTCATTGCTTTCGTAATTCAGCGCCGAGGGTTTTGTAAAGACTATCAAGGATCATGTGCTGAGCAACATCAACCTCTTCGCTCTTTAATGTTCGGTCGGATGCCTGAAAGCAGAGATTAAACGCAATGCTCTTTTTCCCTGCGGATATCTGTTTGCCACGATATACGTCAAAAAAATTTGTATCTTTCAAAAAAGATGTATTTGCGGCTGCAATACATTTTTCAATAGATGCCCACGCCACTTCCTCGTCAACAATAATAGCAAGATCACGTAAAACAGGGGGATATTGAGACAGCGTTTGAAAATATTTTGAAAGATTCGACATTTTTACCAATATATCCAGGTCTAACTCAACCATACCCGGCGATGTTTTAAATTCCAATTCTTTGGCTTCTCCCATATAGCCTAAGATATTATTAACTAATTGAATTTTTGCAGATTTATCAGCCTTAAACAGTATTGATCCAGCGAAAGTCATCCATTCACATTTAGAGGCAATACCGAGACTTACTAGTAACGACTCGACTATTCCCTTTAAAGTCAAATAATCCATATCTGCCAGGATGGATAAACAGGTCTTTTCTTCCGGTAGTTTTTCACCTGCGAGGTAAACTTTAGCTATTTCAAAGATTCTCACCTGTTCCACACCATGATGCATATTATATATCTTGGTGCGTATCAGGCTGGGCAGCAGGCATGTGCGTAAGCGGCTTTCTTCCTGTCTTAACGGATTAGCAATATCGACACCCACCCTATCTGACCACAAATTCACGGACTGCAAGGGAGAAGTATCAACGATGCTGAAGGTTTTGGCTTCATAAAAACCAATGCCTATTAAAAATTGGCGAACAGAATCCTCAACAATTTCATATTTACTCTTTACGCTGCCCCGTACACTAATAGAGGTTTTCGTGGGAATATTATTATAACCATAAATCCTGGCAATCTCTTCGATCAGGTCAATCTCACGATAGACATCTCCCCGATAGCTTGGTACTTCAACATCAATAAATGTAGAGACAGGTTTGAAACCTGTCTCTACTTCGTTTAAGATATTAAATTGCAGTCTCTTTAAGATATCACTGGCAATGGTTCTTTTTATTTCTAATCCCAATACTTTGTTAAGCCTTTCAATTCGGAGCGTAATTCTTTTCTTTTCGTACTTTCCTGATCTTATATCAATAACACCGGGAGCAACTTCTCCTTCTGCAAAATCTTTGATAAGTTTTACTGCCCTTTTCGATGCCAGTTCAACACCTTCAGGATCAACGGCTCTTTCAAAACGATATGACGAATCTGAGGCAATACCCGTTGCTTTTGATGTACGACGCACCTGCCTGGGCTCAAATTGTGCGCATTCCAAAAGAATATGCCTGGTTGATTCAGAAACCTCTGTTTCTCTACCCCCCAGGATGCCAGCAATGGCAACCGGTCTTTTGCCGTCCGCAATGACCAACATATCATGGAAAAGCGCACGCCTGGCTCCATTGATAGCAACTATTTCTTCTCCGCTCTTTGCCCTTCTAACAATTATTTTTTTATCTGACAACTTATCTAAATCAAAGGCATGGAGTGGTTGCCCTGTCTCCATCATCACGTAATTCGTGATGTCGACTATGTTGTTTACCGGTCGAAGTCCAATACACTTCAACCTCTTTTGCATCCATTCCGGAGATGGCTTTACGGTTATATGCCGTACTACCCGAGCGGTATAGTGTGGACAGAGTATGGGTTCTTCAACAGCAACACTTATTAATTTTGATACCTCTATATCTGTGCTTGTGTAATTTGTTTCCGGGAATTGAACACTCGCCCCTACCACTGCAGCTACTTCACGTGCAATGCCAACAATCCCCAAACAATCAGGGCGGTTGGATGTTACTTCTACATCGAGGCAAAAATCGTCTTCAACAGACTGAATATCTGCAACCACAAGCCCTGCATTCGTCAACTTATCTGCCAACTCCTGCGGCGACAAATAAAAATTGACATATTCTTTTAACCAGTTGTAGCTAATCTTCATTTAAAATTGCGATAAAAACCGTATATCATTTTCATAGAAAAAGCGAATATCATTGATACCATACTTTAACATGGTAATCCGTTCAACGCCCATCCCAAAGGCAAAGCCTGTGTATTTTTCAACATCGTAATGCACAGCCTTGAATACGTTAGGGTCAACCATTCCTGCCCCTAATATTTCTACCCAGCCACTATAAGAACACACGCTGCATCCTTTGCCTTTACAGAGAGAACACGAGATATCAACCTCAGCGCTGGGCTCGGTAAATGGGAAAAAGGAAGGCCTAAAACGCATTTGAACATCTTGGCCAAAATAGGTTTTAATAAATTGATTCAGTACCCCCCTCAAATCAGCAAAACTTACCCCCTCATCCACGAGTAATCCTTCCACCTGATGAAACATGAATGAGTGTCTGGCATCCACGGTATCAGGCCTATACACCCTGCCGGGGGCAATAATTCGAATAGGCGGTTTTTGCTTTTCCATGACGCGAATCTGAACAGTAGACGTCTGACTTCTGAGGAGCATATCGTTTTTGATATAAAAAGTATCAAAATCGGTTCTGGAGGGATGGTCGGCAGGGATATTTAAGGCTTCAAAGTTATAATATTCCGACTCCACTTCCGGCCCATAGACCACATCAAAACCCAACCGGGCGAATACTTCTTTGATATCATCAATTGTTTGAGTAATCAAATGCTTTTTCCCTACAAGAGGGCGTTTACCCGGTAACGTTATATCGAATATTTCATGCCTGGCTTTTGAAGTTATTTCTACAGAAAACTTCTTTAATAACTCTTCTACGATATTTGTAACCTCGGTCTTAAGAGAATTAACCCGCTGTCCGATTGCAGCACGTTGTTCTACTGGCAAGGATGGTATCAGCTTCATGAAATCATGAATAATACCTTTCCTTCCCAGGTATTTTATCTTAAGCTGTTCGGCATCTTTCAGTGCAGTAATTGAATTAATTTCGCTTTGTATGTTTCTTTTTACTTCTTCTAATTTTTCTAACATACAGATGAGTCTCTAAAAAAGCATATAAAAAATGTAGGCACGTTCCTTCATGGTTCACTACCACGAAGACGTGCCTAAAATCGAACGACAAAGTGATAATCTGTGTCGTTTACAAAATCTTGTTGATTCACAACACAATTTTCAAATCACTGCTTTTATCTGCTCAACTAACCTGTCAAAAGCAGGCTTATCATTCACCGCCATTTCAGCCAGCATTTTCCGGTTTAACTCCACATTGGCCTTGACCAATCCACGAATAAAGTGGCTGTATGAAATGCCACGTTCTCTGACTGCCGCACTAATTCTGGAAATCCACAATTCCCTGAATTTCCTCTTCCGTGCCTTTCTATCTCTGAATGAAAACACCATGGCACGGATG
>Ga0209324_10000774_pt1 | contig 22051 bp, 14 predicted proteins | sample Rifsed19ft3_FD_184015 | JGI IMG/M metagenome (GOLD analysis project Ga0209324, IMG submission 184015) | Soil microbial communities from Rifle, Colorado, USA - sediment 19ft 3 (version 2) | ecosystem: Environmental > Terrestrial > Deep subsurface > Rock core/Sediment | place: Rifle, Colorado...
TGGATGACCCAATCCTCAATGTTTTCAGAATCGTTGGAGGGCTTTTTCCCAAGCAATTTTTTGACTGCCATCTCCAGGATCACCACGGGGACCTTTCCCCTTTCCATCTTACGAAGGATATTCTTCGGATCAAAGGGAAAATTAAAATATTTATTCCTGAAAAACATCTTCTCTTTGGTACTCTGGAGCATTTTAAACTCAATTTCAGGATAGTGTTCCTGAATGGACTTGTAAACCTTTTCACCAAAGAGAAAGTGCGGTCCGTAATCAAAGGTATATCCATTGATTCTGAAGGATCTTGCAAGCCCTCCAACTTCATGCTCCTTTTCGATCACCGTGACTTCATGACCATATCGTTTTAAAGCCGCTGCACATGTCAATCCTGACAAACCGGCGCCAAGGACAATAAACCTCATCCTCTCCTCCTAATCAATATAACCCAATCCCCTGAGGGACTGCTCGATTTTTTCTGACTCATCCTGTCTATAGTTTTTCTCCTCTCCTTCTCCTTCTCCTTCGCCTCCACCCCTGTGCAGGGGGTAATCCGTAAAACGAATCTGATGTGAGGAGATGAAATCATCTTCGAAGATTTCCCGGGCAACCTTACCCTGAACCGTCCTTGGAATCTCCATCCCCAGGGAATAAAGCATCGTCGGGAAGAGGTCTGTTATGTTAAGTGGATGCAATGCCTGATTTTTTCTGATCCCATTTCCGGACGCAATAAAGACACCATCCAAACGATGCACGCCACTTATATAGAACTCTTTTTCATCCTTTATGGAAACAACTTCACACTGGTTATTGTTCGGGTAGGGACCTCCTTTTATCTGATGGCAGAAATCTTTCGGGTGGATAATAAGATCCGGTGCAGTACTTAAATATCGGCCCTGGTATATCTCTTCCTTTTTATAGATCTTTTCGATTAGTGGTTCGTTTGACATGGGACTTCTCAACTTTTCAAGTTTATTAATCACATCATCCCTGAGGGTCTCATATTCTTCAGGCTCAACAATCCCCTGGGGATCTCTCCCCTTTAGATTAAGACGGATGGTGGATGGATGCTCCCCTGAGAATGCCCTGGTGTTCGGCCAGTCGATTAACGATCTCCTGATATATCCCTGGGATTTGACCCTCAAGCCGGGAAACCATCGCATCATGGTATCCTTGAACTGGGAAGACAATTTCCTGGAGAGGTCAATAAGGATACGTTTGATCAATCGGCTTCCCATGCCGCGTGCAGAAAAGGAGTTCTTAAAAGAGAGAAGCCCCTGTTTCCTGAGCCACTCATCAATAAAGATGACATAATGGGATGAGGGACCTGCACCATGGTCGGACATGATAAATGTTGTAGTGTTGTCCGTTGAGGAGTTGCATATCCTGCTCATCGACCCTTCGATATACCTTTAATATTGCGTCATGGAACTCGCTCTCTTCGTCATCCATATACTGCCAGAAATGGTGCTGTACCTGGTCGATGGCAGAGAAATTAACTGCGAGGAAATCCCATGGATATTTCTTCATGAAATGGAGGACAAGCTTTTCCCGGCATTCAGCCATATAGAGGAGCTCGGTCACTGCTTTCCTCCTTTTTTTATCCGTATCAAGATATCCGGCCCCCACATGAAGATGAATGATATAATCCTTCACCACATTAAATATTTCTTGTTTGATCCGGGGAGGATAGGTAAAGTCTGAATCCACACCCGGGGCGTCCATACCTCCGATAAGTACACCATTGACCGCTTCCGGTGGATAGGTCATCGGGATATTGATTAAAATGACCTTTTTCCCCTGTTCACTTAAAACCTTCCAGAACGTCTTTGATTTGATACTTTTATTGTTTACAAACTGGAACGAATATTTTCCTTTAATCATTTCTTTGAAACCAAAGACTCCATGATTCCCAGGATTCATCCCGGTCATGAATGAACCCCACGCCTGAGGGGTAAAAGGCAGTATAACGGAGTGAAGGCTGGCCCGTGTCCCCTGTTCGAGCAATCTTGCAATATTCGGCAGGTAGCCGGCCTTGACCCAGGGGTCTATCAGACAGAAGGTTCCACCGTCCAGACCAATAGATAATACCTTGGGCGGATGTCCCTGCAGTTTCATTCGATATATCCCAGTGATCTCAGGTGATCAACAATTTTAGATTCGTCTTGGGCAGAATATACAGGTTGAGCTACCCTGTTGCTAACATCTTCTCCGGTATCTTCATAACATATAGGATGTTTGGTCAGGAAGTCGGAATGGAAAGCCTCTTTCATGATGGTCCCATCCATATCCTTTGGAATGGGAATCCCCATCTGAAAAAGGATCGTGGGACACACATCGATGAGCTTGATATTTTCGAGTTCTATGTGTGGAAGACAATATGGCCCGTTAATAAAAAAGACTCCCTCGTATCTGTGCATTCCATTTGCTCCCCTGCTGTGTTTTTCATTTTTGACAAAAATATTGTCCTGGATCTTTCTATCCTGAAACCACTTACCCGTGATGTCGTATTTAGCCTCCCTGGTCACCAACTTGATATCTGGCAGCTCCTTATCGTCTGAACCGTAGAACGCATCTTCCCTGGAGAGTACATCTTCAAATATAGTCTCCCGTGTTTCCGGATCCTTCAATTCTTTTAGTTTCCTGATGATCTTCGACCGACATTGAAAATAGCCTTCCTTATCCAGAATACCCTGGGGATAAACTCCCTTAACATTCATCCGGATACATTCCTCTTCTGCAAGAAAGGCAATAGTTTTTGACCAGTCGATACTGGAGAGACCTCCGGAATATTTAAAGCTAAGGGAAAGAGTGGAGAAGGCCCCGGGCATCATGTTCTTCAAAAATATTCTGACCCCCGGTGATGTATGTCGAAACATAAATGAAACAGGAGTATGTAGACTTGTGGATACATGATTCCGCAGAGAACGCCACTTTTTATTAGATATCCCGTTTGTGTCCCAAACCGTGCTGAGATATCCATTGTTCCTGAGCCATTCATTTATATATACGGTCTTGTTGATCCTCGGACCTGCACCATGATCTGACAAAACTACCAGGGTGGTCTTAGGGTCCAACCTTTTCATGATGGATGCAGCAACCCTGTCCAGTTGTTTGTATACAGTAAAGATGGCCTGCTTAAACTCCTCACAACTATCAGCCTGATATTCCGGGTGGTCAGGATCCATATATTTCCAGAAGTGGTGCTGAACAATATCCGGGTTGTTGAACTTGACGATAAAAAAATCCCATGGATAATTGTCCATAATATAATCTGCTACCCGATACCTTGTTTCTATAGAGTCATAAATCATCTGAAGTGCTTTTTTCCTTCTTCGATCTGTCTGCAGATAACCACCCAGGTGGAGGTTGATTTTGTACTCTGGAAATTTTGATAGTATTTCTTGTTTAAGTTCTGCGGGATAAGTAAAGTCCGAATGTATATCCGGCGTATCCAGGCCACTGATTAACAATCCGTTAACAGGTCTCGGTGGATAGGTCATTGGAACATTCATTACAATAACCTTTTTCCCGGCCTGGCTTAACAATTCCCAAAGAGTTTTTGATTGGTTATCTGCACCGCTCATCAATTTCAATTGGTAACTGTTAGGGATCATCCTCGTAAACCCGAGAATACCGTTTTTACCTGGGTTCTTACCCGTAGCAAAAGCAGTCCATGCCGGGGGGGAGATAGGCGGAATGGTGGACTTCAAACGACCGTATGCACCCCTACGGATAATCTCTTTAAATGCGGGCAACTCTCCTTTTTCAATCATTGGCATCATAATATCCGGTGTTGCCCCGTCAAGACCCAACACAAAGACTTTATCCATTTCCAATTCCTTGTTCATTCAATGTATCCGAGTCCTCTTAAGTTATCTACAAGTTTATCCGTATCTTCCTGTGTATATTCGTCCTGCGTGTCCTTCATTGCCTTCCCGGTATTATTAACATCCTCATATCGAACCGGGTTCGTCGCCACAATCTCTTCTAAAAACGATTTCGTGATCACCCGGCCGTCCACATCAGATGGTACCGGCAGTCCCATAAGGTAGAGAACAGTGGGGAAAACATCCATGATCTCGGACTTAGGTATCTCCACGTTTTTTTTGATTTCTGGACCACGAATGATAAAAATCCCCTCCTGCCGGTGCGATCCGCTGACCTTTCTCCAGTGTTCCTCCCTGGCTATGAAGGTTTTCCGGGGAGATTTCTCGACTCCTTTTTGAGAAATCCTGGAACTGATATTATACTGGTCTTTTGTAGGGATAGTAATAATATCAGGGAATTCTTGAACATAGGGACCACTGAATATCTCTTCCCTTTTCCATGCGTGTTTTATTACATTCTCACCAGTTTCCGGATCCTTCAGCCTTTTAACCTCTCGAATTATATAATCTCTCAATGGTTCATATTCGTTTATTTCAACAATTCCCTGCGGATACCGGCCTTTCAGATTTATCCTGATACCTTCTGTTTCCCCTACGAATGCTTTGGTCTTTGCCCAGTCGATATTTGGAAAGCGAAAATAGGTCCATGTTTTAGATATTGTATCGGGGAATACTTTCATCAACGTCTGTTTCAGGTCTGGAGGTACCCTCTTGAGTAAGGTCGCCAGGGTCTTCTCCATGAATTTATAAACAGTATTCTTGTATCGCTTCTGAGATGCCTTTGAGCTTAAATAACCTAGGCTCTGAAGCCACTCATTGAGGCGAATAGTCTTGTTGGTCCGCGGCCCGGCCCCATGGTCGGACATCACCAGAAGGGTGGTCCCCTCTGGCAAGTTCCGGAGGATCGTAGCTGCAGTGCGATCTAACTCCTCATAAACTGTATATATGGCATTTTTTATCTGTTCAGGACTATCGGGATCGTAATACGGATGATTTTTATCCATGAATCTCCAAAACTGATGTTGCACATTGTCAGGGCTGTTGAACCGGACAGCAAACAGGTCCCATGGGTATTGTTCCATCAGATACAGCACCGCCTTCTCCCTCGCTCGAATGGAAGACAGCATGATATCAATAGCCTTTTTCCTACGCCTGTTATTATGGAGGTATCCTCCCAGGTGGAGATTGATTTTATAATCTGGAACAACCTTTAACAGTTCCTCCTTCAGTTCAGGGGGATGGGTGAAATTGGATTTGATGCTTGGTGTATCCAGGCCGCTGATGAGAATTCCATTGATCTTCTTTGGAGGATAGGTCATCGGAATATTCATAACGATGGATTGTTTTCCATGTTCCCCCAATAACTCCCATAAGGATTTCGCCCTGTTATCGCTGCCACTTAAAAGTTTCAACTGATAAGAATTTGGAAGGAGCCTGGTAAAACCGGAAATGGAGTGTTTTCCTGGGTTTTTGCCAGTGGCAAAGGAGGTCCAGGCAGGAGCTGAATTGGAGATTATTGTCGAATTCAACTCGCAATGGCTCCCCTCCTTCATGATCCTGGAAAAGGTGGGTAATCTCCCTTTCTCGAGCATGGGTTTCAGGATATTGAAGGTAGCGCCATCCAATCCCAGGATAAAGACTTTCTTTGACTTTGATAGTTGATCCATCTTAAAACCTCCTGCTTTTAATTGAGTCGATGTAAGAATTCCCTTCTTCTAACCTGAGGTATTGGTAACCCTTAAGGTCTTTTTCATGAAAATCATCTTCACAAGGTTATATTCAGTATAAGAAATTATTTGGAATATGAATAATAAAGTCATAAATGATATTATCCCAATGATAAAACATGCAATCGGGCTAATAGCTGCATTTAAAACCCAGGAGATGAAACACGCTACACCATATGCTATAAAAGATTTAGTAATCAAACCATATATTGGAAATGATGTTATTTCTTTATAAATGTAATAAAGACTCAGGGCAATCAATATAATTTCAGCTATTAAGGTGGCTATGGCTGCCCCAATAATCCCATATTTTGGTATTAATAAAAAATCGGCACCTGCATTAACAACGAGTGTCACCACCACTACTGCTGTAGCCAGTTTCTGTCTATGACCGGATATCATAACCCTTTCAGTTAATTTTGTTAGAAACATTAACAGTACCACCGGGCTAAATATCTGGAGTACAACCACAGCAGGCAGAAATTTCTTCCCAAGGACAAGCACCAGTATATCCTCTGAGAAAACAAACAAAAAAATTCCCAGAAAGGCTCCAACAATTATTAGAAGCTTTATGGACTGTTCATAGGCCAGATCAAACTTCTCTTTAGAGTTACCGTAATATTTTGAAATCACAGGAAATACCGCATTGGCTGCACTCTCGCCAATTCCCATAAGGCCTTGAACTATTTTATAAACACCATGAAATAATCCTACTTCAGTCTTACTCTTTATACCCGCCAGAATCAGGGTATCAATTCTAATTGCAATCTGCCGGATCAGCCTCCTTAAACCTATGGGATATCCCTCCAGGATCAAATACTTCCATAAATCAGGTTTCCATGACAATCTTGGTCTTACAAATTTTTTAAGTACTACCCAACTTATATACAAGAGGCCGATAAACCTTGACAATGCCATGTATATAAAAATACCTGCAAGACCGTATCCCAATTTTATGGCAAGAAAAGTTAGTCCCAGTAAAAACCCTTGTGTTATAAAATTCTCCAGGGCTTCATATTCCATCTTTTCGTAAGCCCTCGGAATTGACTCAAACAAATGACTTAGAAATTGAAATACAACGGCTAAAGTTGCAAAAAGAGTGATTAGTATTACTTTTGTGTCAAAGTAAAATAAAAAGACCCCGCTTGTAGTGATCCCTATAGTTAAAAGAGACAACAATAATTGGATACCAATGCCTGCTGTAAGAATATCTGGTCCCTTTTCCTTATTAATAGCTAAATCCCTGGTAATAATCGTAGGTATCCCCATACTGGATATCATTCTGAATGTAGCGACAAATGCAGTAATAAGTGCGTAAGTTCCAAACTGCTCAGAACTAAGATATCTTGCCAGCAGACCCATAGCTGCGACATCTGTTATAGTACACCAGCTATGGGCCATAAAATTTACAAAAAAATTTTTAACTGCCCTTTTCAGAGTTCCCATAATTCAATCTATATAACCTAAACCTTTGAGCCTTTCTGCTATAATTTCAGATTCATTTTCGGAATAATTGAGATCACAAGCCCCGTTCTCAGTAGCATATTCAGACTTACGAACCGGATTCTCTTTTATAAATCTTTCAGAGAATACTTCTGTAATAACCTTACCATCGAAATCACCTGGGATAGGAATACCGAGGTAATAAAGAATTGTTGCTGTAACATCGTATAAATGTATATTTTGTATTTCATCACCCCTATTAATTTCATTGCCATAAATCAAAAAGATCCCTTCTCGTCTATGAATTCCACTCGGCCTGCTAATGGTTTCAGCTCTACTTAATTCCTTTCCAGAAATGACCTCAATAGGTAGCCCATTTTTACTGGTGTATCCTGGTCTAACTGTAAATTGATTATCTTTCCACTCAATAAAAAGGTCTGGTGCCTTATTAATATGGGGTCCCCAGTAAACTTCTTCCTTTCTTATAACTCTTTTTACAATATGTTCCCCGTTTTCCGGAAATGTCAGATTCAGAAGATCATGTTTTATGGCCTCTATCAGCGATTCATATTCTTTGCCAGCCTCTACTGTACCAGAAGGAAATTTGTCTTTAGCATTTATATACACTGCAGGTGCATTCTCCCATGAAAATGCTTTTGTATTCTCCCAATCAATCTTCAAATTGCGTAGAACAGAGTTGGCCCGGTTTTTTAGGCCAGGGCTGAGGTTCCTGAGTCTCCTCTTCCATTTTCTGCTCAAGCTGCTCCTGGCAAAGATATAAGACCTGCCCAATAACCTTTTGAAATAATTTTCAGTAAGACTCTGAATTGAAGTGTTTGATTTGAATCTTAAATATCCCTTGTCTCTTAGCCAGTTATTAATGAAGAATGTCTTATTACTTGATGGCCCGGCTCCATGATCTGACATAATTATTACTGAATAATTATTTCCTGCTGTATCAATAATATCACGTATTGCTCCATCCAATCTTTTATAAACATCGTATATTGCGCTACCAAATCTTTCCCTTTCCGGAGAGGAGTATGCCGGATGTAATTTATTAATATATTTCCAAAAATGATGTTGAACTCTATCTGATTCAGTAAAAACTACCATAAAGAAATCATACTCGTCTCTTTTTAGAAGATACTTGGCAATAGAAATTTTCGCATTAATACACTCATGCAATTTTTCTATCGCTTGTTTAAACCTCCCCTGTCTTACCAGTGCTGACGCCCCTGCTTCAATAATATACTCCCCTACTTTTTCTTCAATTTCCCCTACAATCCCATCAGGATATGCAAATCCATGGTGATTTTTAGAAGGAGCATCCGGTCCAGAAATAAAAAACCCATTTACTTCCTCTGCAGGATAAGAAGTAGGAACATTTATAATTCCGACCTTTTTGTCATGTTCACTCAAAATCTTCCATAATGATTTACCACTCCTGAAAGATCCGTTTATAAATCTGACTCCATAGCTGCCGGGGTTGTTTTCAAAAAAACCAAAAATCCCATGTTTTCCAGGATTCTTGCCAGTAATAAAGGTTGACCATGCACATGGGCTGTTCGTGTCAAGAGTTGATTCCAAAACACCATGGACCCCTTGTTTTAACAACCTGTTAAATGTTGGCATCATACCTTCATTAACTAACTGGTTTATAATTTGAAAAGTGCCACCATCTAAACCAATAACCAAAAGCTTCTTTTTCATTCCTCAGTTCTCTTAATTCTTAAACAGACAAGAGGTATCTGCCTAATAGATTCAATCAATATACCCTAATCCCCGCAACCGCTCCTCTATGCTTTTTGATTCGTTGCCGCTGTAAGTAACAGTTTTATTCTCAGATATAATTTCACTATTGACCAGGGTTTGTCTGATAAGGTTTTTGTCTGCAAAATCTTTTTCAAAAAACTCAAACAATACCCTCCCATCCATATCTGAAGGCACTGGTATTCCTGATCTGTAAAGTATAGTCGGGGCAAGGTCCATTATGCTGGCCTCTGGCAGACCTTCTCCATGTTTGATATGCTCCCCTAAACCAATCAGAATTCCGTAATCCCTATGAATACCGCTTGGCCTGATAAGATTCTCCGATCTCTCCAGCTCTTCATGCGACAATCTTTTAAGAAAACCATTACTGGCGCCGGGTTCAGTGGGACGGTGGACATAAGTATGATTCTTCCACTCGAATATGATATCAGGAGCCCTGTAGAGGTCTTCCCCTGAATATACATCTTCCTTCCTCCAGACCCTTCCAACTACCTTTTCATTGGTCTCAGGGCATCTGATTTTACCCAGTTCCTTTATGATCTTCTTGCAAATTTCTTCGTATTCCCTTCCCTGGGAGACTATACCTGAAGGCTCTCTCCCTTTCAGGTTGATAAATATAGCGGGATGATTCTCCCTCGAATACGCAGAGGTGCGTGACCAGTCTATACCCTGAAGTGATAACAGTGAATCAACCCTGTTCCGCAATTCAGGGAAGTAACGGAGGAGTCTTTCCTTCATTCTCCTTGAGAGCCTCTTTTTCACCACCTCATCTGTAACTGAGAGTATCTGCCTTAAAACCCTTTTCCCTTTCCTTACAATGTCTCCATTGGACTCATAAGCTAATAAACCTATTCCACTGAGCCACTTGTTTATAAACATTGTCTTATTGCTGGCCGGGCCAGCGCCATGATCAGACATGATAAATGTCGTGCTGCCCCCGCCGGTTTCTTCTAATAGTTCACCAATGGATTGATCAAGCTTCTGATATACCTTTAATATTGCCTGAGAATAAGGTTTATCAGCGTATATTTTTGATTCCCTTCTTTCCGGATCAATATATTTCCAGAAATGATGCTGCACCTTATCTGACTCAGTAAACACAATCATGAAAAAGTCAGGTTGATAGCGTCTCAATAAAAATATGGCTCCCCTTGTCCTCACTTCAATAGACTCCAGGAGCTTCTCAAGCGCCAGATGAGGTTCACCTCTCCGTATGTAACCCCAAATCCCTGCCTCGAGTATATATCCGCCGGCATTTTCCTGGAGGGTCTGGACTATTCCAGAAGGATATGAAAAATTATCTTTATCAACACCAGGTGCATCGAGCCCGGGAATAAAAAAGCCATTGACCTCCTCTGCCGGATAGGTAATTGGTACATTAATAACACCCACACTTTTACCTCCCTCGCTCAGTATCTTCCACAGGCTCTTCCCCTTTCTGAAACTCGCATTAATAAATCTGATCCCATAATCATCTATTTTGGGTTCAAAGAAATCGTATATCCCGTGTTTACCCGGGTTCTTTCCGGTTATAAAAGAGGACCATGCCTGGGCGCTGTTGGATAAAGGGGTCGATCGTAGCCTAGCACTGATCCCACTGTTCAAACACCTTTCCAGATTGGGAAGCCTTCCCTCTTTGACCCACGGATCAATCAGATCAAATGTGGCCCCATCGAGACCTATTACCATTACTTCAGGTTTTTTCATATCAGTCTACGTATCCGAGACTCTTAAGACGTTCTTCTATTTTTTTTGCATCTTCCTCTGTATAGGCGCCATCTTCCTGCTTACGAGGGTCACTTTCGTGTCTATCGGTCACCGGTAGCCTTTGGCTCTGTAATGGATTGAGAGAAGTGGTAAACGCCTCTTCAAGTATCTTTCCATCAATATCTTCCGGAATAGGCGCTCCCATGAGGCCAAGGATAGTCGGCGCGAGGTCAATAATCCTTGCGCCCTGTATCTTATATCCCTTCCTGATTCCATTGCCGCTCATTAATAAGACGCCATTAGGACGGTGGTTTCCACCCTTCTGAAGACTCGACCAATCGCTGTAATCACTGTGTTTCAGGCTTGACTCAAAGATATTCTTATTGCGATCATCATAACCCGGCCAGGACGTATATCTGTGCCCCTTCCATGTAACCAGTAAGTCAGGAGCAAAATCTATGCATTCGCCATGATAGACCTCCTCTCTCCTGTAAACCCCCTCAACGACAGGCTCGCCCGTCTCAGGGTCTTTTAGTTTCTTAAGTTCGTCGATTACCCTCTCCCTCAGAGCCTCATACTCCTTGCCCGGCTTCACGGCGCCCATCGGCATCTTGCCTTCCAGATTGATAAAAAGATTCGTGCTCTCTCTTCCAAAAGAGTATACCTTTGTTCTTTTCCAGTCTATTTCTGAAAAAACAATATTAGACTTTACCTTCTGCCTGAGATCCGGAAATTTCCTTTTCAGCCACTCAAGCCCCTGTGGTGGAACAGACCTTTTAATAATATGATGCAATCTCTTCATGACGCTTAAAGAAAGGGCTTTCTTGCCACTGGACGAATAGGTTAGGAGTCCTATAGATTCAAGCCATTTATTGATAAAAATTGCCTTATGGCAGGGACCGGCGCCATGGTCAGACATAACAATAAAATTTGTCTGATCGGGTAGTAAGGAGACAATATCTCCTAACATCTGATCAATTTTTATATAACAGTCCCTTATAGCGCTTCCGTATCTTTTATGTTCTTCAGGAGATATTCCGGTAAATGAATCATCCATATATTGCCAGTATCCATGTTGTATAAGATCAAGAGAATTGAAGACCATCATAAAGAAATCCCAGTCATATTCCTTCATCATGTAAGCAGTCAATCTATGGTGAAATTCGGTTATTTTATTAATCTGCTTCAGGAAGGACGATGGGTCCTGTCCCTGTGGATAATCCCTTAATATGTACTCTCCCAACGCATTTTTTATGTTTCCAAGTATATGAGGGGGATAGACAAAATCCGAATCAACCCCCGGAGAATCAAAACCGGATATCATCACTCCGTTGACCTTTTCAGGCGGGTATGTCATGGGAACGTTCAAGACAACCACCTTTTTCCCATGCTCGCTCAGGAGCTTCCAGAGCGAGTCTCCTCGCCTCATCCCGCCGTTGGTATAAAGGAGTTCATAGCTGCATGGCTTATGAACTACAAAGTCATAAATACCGTGTTTACCAGGATTCTTGCCCGTAATGAAGGACGTCCAGGCAGGCGGGCTCAATGGATGGAGTGTGGATTCTAATGTTCCCCATACCCCATTCCGTGTTAATCTGGAAAAATTCGGCAGGAGTCCTTCTTCAATCCATGGGGTAATCAAATCCCACGTTGCAGAATCCAAGCCTAAAACGAATACCCTGTTTTTTATATGTGCCATTATGTGTGGAACCTGTTAAAATGCGATTCTGGTTAAAAAGGTTTTAACTACTGCTGCTTTCCAGCAACGGCCGTGCGTCTTCTTTCAAAGAGTATCATGGAGAAGAAGCGCCGCAGGAGCCAAAGGTTTCTTGTCAATTGAGAGCCCCTTTCAGGTCCCAGCAGTAACCGCCGGACTCTTTGGCGAATATGGGCAAAAGAAGAATAGTAATTTAAGTAGGAATCCTTAACCGCCATCTTAATCTCCCCTTTTGTGAGTCCGGGGTAGCTCAAAACCCCGCCATGTACTCCATCAAAATCCTCCCAGCAATCATAATCTATCCAACCCTTTTCCTGGCATTCTTTAAAAAATCTTGTGCCAGGGAAGGGGATACAGATGCTGAACTGGACTGAATCGGGGGATAACCTTTTTATAAACTGCCTCGTTACTCTGATTGATTCCCAAGTCTCACCAGGATTACCGATCATTACTGTAGCATGGGTCACGATATTTACCTTTTTACAAAGGTCAAAGGCATTTATAATATCTTTTAGCACATAATGCTTCTCTATAGTATCAAGAAGGTCCTGAACTCCACTCTCCACGCCAAATTTAATCAAGTAGCATCCTGAATCCTTCATGAGTTTAATTCGCTTGAGTGTAACGTCATCTGTCCTCGACAGACAGCCCCATGTAATGTCTAACCGTTCATCAATAAGCCTTTGACAGAGATCCTCCACCCTCTTCCATGAGGCAGTAAAGTTATCATCTTCAAAGTAGAAAAATTTTACGCCAAACTCTTCTTTAAGCCATTTTATTTCTGAAATAATATTATCGAGACTCCGAAGCCTCAATTTGTCCTGAAAAAAGATCTGCGGATAAAGGCAGAAGGAACAATGATAGTTGCAACCCCTGCTTGTCCACATAGACGCTATCGGATGTTTTCTCGATGGAAGCATTGATTCAGAGTAGTTGTTGATATCAATCTTGTCATAGGCTGGAAATGGGAGCTGATCGAGGTCTTTTATTAAAGGCCGTATACCGGTATTTATTACCTTATCTCCATCTCTGTAAACTATACCCTTTACCTTGCTGAGATTATTAATATGTTCTGCAATATCACTGATTGTCTCATCATATTCACCGAGGGCAATTATATCCAGCTCCGGATCCTCACTCATGACCTCATCGGGAAATGCAGTAACGTGGGACCCAACCATAATCTTCCTGGTCTTTACGGTATCATTCAGGAGTTTTAAAAGTTTTCTGTCGTGGTCGAAACTTGGAGTAGAGGTGTTTATGACACACAGGTGAGGACCAAAATCGGTAACCTCCTTTAAGAGCGCAGGATAGTCGAGTCGCCTCGCGGGTGCATCCCATATTGCTGTCTCATGTCCCCTTTCCGCTGCTAAAGAAGCTGCATACATCTGAAAAAGAGGTGGCGGGTTAATTTTGCCTCCGGGATTTTTGTGGGCCCATCGCTGGGTTCTATGTCCATATTCAGGCCACGGACCATCTATAAATGCAATTCTCAATTCTCGATCCTCTTTATAGCCTGCTCAAGCGACTTTCCAACAACACCCCAGTCATAATGTTCTTTGATAAACCTTCTTGCACTGCCTTTCTTAAGGTTCTTTTGAGATACATCCAGGACCATGTCAGCCATGGCTTCAGTAGTTGGTTGGCAGAGGAAACAGTATTCACCGAGGGTATCTCTGGATTCTCCTGCAAGATGTCCAACCACTTGCAGGTTCATGGACAGGTATTCAAGGAGTTTCAAAGATACTCTCGTTTCATTTGCAAGGTCATCAGACATAAAAATAAGGCCTGTATCCGAGGCTGCAAGATAGCGGGGGACTTGAGAATGGGGAACCCTTCCAGTAATAATTACATGATTGCTAATCCCCAGGGTAGATATGAGGTCCATATATTCCTTCTCTAAAGGGCCTCCCCCACCAATTATCAGAAGTATGGCATTACTATGCCTCTTTATGATTTGCTGCATCGTATTTAAGATTGTATGGAGGTCCCTCGCACTCCCATAAGTAAAAGAACCGAGAAAGGCATAGACCTTTTTACCCTCTAAGTTAAGAGACCTCTTCTCCTGAAGTGGATCAAATTGAACGGGGTCAAACAATTCTGTATCAACACCCTGAGGTACTATAACTGCCTCTGTTCCACCCTCATCTTTAATATACCTTTTAAGATACTGGTTATGTGTTGTTGTCAAGTCTGCCCATCTGGGCATCAACTTTTCTGTAAGGGAAGTCAATCTCTTCCTCAGGGGACTTTTGAACCATAAAGAGTCGAGGTCATCGCAATCTACTATAACCCTCTTTCCGCGGAGTTTGGCTATGATAAGGCATGGGAGGGTGAGGGGCCATGCCTTCTGCAAAAATACAAGGTCAAAATCCTCTCTCAGGCAAAGGAGAGATCTTTTAATTGAGGCCATGATAAAACCAGAGAGTGAACCTGTCTGGGGTATTGATATAACCCTGTTACCGTTTTTTATTTCAGATGGAAAAACCCCATTCTTATCATTGCAGTTAGACTCAAGATAACAGACCTTGTGTTTTACCATTAAAAGCGACGCCAATCTCCTTGCCCGATAGGTAGAACCATGACGTTCTTCCATTACATTAATAAATAAGATATTCATTCCCGCATAAATAAAATGAAAATTCCTTACATTAGACCTTTTTGCCAACATCAGACTCATCGTTGCTGCTATAATATTTGTAGTAACGGTAGTAACCATGGCCACCACGTAATATTTTTTGCTTATTTAAAACAACACCTAAAAGCGTAGCCCTGGCTGTCCGGAAAACCTCCTCCATCTGGGTAACGGTTTCAAAGGTAGCTCTTCTACTCTCCACTACATTTATAACACCGTCAATATATCGGGAAGTAATTATCGCATCGTCCACTACAAGCGCTGGAGCCGAGTCCAGCACAAGGAGGTCATATTTTTCTGTTAACTCGGCGACTAATTGCTGCATCTTGTGAGATTCCAGCAGCCTGGCTGGGTCTGGCGGAATGGGACCTGTTGGCATGACATACAACCCTTCAAGGTCTGTATCGAAAATGACGTCCTTGACTTCTTTCTCGCCAAGAAGAACACTTGTGATGCCTATGGTATTTTCTATGTTAAAATGTTTGTGCACACCGGGTTTTCTCAGGTCGGTGTCGATAAGGAGAACCCTTTTGCCTTCCCTTATCAAGGCAATGCCCAGGTTTACTGCCGTTAAGGTCTTACCTTCCTGCGGTTCTGCGCTCGTTATCATAATATGCCGCAGTGGCTTATCTAAACTGGAAAAACGTACGCTATTTTTGACTGTTCTGTATGCTTCACAAATAGGATCCGTAAACTTTCTCCCGGAAATAAGGAGCGGAGTCCCCTTCTTGATCTTTGGTATAATACCTAAGAACGAAACTTGTTTAATCTTCTCAATATCCTCAGCGCCCTTTATTGTAGTATCGAGGTTATCAAATAGTAAAGCTAGTCCTACACCGCTAAAAAGCCCAAGAAAAATTCCTACTGCAAAGTTTACCACCTTTTTTGGTTTGGTGGGTTTGCCGATAGGCAACTCATACGCGGGATCTACGATACGAATATTTGAAAGTGTTGTTGCCTCCGCAATACCAATTTCGCTTTTACGTTGCAAGAGGAACCTATAGATGTTTTCTGCAACGGAAAGTTGAAGTTGAAGTCTGGCTTGCGACATGACCTTCTCAGGCAGTGTTCTAAAAAGAGCTGAATATTTATCTATGTCTGCGTTTACGCCCACAAGATGAACTTCGAGGGACGCAATTTCTCTCTCTAAATCCGATAAAAGGCTGTTTGAATTCTGATAAACCTGAATCTCATTAGCAAGGTTCTCTTTGGCTTTTTTAAGTTGACTCCTTATTGAAACTACTTCCGGATGGTCTTCTGTTACCTCCTGGGTTGCCTTGACTAGCAGTATCTCTAGTTCTTCGATTTTATCCCTTTGCGACTTTACTGTAGGATTTTCCGTCATAACCGATGGAATTATCCTCGTTAAATCCATCTTACCGACCTGTTCCCTTAATACCCGGAGTTTTGCCCTGGCTTGTTCCAGGTCTATTACATTATCTTCCTTTTGTTTGTAAAGTTCAGCAACCTTCTCAATTGCCACTTTTATTTCAGAATCAAGATCAACGGTTTGCTCCCTCTCTTTAAACCGCTTAAGGTCAGACTGGTACTTGTAGTAGTCCCTCGTTACTTTCTTGATTTGTCTTTCAATAAAAGACTTTGCGCTTGAATATTCTTCCCTCGAGAGTTTAAGATTGAATTCAACAATTTCTTTCGCCAGTGAATTTGCTATGCCCTGTGATAGCTTAGGGTTCTTTGTGCCACACGTTATTGTAAAAAGGTTTGCATCAAGCAATTGGACTATACTAACGTACGGCAAAGGAAATATATACGAAAGGATACCTGGTTTTAGTAACGTATCCGGGCTCATAGGTTTGCCGTCCCTGCCTTTCAAGTCATATTTCTTTATTACAGGTTCAATGACAGGCCTAACTGAGGCAACTGCTATCGTCGTGCTAATTTCTGAGGTTGAACCAACCGCTGCAAGGCTTCCAAAATCTTTAAGGGTGGAACTGAATAAAGAAGCGCTTGAAGATGCAGGGCTAGTCATTATCAATAGTTTGGCGTATGTTTCATAGGTGGGATGTATTAGATACGTGCATGCAATTGTAGCGCTTACAATTACCAGGAATGCCTGAATTGCAACCCACATCCTTCTTCTGAGGATGCAAAAAAACTCTTTTATGTCCATAAAAACTTTCTAACCAGGAAAACTTGGCATAAGTAAAGTAGTAATGAGGTTATCAAAAAAAGCCAAAGATTTCAAGGGTTAAAATAAATCATTGATTTTTAATTTAGATTTTGTTATTTTTAACATTTTAAATAATCTTTATCCGAGGTTTATCTTCACAGTTTTTAAATATAACAACAGAAATCACAGATTTCGCCGTGAGCGCTCAGTCGAACGATTTCACAGATTGCACAGATTATTATGATTATTGTTACAGACAGAGGATATGAAAAGGAGATACAAGAAACTATCCTGAAATTTCAGGGTGGAAATGGAAAAATCACATTACCACATATTTTATTTTACAATCTCGACACTGAATACCTAATGGAAAATCCACCATATCAGCAATCAAATCTCTCGAAGCAACTCTCAACCATTCTCAATGGTAATAACTCTGAAATCGTCATATTTGCTTCACCACACATTACCTATGATATAATTACGGATGTCATGCTTAACTGCTCTGAAAAATCATATAAATTCAATATGCTAAAACATCTGCATGAAAAAACTGTTGGAAAGGTCAGAAGAACAAGCAAGATTGGTGACATATGTGTAGTTAATTTGTTAAAAGAAAACCTTCCTGTCGCGAGTAGGTGGATTAAAAGGTGCATGGATATATTTTTGTCTATTACGGCATTCATTCTTTTTTCTCCTTTACTGATAATTGTGCCTTTCCTAATAAAATTAACGAGTAAGGGTCCAATTATCTATACACAGATTAGAGCAGGCCTTAATGGCAGGCCATTCAAACTCTATAAGTTTCGCACCATGGTGTCAGACGCAGACAAAATCCTGCATAACTATATAGATATAAACAAATTAAAAGAACCTGTCTATAAATTTAGAAACGATAAGAGAGTAACGCCTTTAGGAAAAGTATTACGAAAAATGAGTATTGATGAGTTGCCACAAATACTTAATGTCCTGAAAGGAGATATGAGCTGGGTTGGTCCAAGGCCTGAAAATGTAAAGCTTGTTAAACGCTACAATGGTGTATTCAAAACGAGGCTCATGGCGAAACCGGGTATTACCGGCTTGCAGCAGATTAAATGCAGAGGTATAAATTCGATGACGGAAAGAATAAAGTACGACAAGCAATACATCGGGGAACAGTCCACCTGGCTTGACTTGAAGATACTTTTCCAAACCATAAAGGTTGTATTATCCGGCGAAGGGGCATGGTAATGTAACTTCTCAGGTTTAATCCTGACGAATTAATCCTGACGAATTGGATCCTTTTTTGATTAGTAGGCGTTCGTAGAAGGCTGCCTTTTCAATATCAACAAACGGTCCCATAATTGTTTGTATACGTCTGAAAAACCTCTCTACATTGGCTATAGAAACGGTTGGTACGTAGAGCATGTCGCCGGTTTGGAGTGTAATGTTGTCTCGAAAATCACCCTCTTTTAATGCAACTTCCAGATTCAGTTTTCTCAATTCTGGTTTATTTATCCCTCCTCTGGCGAGTAGGATGCTATTTAATTTTGCATCTGCATTTACTCCACCAGCGGCAGTTATAGCTTGTAAAACTGTGGGACTACTATCAGCAGGAAAGATACCCGGGTTGTTTACCTCGCCCAAGACAAAAAACTTACGGCTCTCAACAGATTTAATCGTTATACTCACCTGCGGATCTTTTATATACTTTGAAAGCTTTTCGGTAATTTCTTTTCTCAATTGAAATACCCCAACCCCCATTGTTTGAATTTCACCAACGAGTGGATAATAATATCTTCCTGGTGGTATTATTTTTATAGTTCTATTAAAATCGCTATTGCGCCACACGAGTATTTCAATCTCATCACCCGGGCCTAATATCATATCAGAAACTTCCACTTTGATAGGAACCTCAGAAATGCTGTTATCCTCTGCCGAAGACTGATTAACATCAGATGTCCTCCTATTAACAGAAGAACAACCCACGAATATTAACAATAGCACCAAAATAGAACACAGCAAAGTATTTAACCACTTTATTACAGGCATCTTTTATCCTCCATCACGTATTACTTTTTCAAATGAGTTATAAAGCATGACTCATTAAGAGTTATCTAATAGAAAGGAATTTGTACAGAAAGAAGAAATAGATTTACAAAATAGCAGTGCCCATCTTGTACAATAAATCGGTCATAAAATTTAAAATTACTATACAAGGGAGAGCATAAAAATAATGATACCATTATTGCGAACTGAAAGCCAGCAAAAACCGTTATTTGGGTCTGCGACAAATTTATGAGTAAATTTGACTTTCTCATTGTTTTATAATCCTCCTGTTAATTAACAGGAGGATTATATGAAACTATATGAATTGGAAAAATAGAAGGATAGACTATTAAAAGAAATTCAGGGTGTTGGAGACATGAGAAGCGGTAGTTTGAGTGTTCGTTACCAAAGATGTAGTAAAAGTCCCTGTGTTTGTGATGATCCAAAACATCCAGGGCATGGACCAATTTATTCCTTTTCTAATGATGAATTTGTAGAGTATCGGGAAAAATCGTTACTCACCGTTTTAGGGGATGTATCTGTGAACCGGGCTTATTATTATGACAAGGCTTGTCCTCATGAAAATAAGGCAGATGAATTTGGCAAAAGGATTTATGGAGAGGCGATGCGTCGTGGTTTGCAGAGGGCGGAAAAGATTTGTGTGATAGGAGATGGCGCTCCATGGATATGGAATATTGCTGATGAGCAGTTTTATGGAGATATTCAGATTATTGACCTTTATCATGCCAGAGATCACTGCTGGAATGTTGCCAGGGTATTTTGGGGTAATAATAAAGAGAAAATGAACCGATGGGCAAAGATTGAAACAATCCGGGATGCACTGGACAGTTAAGGGAGCGAATAGTATTATTGCCTTGCGTTGCTGTTTTATCAGTAATCGCTGGGAAGATTTCTGGGAGTATCTGGCATGTGCTTAAATACTACCCATAAATTTGTTGCACACCCTAAATGTGACGGTATCTCCACATTCTTTATGATTATGGCGCCGGTAGATATTCCGTCTCTACCCATCTGTTTGAAGACGTTGGTGGTTATTCCCGGAACATCTTTTACAGGAAGATAACAAAGCGATAGACCTTTGTGCGCAAGCTCCGGGCTTGTCTTTACAACTGTCACATAACCTCCTCCATATTTCGTTGCTTCTCTGACACCGCTTATAAAGGTTTTTGAGCCGTTTACCGCTAATTTTTCTCCCTCTTTTTTCATGGTAGTAGATATGGAAACTACATCAGAACCTCCAGCCGCCTCAGTCGAAGCGATACCCAGAAAAGCCTTTCCTTTCGTAACATCAGGCAGGAGTTCTTCTTTAGCCTTTTTGCTCCCGTATCTGTTCATCAGGAATCCCCATCCGGCTTCCACCAGATAATAAACAGCAGTAGCCATGCTGATATCGGCCCTGGCAATTTCCTCAGTCGCTATTGCAGTTGTAACGAAGTCTGCTCCTGATCCGCCGTAATCCTGCGGGATAGTTATGCCAAGCAGTCCAAAAGATGCCATGTCATACAGAACTTCTCGGGGAATCTCCCCTTTCTCGTCTATTTCATTGGCAAATGGCGCAATCTTTTTTTCGCAGAACTCTCTCACAGACTTTCTGAAAAGTTCCTGTTCTTCAGTAAATGAAAAATCCATAGTTATAATTTCCTTATTAAGTTAATACTGAGCCTGTAACCACTGCTCTTAACTCCGGGAAAGAGGTAGTGGGCGTGTATAAAAGTCAGAACCAACAGCGTAGCTGGTGGCTTGATTAGCCCTAAAAGGGCATTGTTACTGGCAACCCCTTAAGGGGTTACTCTCTCGTATACCCGTTTTTCCTTATAATGGCCGTTTAGTGGCCAATCTCGTATATTAATTTCATGTTAAATGCCCGTACTACTTGCTTCCCTAAAAGGGATTACTTAGGAGTCTCTCTTTTTCAAATACTTCAACATAGCTTTTGCTATTCACACCCGCTTAGCGGGTGGTTTAGCTTTGGAATTATGGAAAAACTATAAGTGCCCTCTGATTTTGTGGTAGCGGGAGTTTTCTCCTGCTACTGATGCATAGTCAGGAGGAAACTTCTGACTTCACAAAAACTATCTGTGGTCTCCGTGTCTCTGTGGCTAGAAAGTCGAAAGCCTGATTTATCGAAAAGAACTTGAGATAAGGTGCTCGATTAATCGGTGTCCATCCTTTATGTGGAGGCCGGAGGCATGGGCGTTAGCCTCGGTATACGGAAGCCCAATTCCTTTTTCTATCCCCGTGCCATAGGCCGCAAACGGGACTGATTCTGGGGTATGAGTCCGTTTTACAATGGGAGTGTAATGGTCTGGAAGTACTAAGATACGAAGGTCTCTAAATTTGTTCCTTGCTGCGAGGATTGGCCCTATTATCTTGCTGTCTATCTGTTCAATAGCCAGTACCTTTTCGTGTACGTTACCCTCGTGTCCAGCCTCATCAGGGGCCTCAATGTGTATTAATACAATATCATGGGTTTCTAATGCCTTGATCGCATATTGACCCTTATTGGCATAATTAGTATCAAAGTAGCCAGTAACGCCTGGCACGTCTATGATGTCCAATCCAAGATAGCAGGCAATGCCCTTAATCAAATCCACAGCGGTAATAACGGCGCCTGTGAGATTAAACCGTTCTTTAAAAGTGGGCATGTTGGGGCGATGTCCCTGTCCCCACAGCCAGATCATGTTGGCGGGGTTTTCCTCCAGGTCTACACGAACTTTGTTTATATCATGATTAGAGAGTGTCTCCCGGGAACACTTCATAAGGTCAACAAGGATTTCGCTTCCATTTCCTTTGGGAAGATGTTTTCGGATTGATTGCCCCATGATGTCGTGAGGTGGAAAACATTTGGCATCCATCTTCTGTGTACCTCTGTATACCATGATATGCCTATAGCTTTTGCCTGCGTAAAATTGAATGGTATCATTTCCCAGTTTTTCATTGAGTAGTTTAACTAGAACATCTGCTTCGTCCGTTTTTATGTGACCAGCG
>Ga0209324_10000775_pt1 | contig 22039 bp, 18 predicted proteins | sample Rifsed19ft3_FD_184015 | JGI IMG/M metagenome (GOLD analysis project Ga0209324, IMG submission 184015) | Soil microbial communities from Rifle, Colorado, USA - sediment 19ft 3 (version 2) | ecosystem: Environmental > Terrestrial > Deep subsurface > Rock core/Sediment | place: Rifle, Colorado...
GTTTAGCCTGGCGAGCAGTAAACAGGGCTTGCTGCCCATCGCCAGCCAGAGCCACCTCGAACCCTTCCTGGGTCAGGTACTGCTTCAAGAGGTTACGCAGCTCTTTTTTGTCATCAACGACGAGGATCTTCTTTGCCATGGCTTGTCTGGTTTCGGTTCCAAACAATATTGTACCTGGATTCAGCAGGCGGGAGCGCAGTATTGCGACTGCGCTCCCTTTTTGGATTGTTTTGAATTTCCGGGAACCAGCCACGCTCTGAAAGAAACTGGCCCAGTCCCATGCTTCGATTACAGGTTGGCTCAGGCGCCGCTGGAGAGGGTTACCTGGAGAGCGCCAAAACGCATGGCTTAACCTCTAAACCCGCGCCCATGGAAGCCGCCGCGCCCACCGAAACCAAAGCCTTGACCTAGAAAACCTTTATCCAGGCCTTCCAGCAGCCAGTCAGCATGTTCCTGGGTGATGGCGCCATTTTGCAAGGCTTGCTCGACCCTCGTGCGGATGGTTGCTTCGCGTTCGGCCTGGACCGCGGCCTCCACCGTAGCCCTGAGCTCAGCCAGGTCGATGCCCTTTTCCTCGGCCTCTTTTTCGCGAAGGCCCACGCTCGCTATCTCGGGGTCGGTGAAAATGCCTGCCGGTATCACCGAATAGTCCATCTTCGCTTCCTTGCCAAGGGCATTGTTAGCGGCCACTATGCCCTGGACCGAAGCAACATGCGCGAGCAGCATCTTGCCCGTGACATCTCCTATGGCGTAGATGCCCTTTACGCTCGTCTCCATGTGATCGTCAACGGCAATCCTGCCCTTTTCGACTGTGACTCCGAGCTTGTCGAGCCCAAGACCTACCGAATTGAACGAGCGTCCTATGGCGACCATGACCTTTTCGGTTATGAACTCGCGCCCGTCCTTCAAGGTGGTCTTGACCCTTCCTTCTTCAGCGGTGACGGACTCGACCTGGACTTCGGTCAACACCTGCACTCCGGTTTCCTTGTACCTTTTCGCGATGACCCTGGAGACCATCTTGTCTTCGGTGGAAAGTATGGTCGGAAGCAGCTCGACTATCATGACCTTGCTGCCGAAAGAGGAGAACATTGAGGCGAACTCGCAGCCCATGACTCCGCCGCCTATGATGAGGAGCGATTCCGGGACCTTCTTTATGTCGAGCATCTCGGTCGAGGTGAGTACATTCTTCCTGTCTATGTTGAAAGCCGGTATCAAGGCCGGCTCCGAGCCTGTCGCGATTATTATCGACTTGCAGGTTATCTCTTCGACGCCGTCGGCCTTCGTGACCCTGACCTTTCCGGCAGCTTCTACAAAACCGTCGCCCCTTATGACCTCGACCTTGTTGCCCTTCAAGAGCTGCTCTATGCCGCCGACGAGCTTTTTTACTACCCCGTCTTTTCTTTCCACGGCCTTTGAGAGGTCAAAGCTCACTTCGCCCACATTTACGCCGAACTCGGCGGCGTGCTTCGCGGCTTCCAGTGCTTTTGCCGAGTAGTAGAGCGCCTTCGTAGGTATGCAGCCCCAGTTAAGGCAGGTGCCGCCGATCTTATTTCTCTCGATGAGCGCCGTTTTAGCGCCAAGCTGGGCGGCCCTTATAGCCGCGACATACCCGCCGGGGCCTGCCCCGATGATAATAACATCGAACTCTCTCATCCATCCCCCCTGGAAACTGTGATGACAACTTCAGCAGGTTGCTGAAAAAGCTCCATCTGCTTTGTCGTCATCGTCGCGCGTCATTGCGACGTACTTGAAAGTACGCCTCACTCCCACTCCTCGACTCCTCGCATCTGAACCTTTTTGAGCAACCTATCACTGACTCAGTCGTTTTTAAAATATCCTGCCAGCATCTTTTCTTATATCACAGCACTTCTAATCTTTTCCAGCACCTTTAAACCGTATTTCAATTTCCCGCTCAAACTCCCCGGCGTACGAAAAACTCACGGTTATCCTGCACTCGTCCAGTAGCTCCGGGGCCTTGTCTGCCCACTCTATGGCGGCAACGCCCTGTCCGTATATGTACTCTTCCAGGCCAGCGCTATGGAACTCTCCGGCCACGCCTATCCTGTACAGGTCTATGTGGTAAAGCGGCAGGCGCCCGCCCTCGTAGATGTTTATTATCGTAAAGCTCGGGCTCTTGACAAAGCCCCTTGCCCCTAACCCTTTGGCGATGCCCCTTACAAAGCGGGTCTTGCCGCCGCCAAGCTCTCCCGTGAGAGCGACCAGGTCGCCTTCCTTGAGAGATGAGGCAAGTTCCTCTCCAAGGCGTTCCGTCTCTTCAGGGGAAGCTGTTTTGTAGCGGGCTGCCTCCTGCATTAGACAGTCCCGACGAATGAATTGACAAGAGAAGGGATGTAACCAAGAAGGTCGGTCGCTATCATGCCGAGCTCGCCGCTTTTCTTTTTCGCCTCGTCACCAGCAAGTCCGTGGATATAGACGGCCGCTGCCGAAGCCTCAAAAGCGTTGTAGCCCTGCGCCAGAAATGCACCGAGCATGCCAGCGAGTATGTCGCCTGTCCCGGCCGTGGCAAGGCCGGGGTTGCCCGTGGGGTTCAAATATACCTGTCCGTTCGGGCACGATATGACCGTGTACGCGCCCTTCAGGACGACGGTCGCGCCAGTCAGTTCCACGAGCTTTTCCGCAGCCCCCAATCTGTCGGCCTGAATGGCTTGTATCTTCATATTGAGGAGCCGTGACATCTCGCCCGGATGGGGCGTCAAGACCACTTCGGCCTTCAACGCCTTGAGCGACGCTATCTTCGGAGCGAACGAATTGAGGCCGTCGGCGTCTATTACGACAGGTATGTGGATATCCTGTAATATGAGTTCGATGAGCTTCATCAACTCTTCGGAAGTGCCTGCCCCCGGGCCGACGACGAGCGCGGTCTTGTTGGCTGCGATACGCCTTATCTCCTCATAAGAGGCGATCCCGAGCTTCCTGCCGGGAGTCTCCGGCAGGCCGACTGTCATTACCTCGGTAGTCTTTACTTCCATTATGTCGTGGAGGCTCTCTGGTACGCCGACGGTCACAAGGCCTGCCCCGGCGCGAAGAGCGGCGGCCCCGGACATGTACGCCGCGCCTGTCATGCCAGGGGAGCCTGCAAGAATGAGCAGGTGTCCGTGGGAGGACTTGTGAGACTCGGACTTCCTGGGCTTCAATATCCCTGATATGTCCGCTGGGCCAAGAAGGTTCCATTTGATGGAAGGTTCGTCAAGTACTTCTCCGGGTACGCCTATGTCGACGACCTCGACCCTGCCCGCGTGCGCCCTTCCCGGAAAAAGAAAGAGGCCCAGCTTAGGCATTGCCATCGTGGCCGTAACGCTTGCCTTCACGGCCTCGCCGAGCACAGCGCCGGTCGTGGCGTGTATGCCTGATGGGATATCGATAGAAATAATTTTTTTCGCGAGATTGTTTATGAGCCTTATGGCTTCGCCGTGGACCCCGGTGACTTCTTCCGACAGTCCGGTGCCGAAGATGGCGTCGATGACGATATCTGATTTTTCAATGGACTCCGCCGCAGCCTTTACGGCCTCACTGGAAAGGAGCTCTTCTACCCTGCCGTTCATCTTCCGCCACGAAGCGGCGTTTAAAGCGGCGTCCCCTTTGATCTCATCGAGTTTGCAGAGGGTGTAGACTGTGACCGCTATCCCAGCATTGTGCAGATGGCGCGCAGCGACATATCCGTCACCGCCGTTGTTGCCCTTGCCGGCGAAGATGGCCGCCTTTGAACCGCGGGCCGCGCCGTCCAGTTCCCTTAAGGCAACATCGGCAACACCACGGCCCGCGTTCTCCATGAGTTGAAGGCCGGTTATGCCGTATTTCTCGACGGCTATCCTGTCGATGTCGCGGATCGTAATGGCGTCGGCTATCTTCAATTTGCCCTCTCGATTACTGTCTGGGCTATGCTCAAGTCGCCGTCATGGGATATGGAAACGCTCACGCTCATGCCTTTTTCAATAGCTTTAGATAAGAGAGCCGGAGCCCCGGAAGCGTCCTTTGCCACTTCGACTTCGAGGTAGCCAACATTCCTTCCGAGCGCCTTGAAAAAACTCACCTTGGCGGCGAAACGCGCTGAAAGGTGGCGTTCGGGGCTGCGTTGGCCGAGGCAATAGGCAAGCTCGGCTGGCGTGAAAAGACGGGCGTTGAGCTTGTCTCCCCACCTGTCCATCGCCCGCTTGAACTTTGATATCTCGACTGTGTCTATGCCTATGCCGTGGATCATATGAGTAATGTTTGTCGGGTTACTATCCTATCCCAAACTTGCTGACTGCTGGGATGAAGCTGGTAGGGTGGGCTGTGCCCACCAATTTAGCTCTTTTTCAAAAGGCCTTTTGCGCGCTGCCGCATTTTAACTTTTTACCCAAAATGCCTTGTAACACGGCTGTCGCCGCTCTTTGTAACAGGGCTTATCGAGCCCCATCCCTGGGGCTCGACCCTTCGGGCCTTCTCACTACCGCTCGAAGTTCAATTTTTGCTATCCCTGCAAAAATTGTCGCACGCTTTCCGCCTCCCCCATCCGCGAATCTCGCCCCTGAGGTCGCTACGCTCCCACGGCCTCGGCGAGATTCGCCCTTCCTCCCTTAGGCTTCGCTCCGCCCTGTTACGGGGTATGTGTAAAGACAAAACAAATCTTGCCTTTGTTTTATTCATTCACAGACACAGTCACGGAACACGATTAAACGAAAAAAACCTACTTTCCCCTGCCCTCTTTTATAAGCCTCTTCATCTCACGGACGGCCTCATCTATGCCGGTATAGACCGCACGGGCTATGATGCTGTAGCCTATGGCGAACTCGTCTATCTCTTTTATAGCCGCGACCGGAAGTATGTTGTTGTAATCAAGGCCGTGTCCCGCGTGAGTCTTCATGCCGAGCCTTTTGGACAAAACAGCGCAGTCGTATATCCTCTTCAGTTCGGACTCGCGCGCCGTCCCTTTCGTCTCGCCGTAAGCTCCGGTATGAAGCTCGAGTCCGTCGGAGCCTATCCTGTGGCAGGCCTTCACGGCATCAGGCGATGGGTCGACGAAAAGGTTCACGCTTATCCCGGCGTCCTTGAGGTGGGACACGAATTTTTTCAAACTCTCGCCGTGAGTCTTCACATCAAGGCCGCCTTCGGTCGTAAGCTCCTGCCTTTTCTCCGGGACTATGGTCACCATGTCAGGCTTTACCTCAAGGGCCACATCTAGCATCTCTTTCGTGGCGGCCATCTCAAGGTTCAGCTCCGTCTTTACGGTCCTCCGAAGGACATATACGTCCCTGTCCTGTATGTGCCTCCTGTCCTCGCGCAGGTGAACGGTTATGCCGTCCGCTCCTGCAAGCTCCGCCCTGGCGGCGGCAACCACCGGGTCCGGCTCTGCGGCAAGCCTCGCCTGCCTTACTGTCGCAATGTGGTCAACATTCACTGAAAGCTTCGCCATCTTGAAAAAAAGTCCTCCAACTCAAATTTGAGGGTGCTTCTAAAAATTAGATATTTTTTCTGAGGTCGAGGCAGGGTGGAAATAAAAAGCGCAGCATATATGTCCATATGTGAGCATTTTTATTTACGCCCTAACAAAGAGATCAGGAAAAATAGCAAATTTTTAACCGGGCCTCAGCTAAGCTCCTTGGCCAGCAGCTCAGCCAGCTCATTCGCCATCGCGGTTATCTCTTTTTGCTCTTCGCCCTCTATGGTTATTCTCGCAAGAGGCTCGGTGCCGGAGTAACGAATGAACGCACGGCCCCTGCCCCTGAGCTTGTCTTCAACGGCCTTCAACGCATTCGCGACTGACGGGAGCGCAGAGAGGTCCTTTTTCTGCTTCACTTTGACATTGAGGAGTATCTGCGGGAAGGTCGTCATCACCTTTGAAAGCTCTGACAAGGGCTTGCCTTCCACTATCATATGCTTCAATATCTGCAAGGCCGAGATGATGCCGTCCCCGGTCGTAGTATGGTCGAGAAAGATTATGTGGCCCGACTGCTCGCCGCCAAGGTTGTAGCCTCCCTTGAGCATCTCTTCAACCACATACCTGTCGCCGACGCCGGTCCTTATGACCCGGCCTCCGGCAGCGTTTATGCCAGCCTCGAACCCGGAGTTGCTCATGATGGTCGAGACCACTGTATTCTTGTTGAGCGAGCCTTCCTTCATCATGGCCACGGCGCATATCGCGAGTATGTAGTCGCCGTCCAGGACATTGCCCTTCTCGTCGACCAGCATGCACCTGTCGCCGTCGCCGTCGAGGGCAAAACCTACATGCGCGCCTGATTCGCGCACGGCAGCCGCGACCTTCTCAGGGTAAAGCGCGCCGCACTCGTGGTTGATGTTCTCGCCGTTTGGCTTGACCGATATGGGTATGACCTCGGCGCCGAGTTCGTAGAAGACTGCCGGGGCCACTTTATAAGCCGCGCCGTTGGCGCAGTCGACGGCTATCTTGAGTCCGTCAAGGGTAAGTTCCTTTGGGAAGGTGTTCTTCGCGAAAACCACATACCTGCCTATTGCGTCATCGACCCTGTAGGCCTTGCCGACTTCGCTTGCCGTGGGCCTGTGGCTCGGGTCGTGGTTCTCGAAAATGAACTTTTCTATCTGAAGTTCGAGCTCGTCCGGCAGTTTCAAGCCGTCCCTCGAAAAAAATTTTATGCCGTTGTCCTGGTAGGCGTTGTGCGAGGCTGATATGACGACGCCAGCGTCGGCCCTCATGCTGGAGGTGATGAAAGCGATGCCCGGCGTGGGCAGAGGGCCTACGATGACGGTGTCAACGCCCATCGAGCATATGCCAGCCATCATGGCGCTTTCCAGCATGTAGCCCGAAAGTCTGGTGTCCTTGCCTATGACTATCCGGTGCCTGCGGTTCTCTTTTTTGAATATGTACGCGATGGCGCGCCCAAGCTGCAGGGCCATCTCAGAGGTCATCGGCTCTATATTCGCCACTCCCCTTACTCCGTCGGTGCCGAAAAGCTTCTTTTTCGATTTCATCCCTGCCTCTCCTTCTTGATGATGACCTTGACTTCGACCCTTTCAGCGCTGACGCTCCTGAACTCGGCCCCGGCTGTGTCCAGCTGGACCGACAGGCTCGTTGACGAGTCCATGCCCGATATGTCCAGCGGCTTCGTGAAGACCACTCCGATGTCCTTTATCTCTTTCCTCGTGCCGGTAACAGTGATGTGCTTCGGGAAAACCTGCACATCCGTCACCCTGTACCCCGGCGCGGGCCTTCCCACGACCCTGGCCCTTACAGGCAGGTCGGCCTTTGAAAGCCTCTCGAGTTTCACCTCTATCGAAGCGGGGCGAAGCCGAAGGACATCGATGCCCATCGGGGTCGCGATGTCCTTCGTCTGTATCTTGTAGGCGTTCAGCCCCTCTTTGGCCGCGCTGAGGTCGAGCTCGGCCGCTATCTGGCCAGGAGACAGGTTACTTATGAACAGCCTCGGCCCGGTGACCCTCACTTCGATCTCGTCGGGCGGCCCGCTAGTCATCACCATGTCTTTCGGGATGCCCTTCAGGCCTATTGGCACGAGAAAGCCGACTTCGGTCCTCGACTGGCCCGCCACGAAAAACCACAAGGCCACGGCGAACGCCAGGGCCATTGCCTTGAGCCTTATGTTGGAGGTAAAAAACTCCCTCATCTGCCGGGCGCCCCCCGCTGGAATATGTCCTTTCTCGGATACCCCTTGTAGGCAAAGAGCTGCTTCAAGTCAGAGGCGAGCCTGTCCGCTCCGATGTCCGCGAAAAGCCCGTCCTCAACGACGAGCGTTATGCCGCCCGTCTCTTCCGAGACGACGATTATCGCGGCGTCGGTCTCCTCGGCAAGTCCAATGGCAGCCCTGTGCCTCGTGCCCATGGACTTGGAAAGCTCCTTTTCAGTCAAAGGGAGTATGCACCCAGCCTTGAAGACCCTGCCCCTCCTTACGATGACCGCGCCGTCGTGTATGGGAGAGGCCGAATTGAAAATGGAAAGAAGGAGCTCCTTGGACACTTTCGCGTCCAGCTCTATGCCGAGCTGGTCTTCGAGAAAATCACTCAAGTCCATTGAACGCTCAAGGACTATGAGGGCGCCGGTTTTTTTCTTGGACATGAAGGAGACAGCCCTCAATATCTCATCCAACGCCCCTCCGGACGTCATGGTGTCCCTTGTGCTGAAGGGCTTGCCCATCTGCACCAACGCCCTTCTTATGTCCTGCTGGAAAACCACGATGATGAACACCACTATGGAACTCAAAAAGTTGCTGAGTATCCAGTGGAGCGTCAAAAGCTCGAACCTCTGTGAGACGAAATAGACCACGACGATTATGCCGAGGCCCCATATCATTCTTTCGGCCCTCGAACCCTTGAACATGAGCATGAACCAGTAGAGCACAAAGGCCACTATGGCTATGTCAAGCAGCGTTATCAGCGTATTCATTCCGAAGGTATTCTCAATCATCTCAGACCCTGCCCGCCACCGCGTCGGCTATTGCCGCTGCCCTGCGGGCTTCTTTCACATCGTGCACCCTCAGAATGGCCGCCCCGTTGGCTACAGCCAGCACGCAGGCGGCAATGGTCCCGGCCAGTCTCTCATCCGGGCCGGCCGTATTCAGCGTCTTGCCTATGAAGGACTTTCTCGATGGCCCGGCAAGCACTGGAGCGCCGAGCGACTTGAACTCGCGCAGCCTTCTGAGCAGTTCGAGGTTGCCCTCAACCGATTTCCCGAAACCGAGGCCCGGGTCCACTATGATGCTCTCCGGGTCTATGCCCATCTGAGCGGCAAACTCCAAGCGCGAATGAAGGTATCCGTAGACCTCGGACATCAAATCTCCGTAAGCGGTATCGAGCTGCATGGTCTTCGGGGTCCCCCTCATGTGCATGAGGATGAGCGGGACTCCGTGCCTGGCGACCACGCCTGCCATAGCCGGGTCGAGCGAAAGGGCTGATACATCGTTGACTATAGATGCGCCTGCGCCAATGGCGGCTTCGGCAACGGACGGCTTTGTAGTATCTATCGAGACAATAAGGCCCCTCTTTGCGAGCGCCTCAATTACCGGGACGACCCGCTTCATTTCCTCGGCGGCGTCAACCGGCTCGGCCCCTGGCCTCGTGGACTCGCCGCCTATGTCTATCCAGTCAGCGCCGTCTGAAGACATCTCAAGCGCCCTCTCTAAAGCCTTGCCCGGGTCCATGAAGCGCCCCCCGTCAGAAAACGAATCAGGCGTGACATTCAGTATGCCCATTATCAAGGTAGCAGGGCCGATTGTAAGCGCGCATCGATTGCTTTTCAACTCGTAAACGGACAGGGCCCTGTTCTCGATGGCCCTGCGCATAGCCTGCGCCGCCTCGCCAAGGCCCAGGGACTGGCCCCGGAGCTTGTCTATGAGGGTATCAAACTGCCTCTGCGTGCCCGAGACCAGCGCGTCGGAAAAAGCCACCGAACATGAGGCAGCCCCTCTTGCCACGGCAGCTTCGCCGCCGATAGAGAGCATATCCTGTTTCAGGATATTTGCCTGGACGGGCTTTAATCCTTCGAGCTTCAGATTGTAATGGAGCTGTTTGGGGGCCATGATGCGCACGCCAGAGGGGTCCACGCCGATCTTTTCCATCTCGGCGCGGCAACTCTCGATTGACGCAATCTCAAGGCATCTGACGGGTGAGCTCAACGGGTGTCCGCCCCTGGGTTAAATGAGGTTTAAAAGGATAAAGCCGGCCGCTTGCGCGGCCGGCATGAAAAACGGAATGGTTTTAAAAACGGCCCTGCCTACTTGACTGCTACGCCAAGAGAGGCCGCATCCTCGGGATTGAGAGTCTCGGGTTTGGAGCCAGCTGGTTCCGGGGGCCCTGTTGGGCCCTTGCCGCCGTCTTCCGAGTAGATGAGCCTTTCGATCTCAGGCCCGTCAAGAACCTCTTTTTCAAGGAGGGCCTTCGCGAGCCTGTGCAATGCGCTGGTATGGGACTCAAGGAGCTTGCGCGCCCTTGTGTAATTTTCAACGACTATCTTTTTTATCTCGGTGTCTATCTCTTCGGCGGTCTCCTCGCTGTAATCCTTCCTCTGGCCCATGTCCTTGCCGAGGAAGATGTGCTCTTCTTTCTTGCCGAAGGTAAGCGGGCCGAGCTTGTCGCTCATGCCCCACTCGCAGACCATCTTGCGCGCGAGCTCGGTTGCGCGCTCAATGTCGTTGCCGGCGCCGGTAGTCATGTGGTCGAGGATTATCTCCTCAGCCGCCCTGCCGCCCATGAGAACGGAGATATTGTTAAGAAGGTAATCCCTGCTGTAGGTGTGCCTCTCGTCAATCGGCAGCTGCTGGGTAAGCCCCAGGGCCATGCCCCTCGGGATGATGGAGACCTTGTGAATGGGGTCGGTCCCGGGGATGAGCCTGGCGACGAGCGTATGCCCTGCCTCGTGGTAGGCCGTGTTCTTCTTTTCGGCGTCGTTTATTATCATGGATCTGCGCTCGCTGCCCATGAGGAGCTTATCCTTGGCTTCGTCGAACTCGGGTTTCTCGAGCTTGTCCTTGCCGCGCCGGGCGGCCAGAAGCGCCGCCTCGTTCACGAGGTTGGCAAGGTCCGCGCCCGAAAAGCCCGGTGTGCCCCTGGCTATTACATCGATGTCCACATCATTGGACATGGGGGTCTTTGAGGTATGGACCCTCAATATTTCGGCCCTGCCCTTTATATCGGGTTTTGGAACCACGACATTCCTGTCGAACCTTCCGGGCCTCAAAAGGGCCGGGTCAAGGACATCAGGCCTGTTGGTGGCGGCGACTATTATGACGCCCTCGTTGGACTCGAATCCGTCCATCTCGACGAGGAGCTGGTTCAAGGTCTGCTCCCTCTCGTCGTGGCCTCCGCCAAGGCCAGCGCCCCGGTGGCGACCGACCGCGTCTATCTCGTCTATGAATATTATGCAGGGCGCGTTCTTCTTGCCCTGAACAAACAGGTCCCTGACCCTGGACGCGCCGACGCCGACGAACATCTCGACGAAATCTGAGCCCGATATGGTGAAGAACGGCACGCCAGCCTCGCCAGCGATGGCTTTCGCGAGAAGGGTCTTGCCTGTTCCCGGAGGGCCTACTAGGAGGACGCCCTTTGGTATGCGGCCTCCGAGGCGGGTGAACTTCTTCGGGTCTTTAAGGAAATCGATTATCTCCTCGACCTCTTCCTTGGCCTCTTCTATTCCGGCCACATCCTTGAATGTGACCCTGTGCTGGCTCTCGTTAAGGAGCCTGGCCCTGGATTTCCCGAAGCTCATGGCCTTGCCGCCGCCGCTCTGCATCTGGCGCATGAAGAATATCCAGACGCCTATGAGCAGTATCATCGGGAACCACGAGACGAATATCGTGCCCCAGGACGGGCTGTCAACGACCGGCTCGACCGCTATCTTGACGCCGCTGGCGCGAAGCTTGCCGATGAGGTCGGGGTACTGGGGCGAGAAGGTCTGAAAGGGCTTGCCGTCCTTGTATTTTCCCAGTATGTCGTTGCCCTGAATAGTAACCTCGGTGATGTTCCCGGATTCGACTTCCTGAATGAAATCGCTGAAAATGACCTTGTCCGAGGAGGGCTGCTTGTAGCTTATAAGGTTAAACATCAGCACTACTGTGGCTATGATGATGAGCCACATGGCTATGTTCTTATATAGCTGATTCATCTATGCTCCCTGTAATGAGTTGTTTTCTCTCGTATTTAAATAAAAATATTCTGTCATAGTTCCGGGGATTTTACAATAAAAATATTGAACAAATTACCGCTATAAGTCCCGTAATTACATGACTTTTATCACTTCCGGGGCTTGGTTGGCCAGGGATAGCCGCCGCTTAAATACGCGGCCCTCGCGCTGGATGCCGCGAAAAGGAAGATATTGGCCGAGTAGAAAATCCACATGAGGAGGATCATAAGGGTGCCTATCGACCCGTAGAACTTGTTGTAGCTCTGGAAATTTGCCACATAGAGCGCGAAAAGCTGCTTTGCCAGCTCCCAGAGGACCGTAAAAAGGGCGCTGCCGAAAAACGCGCACCTGATATTCAGGTTAGGCCCGGCCAAAAGCCTGAATACTACCGCTATTATCCAGGAGACGAGCAGGAATGGGGCCACGAACCTTGTGAGGAAGATTATGAAAAAGGTATAGATGTAGCCGAGGCCAAATATGTCAACCTCTATCGCTTCGAGGTAGTAAGAGGCCGCTGTGAGCGCTATCGAGGACAGGGAGGCCAGTATCGCCAGGAGCACGCCGAGAAGGTTTATGACCTTTTTCCTGAAAAAACCGAACTTGTGCTCGGTCTCGAATATCCGCATCAAGGCCTTTGCCGACGCGCCCATTACGAGCTCCGCCCCTGAGACAAGGGTCACCAGTCCCAGCCAGCCGAAAGTCTTCCAGTTGAGGGAAAGCTCTTTCAAGTCGGAGATGAACCTGGGGCTCAGGTATGGCACGCTCTCCCTTACCATGCCTATGATCCTGTCCTGCAGGTCCGGCCTGGTGCCTATGAGGAAGCCCACGCCCGCCGTCATTACGAACATGAGCGGGATAAGGGAAAAAAAGGCGTAGAAGGATATGGCCGCCGCGCTCGTCCAGCAGTCGTTCTTCTGAAAAATCTTCCCCCCATCCCTCGCGACGGCCGCGAATCCCCTCATTCTGTCAGTGCCTTTGTTTGAATATGACCTTCAATGGAATGCCTTCCATGCCAATGGCCTCTCTCAAGGCCGAGGTAAGGAAGCGCACATAGGAGTCCTCTACGCCATCCGGATGGTTGCAGAATATGAGGAAAGTCGGCGGCAGCACCGCGACTTGCGTCATGTAGTAGAACTTCACTTCCCTGCCCCTGGAAGCGGGCGGGTGTTTTCTGGCCACTATCGACTCCAGGGCCGAGTTCAGGGCCGATGTCGAGGCCTTGCTCCTGCCCCTTTCGAACAGTTCATTGACCGTCTCGAGCACCTTTGGCACGCGCTGGCCCGTAAGCGCGGAAGTAAAGAGCACCGGGGCGTACGCGATAAAGGGAAGCTTTTGCCTTATCGTCTCTTTGGCGTACTCGACCGTATGGGTGTCCTTTTCCGGCGCGAGGTCCCACTTGTTGACTATCACCGCGCAGCACTTCTTGCGGTCCTCGATGAGGCCCGCTATCTTCTCGTCCTGCGTCGAGACCCCTTCCTTGCCGTCCACAAGGAGGAGCGCGACATCGCACCGTTCAATAGACCTTATGGCCTCCATGACAGAATAGGACTCGACAGTGAGGCTTACCTTGCTCTTTTTTCTTATGCCGGCAGTATCTATGAAAAGATACTTCCCTCCATCCATATCAACAGGCGTGTCGACCGAGTCGCGGGTAGTCCCGGCGATGTCGCTCACGATGGCCCTGGATTTCCCGATGAGGCGGTTTAAAAGCGACGACTTGCCGACATTCGGCCTGCCGACTATGGCGACCTTTATCCTATCTTCGTCAACGGGGACTTCTTCCCTTTCGGGAAGCCTTCTCAATATCTCGTCAATAAGCTCGGTTATGCCCAGGCCGTGCTCGGCGGAAACGCCCATGATCTCATCCACTCCAAGAGAGTAGAAATCAGCCACGAGCGCGGCCTGCCTGGGCGTGTCTATCTTGTTGGCGACATAGATTACAGGCTTTCCTGCGCGCCTCAGCATGTCCACGAGCTCTTCATCCTGAGGGATAAGCCCGGCCCTTGCGTCCATCACGAATACGATGACATCGGCGTCCTCGATAGCGAGCCTTGCCTGGTCCCTGACCTGCTTTGTTATGATGTTGCCCGCGTCGGGCTCGAACCCGCCGGTGTCGACGAGCGTAAAAGCCCTGCCCATCTCCTCGGTGTCGGCATAGTTCAGGTCACGGGTGACGCCTGGCTGGTCATGGACTATGGCCTTCTTTTTCCCCAGTAATTTATTGAAGAGGGTTGATTTTCCAACATTAGGCCGTCCAACTACTGCTACTATGGGCTTCATTTATTCCTGCTGCTTCCTTTCAATTTAGACCAGATTGCGAAAAATGCGTTTTAATTCAGGCTGCTCAAAAACTTCAATGCGGGACTGCGAAGAACTGGAATTGATGCGTACTTTTTTGTACGCCGCAATTACGCGCGACGATGATAACAAAGCAGATGGAGCTTTTTGGGCTGCCTGATCAGTATCCGAAGTCTTTGAGAGCGCCCGGTTTCTTAGTCCATTCCTTATGCACCCGGACAAAGAGTTCGAGAAATACTTTTTTACCAAGGAGGCCTTCTATCTCCTGCCTCGCGGAAGAGCCGATTTTCTTGAGCATGGCCCCGCCCTTGCCTATTACTATGCCCTTTTGCGATTCGCGCTCAACATTAATTGTAGCTGAAATCGAGATTATATCCTTTTTCTCGGTGAACTTGTCGACGGTCACGGCGACGGAATACGGGACCTCTTCCCTCGCGTAAAGGAAGACCTTTTCCCTTACCATCTCGGCTACTATGAACCTTTCAGGAAGGTCGGTGACCGAGTCATCGGGGAAGTACTTCGGCCCCTCGGGCATGAGCGCGGTAAGCGTAGTTAAAAGAAGCTCCACTCCCTCGCCCTTCAGGGCTGAAATTGGTATTATCTCACGGAAGGCGTAGGCCTTCGAGTACTCGTCTATAAGAGGCAGGAGCTGGCGCTTGTCCACCTGGTCCACCTTATTGAGGCACAGTATGACCGGGCACTTGAGCCCCTTTACAGCCTCCAGCACAAGGCGGTCGTCATCTGACACAGGCTTTTCGGACTCGACTAAAAGCACTACGGCATCGACATCTGAAAGCGAAGAGACCGCCTCTTTTACCATGAACTCGTTCAAGAGCCCTTTGCCCTTATGAATGCCCGGGGTATCGATGAAGATGATCTGGCTGTCCTCCCTGTTCAGGACGCCCCTTATGACATTCCTTGTGGTCTGGGGCTTGGGAGAGACAATGGATATTTTCTCGCCGGTTATCCTGTTGAGAAGAGTTGATTTCCCGGCGTTGGGCCTGCCGATTATTGATATGAAGCCTGACTTGAAAGCCATTTTCCGTCCTTTTCAAAGGTTTACGCTTCGCGAAAGCCTTCGGGCTCCCGCGCATTCAGGATAGCATTTAGGGGGAAAGGTGTCAAAAAGAGTTAAGACTGCCTTTAAAAACTGCTCTTTTTCCTGACCTCTGCGTCAGAGCGTAAATAAAAAATGCTCACGGATTCTCAAATATGCTGCGCTTTTTATTTCCGCCCTTCCTTGACTTCAGAAAAAATATCTAATTTTCAGAGGCAGTCTTCTTTCATGCTTAGGCGTCACCGGAATTTATAGTAGCTCACAAACCCGTACATGTTGACATACTTTTTGTAATAAGCCGCGTCAAACCAGCCGCCTGAAGAGGCAAGGAAGGCGTCCTCGGCATTGGGAAAGATAACGACTGCTTTTAATTCAGCAGGCCCGCTCAGCTGGGCCAGGCCCCTGTTCGCGTATATCGAGCCGAAGGAGCTTATGAGGGTTTTCTCAAAGGGCGTGTATGAAGGCCTGGTCAGCACAGGGTAGGCGTAAAGGTTATCCCGGCCTGTTTCGATGTTGAGATAAGTCTTCAGGGACATGGCCCATTCGTGGTTCATGGCAGGGTCGGCGACGACGAGTATGGCGTCGTCCTTGTCTGTATTCTCCTTTATCGACTCGAGCCACGCGCTGGTCATCCTGCCCTGGAACGCGGAATGGAAGGCGTTTTCAAAGGTCACCGAAAAGCCCAGAAGAACGCCGAAGAGGGCCGCGATGCCAAGAAAAAAGCTCCGGCTCAAAACCCTGGGCACTCCTCTGCCAGCCTTTACGGCTACGACTGAAGCCACAGCCAGCGCGATAAGCGGCCAGGGGAAAACGAGCCTCACCCATTTGTGGATCCAGGCGGCGGCGTAGGAAAAAGCAGGCACCTGCTCGACTTCCGAAAGGAGCTTCAAGTTCTCAAGCGTGAAGGTTATCAGGAATTTGGGGCTCGCCACCATGTACGAGCTCAGGAACACGATGATCGCGGCAGCGGCCCAGAATGCCAGAACGCGCCAGAAAGAGGCCCGGCCTTCAGGCCTGCCGTTCTCCCTCATGAGGCGCATGAGCATGACAACCGTGAAAACAGGGCCGAAAATGCCAGGCAGCAGATACCTTTCGCTCACGCCTGACTTGGCGTGCAGCAAAGCCTGCGGAAACAGGGCAAGACAAAAAAACAGGAAGACGGGCAAAAGCGCTCTGTAGCCCCTGGAGCCAGGCTTTTCAGCCATGAACAGGACGAGCCCCACAGGCACAAGCCACGCGTGAGAGGCGTACAGGTAATTGACGAGCGCGGATATGAATGGCCCCACGCTGAACCCCTCATACCCGGCGTAGCCCATGCCTGTCATGCCAACGAAGAACTTTATGAAAATAATTTCGGCTCCAGCCAGGGCGAGCAACACGAGCCCGGGGACGAGCGAGCTCAGGGCGGCCTTGGCCCAACCTGCGTCGTTTATCATCTGATGCGTCCATATCCGCAGGAAGACGACCGCCGGGACAAAGAGGATGAACGCCTCTTTCGAGAGCATCAGCATGACGCCAAGCACGACAAAGACCGCGTCGAGGACGACGCCCGGCCTCCTGGCGGCAATGGCCGAGACTACGAGCATGAAGGACAGGAGCGGCATGCCTATTGTCTCGGCTGTGCCGAACCTCCACCACACGCCCGCCTGAAAGCCCAAAAAGAGCATGAGCGGAAAAAGGAGCGCTTCGGCAAGCGAAAAACCGGTCATGAGCAGGAAAAACGCGAAACACGCGGAAGCGGCCGTGGCAAGGAGCCAGCCGTAGACGGCCCATATGAAAAAGTCTGCCCCGAACAGCTTGACCTCCACAAGCCTGTGTATGTCGTACAGCGGGAAGAACCTGCCCTTGCTGCTTATGTCCCCGCTTATGTAATCGACGGCCTGGTCAACGAAGCTAGCGCTGTCGATGCTCCTGGAAAAGCCTATTATCTGGTGGTCGTCCGTGAAGTGAAACCCGGCCGTAAAGGTGCCTGAAAGGTAAAGCACGCCGAACCAGAAAAAGAAAAAGAATGCGAATGCCGCAAGCGCGTTTTTCCTGTTCATCGCCTGTCCTCAGGGCTTGAAGAGCCCGCTGTCATAGAAAGGTGTACGGCCGCCGCGAGCATCCCCAATGGAATGAGGTGCAGGACGAGCCTGTCAAGGGAGGTGCCAAGGTGCCATTTTAAATCAACCGGAGTTATGATGTACACAAAAGTATATATGCCGAGCTGACCGAGTATGAGGCAATGGAGCACAAGAGTCTTCGCGCTTATGATTCCTCTGAAGCTCAACACGGCAGAGGCCGCGTAAGCCCACCAGACAAGCCCCATGACTCCCGGCTTCAAGAACATGAACCCGGCCGCGTACGGGATTATCTGGCCGAGCCTGGTGAGGTTCGAGAAGAACACTCCCGGCCCCAGGCTCTGGACATACTCGCTGCCGACTCCGAGAACTGCCTTGTAGACCGACCACGGTAAAATGAACAACACAAGCGGAATAAGGGCCAGGCCAAGCGTCCTGAAGTCCCTCCCCTTCCCTTGTTTCAAGAGGGCCGAGACAGCGAGGATGAGAAAGCCGAGAAGCGCGAAGGTGAGCCCCTCGTTCTTTGTCCACGCGCCCATGGCAAGCATAAGGGTGGCTATGTACGCGAACGGGCTCCTTCCCTCCCGCGCGTACAGCAGGATGAAAATCGCCGCGCCAAGGAAGTAGGCAGAGAGCGTGAGGTCAGCGTAGCCGGTGAAATCCTTCCCTGTGTAAGCAGGGTCTATCTGAACCGGAAAGCCAGCCCCATGGACAAGCACGAGCGGAGTCACTGAAAGGAGCGCCGTAAAAAGAAGGCCCGTAGTCCTGCTGCCCGTCAGCCTTCTCACCCCGTAATGAAATATTGATAAAAGGGCCGCGAACTGCAGCGGATAGATGATCTTTCCGGCCTCTTCCTGGGCAGAGCCTATTGCCGTGTATATCCATGAAACGGCCAGAGGCACGAGCAACGGATAGTCAGGGTGGTCCTGGACATAGGCAGGGTCGGTGAGAAAGGCCGCATTGACCGACCCGTCGAGGAAAAAGGCCCTGGCCTTCACGAACCATATGAACCATGCGTCCCAGCCGCTAAGTGGCATAATGAGGCCGTAGGCAAAGGAATACAATACCTGTGAAAGGATAACGGCAAAAAGGACTCTGCCTGCCCAGCCCATCTTCTGCCCGTCCGTCCTGAAGGCGGTTCTTTTGAATGCCGGGAGAAAAAGCATGGCGGCCCCGAGCGCGACCCACGGCCCTGAGATGAGCAAGGCGCTGAAAGGGATAGAGGCAAGGGAATAGAAGAACATCTGGAGGCTTACCGCCCCGAGCCCGAGCATGAAAGAAGCCCCTGCGTACGACACCGGGCCAAAAGAGGCTTCAACCCTCCTGTCAGCTATCTTCAGGACGATATGGCCCGCGAGGAAAAAAAGGAGCGCGCCGGGGATTAGCTTCAAAAGCGTCATCTTCCAGCCCCCACGACCCTGTAAACCGATTGTCTCCCCCTGGCGTCAACCTGGCTGTAGAGCTCTTCCATACCGGCAAGCGCGGCCAGGTCTTTTTCAATCGGCTGAATTCCATCAGGCCAGATGAACGCGGCAAAATCCCCCGGCCCCATTGACCTGTAATCGAACTCGTCGGCCGGGCTTATGACCTTCATCTCCCTCTGATAGAGCTGGTATCTGAGCCGTCCGGCGTAGAAGCCGCCCTGCGGGCTGTCCCAGGGATACGGGTCAAAGAAAAAGACCTTTGACCCGGGCGGGATAAGGCTTTCGGCTTTCAGGGCGAGCCTGTCTATGGGCCTGGAAGTCACCGCGTCTTTTTCAGCGGCGTTGAACATGACTGTAGGAAGAAAATTGAGCGAGACCCATTCGGCCTTGAAAACGCCAAAAACCGCCACAAGCCAGATGGGCAGGAGTATCAGAAGTAAGCTTGACCTGTCTTTAATAGACTTCATCTATACGGCTAACCGACCGTGTTGTATTCCCTTACCCTGAATTTGACCCCGATATCGTCTTCGGCGACTTTTCTGCACGCCTCGATGTCGAGTCCCGGTACGGCGACCGCCGAAGCTATTACCTTGGGGATGAACTTCTTTGCCTGCCGGAGGAAATAAAGTATCGCCGGGTAAGCATCGTCACCAAACGGGGTCTTTATGAGTTTCTGGTATGTGGCCGAATCCGGAGCGTTGAGGCTCACTGAGATGGTGTCGACGAACATCAGCTCAGGCAGCACATTCCTGCCGTGGACGAGGTTGGCGAGCCCGTCGGTGTCTATCCTTATCCTGCAGCCCCTTCTTTTGAGGTGCATGCCGACCTGTTTTACGACATCGAGCCTTATGAGCGGCTCTCCGAAGCCGCAGAATACGATTTCATCGTACTTCGTTTCCGGATCAGGGCCTATGGCGGCTATGATGTCGGCGAAGGCAGGCTCCTGTCTGAGGCGCAGATAATGGCCCTTCACGGTATAAGAGGAGAACTTCGCGCAAAATGAGCATTGGTTCGAACACCTGTTGGTTATGTTGAGGTAAAGCGATTTTCTTATGGGATAGGCTATCTGTGCCTTGTCTTCCGAGTTACGCAGGCCAAAGAGCTCTTCGGCGTTGAGGGTCGTTATACGGCCCACATCATCTATGGTGAGCCCCTTTATCTTCGCTATCTCTTTGGCCGTCTCGACCACGAACGAAGGCTCGTTCCTGCTGCCCCTGTGCGGGGCCGGGGCCAGGTACGGGCAGTCGGTTTCTATCAGCATCTTTTCTATGGGAACATATTTTACAACTTCTTTGATGGCGTCGGCCTTGGGGAATGTTACGACCCCGGTGAAAGACAGGTAAAAACCCATGTCGAGGGCCTGTTTCGCGATTTCCTTTGTCCCTGAAAAACAGTGAAAAACGCCGCCGACATCGGCCGCGCCTTCCGCTTTGAGTATTTCCATCGTATCCTTGTCGGCTTCCCGTGAATGGACGATGAGCGGCAGATTTAATTCTCTCGCGAGTTCTATCTGACGGGCGAAGACCTTTTTCTGAGCTTCCCTTGGAGAATGGTCGTAATGGTAATCGAGGCCGGTCTCGCCTATTGCAACGAGCCTTCCTTTTCCATCGGCCCTTTTTTCATTGGCAAGCCTTTTTATCTCGTCCCAGGGGCCGGATTCTACCGCGTCTTTTGCCTCATGCGGATGCACGCCGAGCGCGAGCCAGAGGAAGTCGTATTTTTTCAGGACTTCGAGCACAGGGGCGAAGCCATTTTCTTTTTTCCAGCAGCCGACCGTGATTATCGACTTGAGGCCCGCATCGATTGCCCTCGCAACTACGGCGTCAAGGTCTTCGGAGAACCTCTTGTCGTCCAGGTGTGCGTGGGTGTCCATGAAGAGCGCTTTTTCCATTACCGTCCTTCCGAAATAAAAAAGGGGACTGCTGAAGAGCAGCCCTCGCCTATTGTTTTTAATTACTGGAGCCTAGGGAAAAGCGGGGGCATCTTTTTGACCTTCGACCCTGAAAGCGTATTGCCCCAGATGGTCGCCGCCTCGAAGCTCGCTTCCCCTATGTTTTTTTCAAGCCCGAGGCTTTCCCATATCTTCTGCGACGAAGAGGGCATCACGGGCCAGGCGTATACCGCCAGGATCCTCAAGCCCTCGGCAAGGGTTGAGAGCACGGTCGAAAGGACAGCGTCGTCCTTTTCCTTCCACGGCGCAGTCTTGTCAACATAGCCGTTAAGCTCCTTCACTACGGCCCAGACCTTTGAAAGGGCCTCGTGGAAATTCAGCTCGCCTATCGATTTTTCGAACTGTCCCGGAAGCTCGGTCAAAAGGAACCTGACCCTGCCTTCGAGCTCTTCCCTTTCAGCGGAAGGCTCGTAAGAGGGGATAACCCCGTCCCTGTACTTTTCTATCATCGTGACCGACCTCGAAAGCAGGTTGCCGATGTCGTTGGCAAGGTCTGCGTTTATCCGGCCCATGAGCGCCTTCTCAGAGAAATCTCCGTCAAGGCCGAAAGGCACTTCACGAAGGAGGAAGTACCTGAACGCGTCCACCCCGTACTTTTCAACGATCGCGCCGGGGTCCACGACATTGCCCTTTGACTTGCTCATCTTCTGGCCGTCTATCGTCCACCAGCCGTGGGCGAATACCTGCTTTGGCAGCGGGAGACCGGCTGCCATGAGGAACGCGGGCCAGTAGACAGCGTGGAACCTCAGGATGTCTTTTCCGATTATATGGATGTCGGCGGGCCAGTATTTCTCTAAACGATTGGCATTATCCGGATACCCTGCGGCGGTAAGGTAGTTCGTGAGCGCGTCGAACCAGACATACATGACATGCTTTTCATTTCCCGGTACTGGTATGCCCCATGAAAACGAGGTGCGGCTCACAGACAAGTCGCGCAGCCCTTCTTTCAGAAAGCTCACGATTTCGTTGCGCCTGTAGTCGGGTTTTATGAAACCTGGGTTTTTCTCGATATGTTCAAGAAGGGGCTGACCGAACTTCGAGAGCCTGAAAAAATAGCTCGGCTCCTTGAGCTTCTCCACCGGCCTTCCGCAATCAGGGCATTTGGAGGCCGCGAGCTGCTTTTCCGTCCAGAAGCTCTCGCACGGAGTGCAGTACCAGTCTTCATATTCGCCAAGATAGATGTCGCCTTTTTCAAGGACGGTATTCCACAGGGCGGTCACGGCCTTCTTGTGCCTGTCCTCGGTAGTCCGGATGAAATCGTCGTTTGAAACATCGAGACGTTGCCAGAGCGTGGAAAATTGGCTGCCCACATTGTTAACGAACTCCTGTGGACTCAGCCCCGAAGCGGAGGCGGCCTTCTCGACCTTCTGGCCGTGCTCGTCGGTGCCGGTGAGGAAAAAGGTGTCGAGGCCCTTGAGCCTGGCGAACCGCGCGAGAAAATCGGCGGCTATCGTCGTGTAAGCGTGCCCTATGTGCGGCACATCGTTGACATAATAAATGGGCGTTGTTATGTAAAAGGTGTTCTTCTCCTTAGGCATTCCCCTTTAGTCCCCTTGCCTCGTCTCTTCAGGTGTATTGTTTGCCTGTTCAGGCTTGCTTACTTGCTCTGGCTTATTGGCAGACTCGGGCATGTTGGACTGCTCGGGC
>Ga0209324_10000777_pt1 | contig 22001 bp, 18 predicted proteins | sample Rifsed19ft3_FD_184015 | JGI IMG/M metagenome (GOLD analysis project Ga0209324, IMG submission 184015) | Soil microbial communities from Rifle, Colorado, USA - sediment 19ft 3 (version 2) | ecosystem: Environmental > Terrestrial > Deep subsurface > Rock core/Sediment | place: Rifle, Colorado...
AGGAACTGGCATGATGAACCGGCCGATGCGAATGATGAATTATGATGAATTCAAAGGAATCATTGACCAGGTCAAGGGATATGCACATAGAATTGTGCTGTGGAATTACGGAGAACCGTTTTTGAATAAAGAACTTTTACCCATGATCCGCTATGCGGCAGACAACGGGATGTACATAGAAACAAGCTCGAATGGTGAATTCTTCAGGTCGAGAGAGTTTTGCGATGATGTTGTGAGAAGCCGGCTGCAAAAATTAATTATCTGTCTTGACGGCGCGGATCAGGAAGCAATCAGTAAATTCAGGATAGGCTCTCATTTCAAAAAGATAATCGAAGGCATTCAATTAATGGTTGACGCAAAAAAGACTCTCAAATCGGAAACACCTGAAATAGAACTTCAGTTTATCGTAATGAAGCACAATGAACATCAGAAGACATATATGAAAGAACTTGCAGATGAATTAGGAGTAGATATATATTGCGAAAAGACTGTCGGGTTGGATTCCAGTGATCCAAACTTCCAGAGCCTTGCGAAAGAGCTTTTACCTGGCGATTTGTCTCTTAGCCGTTTCTTCCAGAAGAAGGACGGAACCTTTGCTCTGAAGGGCGAAATTACAAATTATTGTTCAAGAATATTTCACAGTACCGTCATAAATTCAGATGGTACGGTCGTGCCGTGTTGTTATGATTTATATTCCAGACATGTTATGGGAAATGTATTCGAAGAGAGTTTGGAAAAGATCTGGAGAAATAAAAAATACAATAGATTCAGAAGGCAGTTATTGATGGACAGAAAAGCCATCCCCATGTGTAACATCTGTTCAGAAGGAAGATACGAGATAAGAAAAAGAGATGATTTATTGTAAATTATTTGTCGGACAGATTCGGAATGTCTTAGAAAGTAAATGGGAATGCACATGCAAAATAAAATAGACCAATCAGATCAAAATAAGACGGTCATGGAAGAAGAGTTTAAACATAAGAAGGTCAAACTTGAAAGCTTTCCACCGATGCTTGCAATCTATACGACAGATACCTGTAATTTGCGCTGTATCGGGTGTCACTTCGGAATGAAGACAGCATCTAAACTTTCCATTACCGCAGAAGGATATAAGCGTATGTTCGATCTTTTCCCATACATCAAGGAAATTGGGATAGCCGGGGCAGAGATGTTTTTTGATGCCGGTAATCCGTCAGGTTATATGCAACAGGTTTTTAATGAGGCGAGTAAATATCCTGGCCTCAGATTTGTTGGATTTTCAAACGGAACGTTGCTTACCCCGGAGCGTATCCAACTGATTGTCGAAAAATTTAACTGGATAGGGATATCCATAGATTCACCAGATCCAAGTATATACAAGACAATTCGTGTTGGAGCAAATCTGAACACGATAATAAGAAATATAAAAAAGATCTCTGACCTCAAGACACAAAAGGGGTTGGGAAGAGCAGATAATCCAAAGATAGTTTTGAGTTCTGTAATCATGAATCTTACTTATAAAGGTATACTAGACCTTGTTAAACTTGCCGACGATGTTGGAGCGGCCAGAATCCACCTTCTTGAGCCGTGGGTTGGAACCTATGAAAAGGAGTACATCTTCCACGACCCCGAAAGGACTCTTGAATACCTGCTTCTCAGGAATGAAGCTGTAAAGAGGGCAACAGTATTAGGCATTAAAGTTCAGGACAGAACGAGAAACGCCATTGTGAATAACCTTCCGTCTCTTGAGAGGTATTTAGACATACCTAAGAATGAACCGGTTAGAAAATGGCCTCATTGTTGTAATGCACCATGGACCGAACTTTATATCTGGAGAAACGGAGATGCAAAGATATGCTGCACATCCAAAACTGTTGTTGGAAATATTAACCAAAGCAGCATATCCGAAATCTGGAACTCCAGTATGGCTGTTGCCGTCCGAAAGCGCATTTTAGAAGGAAATTACACAGTAGATTGTCAAATTAATTGCCATCGAGGATATGTGTTGCCTCATTGTCAAAAAAAAGGGTTCTTCAAGCAAGTGACAAGTTTGTTTCAGATGAAATGATATGGATACATTACAGCCAGAATCCTGACACATTATGAAAATTGCCATAACTGGTCCTCATTACTGGCCTTACCGTCGCCGGGGCAGCGCTGCCTATATATATAATCTATCAAAACATTTGGCAGAGGCTGGTCACACAGTTGAAGTGATCACAGGGAAGCCGGGAAAGACGAGAGTTGTTAGTAGTGGCCTTATAACAATTCATTATCTTCGTTACTTGTTAAATCCTTTGCTTAACCGCTTCAATATTGATCGGGTCCATATGTTTACTGCAAACTGTTTTTTTCACTTTCTTGCAAATGAATATGACGTCATTCACTGCATGTATCATCCGGATGGTTTCACATTAAGCCAACTCCGTAAGATTAAGAAGCTAAGGTTTGTCCAGCTTGTTCCGACGGTACCCTTTGATTTTCACTGGAAGCATTCACCAATCGATCCATACATGTTTGAAAAGGCAATTAGAGGAGCAGACAGGTGCATCGCTCCGAGTCGCTATGCACATGATTACATGATGAACAATAACGATATTCAGTGTGAACTTGTGCCCTGTGGGGTAGATATGGAACATTTTCGCCCCTGCAGTAAAAAGGACATGAATGTTCCCCGCATACTCTGCACGGCTGCACTTCACGATGATAGAAAAAGAATTCCGCTGCTCCTTAAGGCGTTCGACATGCTTTTGAAAGAGGGAAGGCCTGCAATATTACAACTCGCAGCGGAAACAACTCCGGATACGGACAGGTACTTATGTTCTCTCGTGAGTCATGATGTATTAAAATCAGTTCAAATACTTCCTTCAGTGACCTATAAAGAGTTACCCGAGTATTACAGTGCTGCCTCGGTTACAGTGCTCTCATCAGTGAGTGAGACGTTTGGAATGAACATGATTGAGTCTTTGGCATGCGGCACACCTGTTGTTGGAACTAACAGCGGAGCAATCCCTGAGATTATCAATAGCCCCTACATAGGAAATCTCTTCGAAAATGATGATAACGAATCAGTGACTGTCTTGAATCTCTATCATGCTCTCAAAAACACGTTAGAACTTGCAGGGAAACCGGATACAGAGAAGCTTTGCCGACAACATGCAAGTCAGTATGACTGGAAAAAGGTCGTGAAACAAATGATATCGCTTTATGAGAGGGCAGTGTCAGGAACCTCGTGAAAAATGTTGCATATATGCTGGATGGATTTCCTATTCTTTCGGAGACATTTATTATTCAGGAAATCCTTGAACTGAAGAAGCGAGGATTAAATATTATTATTTTTGCGAGCGAGGGAGCCGGTGACATTCCTTATAATTCACTCTCCCATCCTGAGAGTAAGAGTCTTGTAAAGGAAACATGTTATCTCAATCCCTATTCAATTGTGATAAAAAAGAAATTGCTGCATTTCCTTATCTTTCTCTTACATCCATTTCGATATCTGAAGACATTGTATTTTTCCTACATGGAGGGGGGGGAGACTTTCATTGCCTTCAAATCAGTCCCACTGTATATCAGAGAAATGAAAAGTAAGGATGTTCACCATATCCATGCACATTTTGCAAGAAGAGCCTGTACGTTTTCCATGCTTATATCGATGATTACAGGTATACCTTACAGTTTTACAGCACATGCACACGACATTTATGTTTCTGATGCAATGGATATCTCGAACCACATCCGTGCCGCAAAATTTGTGATTACCTGTACAGCCCATAATAAGAATTATCTATTGGGGAAATATGGTAACCACGCAGACGGGAAGATATATTCCAATTATCATGGTGTTGATACCAATCGCCTTAAGCCTGCGAAGGAGATGATAACACAGGGGAAAGAAGAAGTTGAAATATCAATTCTCTCTATTGGTAGACTTGTCGAAAAAAAAGGCTTCCCCTATCTGATCCAGGCACTTTCACAGCTCAAAAAATCTCCCGGCACTTCATTGACTGTAAATATTATAGGGGACGGTCCTGAAAAAGAGTATCTGTGCCGAATGGTTAAAGAATACAATTTAAGTGATAGCATATTCTTCAGAGGCGCCCTGCTATTTGAAGAGCTCAGGGGATTCTATGAAGAGGCTGATTTCTTCGTATTACCATGTATCATAGCTAAAAATGGGGACCGGGACGGTATACCGAATGTTATTCTTGAAGCAATGTCTGCCGGGTTACCAGTTATTTCGACAACAGTATCAGGTATTCCGGAAGTTATAACAGACGGCGTTGATGGTTTTCTGGTGTCTCCAGAAGACAGCTGTGCGCTGGCAGATTCTATAAAGAGGCTGTCGCAAGACCGGGAGCTTCGGGTTGCAATGGGCAGCAACGCGAGAAAGAAAATGGTAGATCGTTTTAATAAAGAGCAGCATATCGATGAACTAATGGCATATTTCAAACTGTGATAAAAGCGGATATCATTATGACTTGTTCCATGGCTTGGAACAACTCCAGTAGATACCATCATATTAACCATAAGAAGTAAAATTATTATGTTGTCCATGACAGATGAACTTAAGAAAGTAAAAAATGCTTACTTTAATCAAGTATTAGGTTATGCACCTATTCCTGCTACCGCTTTCATAGAAGTTAACTATGACTGTATGCTCCGTTGTAAGATGTGTCAGTTGTGGACTAAGGATTTCAAGAAAAATCGTATAGGCGATAGTGAAATCCTTTCACAAACTGAAATAAAGAAAGTTATCGATGAATTTGCTTCAGTTGGAATAAAAAATATATTTTTTTTGGGAGGAGAACCTTTTCAAAGAAAAGACTTATTAGATTTCATTAAATATTGTAAATCTAAGGCATTGAGTTGTGCGACTGTTTCCAACGGCTATTTAATTGGCGAAGATCTGGCTAATAAGATCGTACTGTCTAACCTGGATATTCTGGCTGTATCTATTGATGGTCCCAACAGCGAAATACATGACAGGATAAGAGGAGTTAAAGGGTCTTTTGATCACGCAGTCAGAGCAATACGGCTGATCAAAAAACGACAGAAAGAACTTAATACTGAACTTCCTGCTGTTGCAATCGCCTGTACCGTATCATCAAATAATTTTCTGAACTTACCGGAAATGGTTGATTTGGCAAAGAGCCTTGATGTTCGGCAAATACGCTTTCAATACATTTCAGTCATTGATAGGAATATTGTAGATCAAACTAACCAAATGATGGGAGAGCAAGTTGTAGGTGTACACAATTTTGTAGATATACCCCCCACCTTTTTAGTTCCAAAGGAGCAAATTGAAAAATTAGAGGATGTTTTAGAGGAAATAAAAAGAAAAGCCGGCACTCAAGTCGAATGTCATTTGGACCCTGGTTTTCACACTAACAATAAGAGTTTTTTGGAAAAAGGGACATTTCCTGTGTGGGACTGCACTGAGCCATGGTTACGAGCGTATATGACGCCGACAGGCGATTTTATGCCATGTCCAATGTTTACAGATTATAACATGGGAAACATAAGGGACAAGTCCTTTGAAGCAATATGGAATAGTAAGCGAGCGAGAAAAATCCGGAAACGTCTCACCAGGGGTCTTCCCCCCATATGTCAAAGATGCTGTGTCGTACATAATGGGACTCAGAGTAGATGGAAGAAGTTGTATCGCAGACTTTATGGAGGTACTCCATAAAAACCATTGAGAATAAAGCCCCTGAGAGAATTTGCAGAAAAGACTTGACTGTATCGTGGTATCTACATTACGCTTATCTTCACTAATATGAAAATACTCGTAACAGGTGGATGTGGCTTTTTAGGATCTCATGTGTGTGAGACCTTCCGAAGGGATGGTTGGGAGGTAGTGTCTTACGACAATATGACGAAGTATGAACTAAATCGCACTGGCTTCCATACAGATGAGGTACGAGAATACAATGCGAGGATACTGCAAGACATGGGTGTTAAAATCGTAAAAGCTGACATCCGAATCCGTGAACAACTTTTGGACTATACTTCAGGGTGCCAGTTCATTGCCCATACCGCTGCACAACCGGCAATGACCATCAGTTGGGAAGATCCAGAATTGGATTTTGCTACAAATGTACTTGGAACTTTTAATGTCCTTGTTTCAGCACGGAAGCATCAAATCCCGATTGCTTCCTGTTCATCTGTGCACGTATATGGCCCCTGGATAAACGATACTCTAAAGGAGGAGGAAACACGCTTTACCCGAGTTCCTGTGGATATCAGTGAAGATGACCAGATTATGAATGGAGGCAGGAACGGCCTCATTTCACCTCTTCATGCTTCCAAGGCAAGCGCCGAACATTATGTGAAGACATTTGCCGATATGTACGGCATCAATGCGGCGACTTTTCGCTTTACTGGCATATATGGCCCCCGACAGTTTGGAGGCGAGGACCATGGATGGGCAGCCAATTTTTGTATCCGCAATGTAATGCGCTGGCCTATTACGATCTTTGGTAATGGTAAGCAGCTTCGCGACATCCTCTATGCAGGCGATGCAGCGGCAGCATTCTTAGCCTATCAAAGGAATCCCGTACCTGGCACTTATAACATTGGCGGCGGCCAAAAACATATGATTTCTCTTTTAGAATGCATAGAACTCATAAACAAGCTTTCAGGTCACAGGTCAGAAGTGAAGTTTGGTCCCAAACGTACAGGTGACCTCTCCTATTTCGTCTGCAATATCGAACGGGTTCGTAATACATTAAATTGGCAGCCGATGATACTGCCGGAGGAGGGAGTTGGTAATCTTCTCTCCTGGGTTAGGGAAAATGTACACCTTTTCTGTAGTTCTATCCGGAATACAAAGGATGCTTGACTAAAACAATGAAGGCATTGATTCTTGCAGGTGGTCGTGGCCAGAGGCTCCAACATCATACAGGGAGTCACAACAAGTGTATGTTGCCGCTTATGGGCAAACCACTTATCCAGTATAGTCTGGAAAACGCAGTGTCCGCTGGTATAGACTCTATCGTAATAGTTGTGGGGTACTGCGCAGAGGATATCATTAATCATTTTGGCACTGACTTTCAAGGTACGCGCATAAAATATGTTATTCAGAGTGAGCGCAAGGGACTTGTACATGCAATGGAGTGTGCCCGAGATGCTCTTGATGGTTCAAGCTTCATGCTCTTTCTTGCTGACGAAGTCTTTATCTCTACCAGTTACGGCGAGATGTTGAAGCGGTTCCATAAAGAAAATCTATTTGCAATCTGCGGGGTTGTGTGTGTTGAGGATCTATCGCAGATTTCTAAGACATATGCATTGATGGGTGACGATCAGACCAATCGGATTTTTAGGTTAATCGAGAAACCGCGTGTCGCAATTAATAACATCATGGGTACTGGCAACTGCATCATGCGATTTGAAATCTTCAATTACGTAGAACGTACTCCGATTAACATTGAGCGCAACGAAAAAGAGTTGCCTGACTTGATTCAGTGTGCAGTTGATGAGGGGCAGCTGATAAATTACTTTAATATTGGTCAAGGCTATTTCAACATAAATTCCCCGGATGATATTACCCTGGCAGAAGAACAGCTTCATGACAGGGGTAAAACTTCAGATTATCCCCCCCAAATCTGTCCTGCATCAGCACCTGGACAGAAAGTCAAGTGACGTAAACATCGTCATGATGTTAATATCCTTGCACTAAAAAGAGCTTTTAGATGCCCGAATCGATCTATACTGTGAAAAATCAGCACTGGCAGGTTCCCGAATTCCAATGCCGTGAATTTTATGGTAAGCGTTCGGACGTCTGTGTATGTACCCCTGTAATTAATGAAGGACACCGCATCAGAACCCTTCTTGAACGTATGCGTCGTCTTAATCTTATGGAGAACTTTGACGTTTTGATCGCTGATGGTGGAAGCACGGATGGCTCTCTAGAAGAAGGTTATCTGCGTACGATGGGAATGCGAACTTTATTGACCAAGGTGGGGCCTGGCAAGCTTGGCGCGCAGATGCGAATGGCTATGGCATATGGAATTGAACAGGGCTATACCGGATTCGTGTTTATTGACGGTAATAATAAGGACGATCCCGAAGCGATTCCACGTTTCATATCTATGTTAGAGGATGGATACGATTTTGTTCAGGGCTCACGTCATATGCCGGGAGGTCGTGGTATTAATACTCCCATAATCAGGCATTACGGAGTGAAATACCTGCACTCACCACTTATTTCTTTGGCAGCACGGAGAAGGTTCACTGATACAACTAACGGCTTTCGCGCTTACAGCAGACGTCTTCTTCTTGACCCCCGTGTGCAACCCTTCCGGGACGTCTTCTGGACTTATGAAATACTTTTCTACCTTGCAATTCGTGCTTCGCGGCTCGGATTTCGGGTAACGGAAATTCCCACAACGCGTGCCTATCCTTACAATGAAAAGTCGCCGACGAAAATCAGTCCCATTCGAGGCACCATGAATCTTCTGAAGATTCTGATGCAAGCCGTATTCATTGGATACAATCCCAAAGATAATAGAGTAGAAGATACAGTCGTTTCAAGAAAAATTGGATCTCAATAAATGGGTCTAATGGTAAAAAATAGAACAATACTTTCAATTGTTACAGACTCTTCATGCACCAAAGTATTTGGAAGGGTTTTTATTTTCATCCTTTTACTCGTATTATTAGTAAGCAGAAATACACAAGACATGGCAGAAAAGATGTTTTGGTTGGATGAAGTATACGATTTTATTGCCGTGAATAAATCATTTTGGGAAATTCCCAAATTTACTATCAAGGGTGCTTTTACGCAGCCCCCTCTTTTTTACTGGATTGGGCACTTTGTTGCTAAGATTGGCACTGATCCGCTGACACTTCGAAGCATTTCCTTAGCTTCCTATGTTGCAATGATAGGTTTTGTGACTTTTGCACTCCGGGAATTGCGTTTTGCAACACGGATATTTTTATGCTTTGTACTTATCATGAGTCCATTTGGAGCTTATGCAACTACAGAATTTCGCCCCTATGCCCTTGCCGCTTTGAGCATTCTTATTTCAAGCGTACTTTTTTATCGTGCTATAAATCAACCTTCGCGGTGGTTATCAGCAATTTCATATGGCCTGGCAGCTTTAGCATTACAATATTCTTTGACGCTGAATTGCGTTACATTTGGGCTTCAAATGGCTTTTTTAGGCATTAGTATTTTATATTATGGTTATAAAGAGGGATTTAAGCATACATTTAACAAATATAAACCGTTAATTATTGTTTCTGTAACACTTTGTATTGAATATGCTTTTCTCTTAAATACAGTCATGCAAACCGGCTTGAAATTATTTCCAGCACCTCAATTTCATTTATTTAATTACATAAAAGCTCTTTTAAAAAATATGATAGTTCTTAAAAATGAGATTATTCTACTACGTTCCTGGGTAGTGTCCTTTGGTCCGGTTTTTTTGCTTTTAGGATGCATAACCGGCCTGCGTAAGCATAAATGGATAACAGCATACTTAATACTTCTTCTTGGGGGACAGTTACTTTTTTCTACTTTCATGACTTATTCTCAAATTGATTATCCGGCACCACAACGTTATTTTGTTGCTTCATATGTTGCTTTTTCCCTGCTTTGCGCAATAGGGGCCGAGTATTTTTTTCAACATATAAATAGAAAAACAGCTGTTGTTATCATTGTTTGCCTCTTGGTCACAACGCTTCCCGCAGGTATCATTGGATATGTGATATCACTGAAAACACCCGGGTTTAATCCGATCACTGAAGCCATTGAAGGTATGCGGTGCAATAGCCGTCCAACAGTTGTCCTCTCCGATCCCGGGCGTAATGCCTTCGTTGCCTGGTATGCATATCGCAATGACCCGCTAATTATAGTCCCTCATCAAATAAAATATATTTTCCCTTTCATAACTGTCCCTGTTAATGAAATTTATAAGGCAGCCTCAGAAAAGTACTGCTTCATTTTAATAGAAGGACCGCAGGGAAAAGTGCATAAAGGAGAGATATACAAAATCCTGTCCGCACTTCCCGGTTACTCGCAAGAAAGTCATTCAATAACGCCTGGTCATGTTATACCTGATTCGGCATGGTTGTTTACTCCGATAGGATCAGAGACTACTATTAATAAAAGATGAATATCAGTGAGAAACTAAAATGAAAAAAATATTGCCGCATATTTATAGCAAAGTACAAACAGTCTGGGGTAATGATGTTGAAATGTTAATTTTGGAACGGGAGACAATAAACTCTAAGCCCATTCTTCAACTTCTCTGGCGCGGATGGTACAAAGAGATAGAACCATTTATATCAAAAGATGGTTTAAATATAGAAGTCGGTGCGGGAGGTGGATATGCCAGTACATATTTTAAGAATTTAATTCAAACAGATGTTGTAAAAACACCTCATATTAATATGTGTTGTGATGCATCGGCTTTTCCATTTAAAGATAGTGTGTTAGATACAATCGTAATGATTGCAGTCTTACATCATTTTAAAAATATTGATGAATTTTTTAATGAGGCAAGAAGGGTTTTAAAAAAGGGAGGAAGAATTTTAATGGTTGAACCCTATGTTAGTTATCTTTCCTATCCGGTATGGAAACTTTTTCATTATGAAGGTTGCAATTTAAAAAGTCTGTCAATCGATTCGAATGAACATGCTCGTATTGATGCAAATATCGCCATTCCTACAATTCTCTTTAAAAAGAAGAGAAAGCAATTTGAAAAGAACTACGCTGATCTAAAGATTATCCATGAAAATTATCATACAGTTTTTCACTTTTTTGTATCAGGAGGATATACTTATCCCAGCCTGATTCCAAAATTTTTATTACCTAACCTGGTAAAGATTGAGAAAACATTACAACCTTTAGGAAAATGGTTTGGCTCCTTTATGACGGTAATCATCCAGAAGGATTAAATTTCATTTTTTACAGTAATATAACAACTTACAAATGAGTTCTATATAGAGTAACTATGAAAAACAGTTCTAAGGCAAAAGGGTGGATATTTATTATTGTGGGGCTGCTTTTCATTTTATCCGGGTTCATCCTAAACGAATGGTTTTTGGCAGCTCTATTTAGTTCAGATGGAATAATAGCTACTGTTCATAAAATTGTGATATGGCTTGTTGATCTTTGTTTAATAAGTACAGGCGTAATAGTTATAAAACTTAGAAGGTCTTTGACAAAGGAAATGCTGTTTGTATTTACTGGCGTATTCATTATTTTTGCAGGTATTCTTTTTATAGAAAAGTTCCTTCCTTTAGCCTTGGATACCCATATGACCGATTATAACAGACCTTTTTTGAGAGCTTTCGAAGTTTACTTTATTGCTACAGGGTTATTCGCAATTCTCTATCGCAGGTATATTGATCTAAAAAGTATATCAAGGTTTGGAATTTCGAGTCTAATCTGCCTTGCACTGTTTTCGCTGTATGTTTTTTATCGCAGAGGGGTTTTGTACAATGGTCTTATTGTCATTGGTTCGTTACTCAGCATCAATTTGGTAGGTACTGTTCCGGAAAGACTATTTATTTTTGTTGTTATTATTCTCATACTGTACCCATTAAGCAAACGTTGGGCCCTTACAAAGAAAAAAAGACTTGTTTCTATTGTGTTCGCCGGGACAATAACGCTGTTGATTGGTATTTATTTAAGCAATACGATTTTAAGAAATTTACCTATAATGTTTATTGCTTTTCTTCTAATATTATTCCTATTCAGCATGCGCCTGCCCTTTACAAAGAGAAGAAAGCTCGTTACTTCTGCTGTCGCGGGGCTGATAACGATATCGATTAGTGCCAATGGATTGACAGACCTTCACCGGTTTTTGTTTCCTGATCAGGCTGTCACAAGATTTGCTAAAGGCGATTTTAACAATTTAGCTTTAGACATGGATCAAGATGTTTTGTATGCCGTCGGACACGGAATAAATCACATACATGCTTACAATATCGATGCACTGAATGAATCCCCGAAGTTATCTAAGATGGAAACAGGCCACGAAGCATTTTTTTCATATAATGCCGAAGCGAAAGAAATTTATATCTACATTAGAAAGACGCAGCATCTCGATATTGTAGATTTGACATCTTTAACAACGAAAGAATCTATATCCATTCAATTTCCTCCGGGCTTAGGAGACGACACCTCGATGGAATGGAACCCGCATACAGGTTACATAATTGCTGCACATGAGGCAAGAAACAAAGACATTGATAAAGCAACGGTGATAGTCAGCAGAAAACAAGGGAATGTGGTAAAGGAGATCTCATTGTCTCCAATGAACATACTTGCGCATCCCTCGAGGCCGCTACTCTATATGAGTTTTTTTCAAGACAGTAGTAACGAAATCATTATGTTTGACTTGGAATCTTTTAAAAATTTAAATAAAACGCCAATCAATGGGCGCATGGATAGAATGGCGTATTTAGAATCTGGCAACGAGTTATTGGTAACAATACCGACAAAGTCCTTAATATACCGATTAGACGCCGATACGCTTGCTCTCAAAGGCAAAATCAAATCCAGTTTTGGCGTGCGTACTATGGCAGTGGATACAAAACGCAATTTATTGCTAACCGTTAGCCTTGTGAATAATATTTTGGATGTGATCGATTTAAACACATACCAGAGCATAAAAAGATACTACCTGGCTCCCTGGTTACGGTCTATTGTTTTAGATGATAATGGCAATGCCTATGTGTCCAGCTTCACAGGGCTATTTCGCGTTAATTACGCTAAATAAGGGTGATGTTAACCTGCCACACGAAATGTCCTGATAACTTTTATATTGTTTGTTTCAGACCTTTCAGATCGCCGAAAAGGTCTCACTCTTTTACTTGTGTAAGCACCATATGGATTACCCTTATGTTTCAATTATTATTCCTGCGTACAATGCCCAGGACACCTTGCAGCGTTGTCTCGATTCAATTATGCGTATAGACTATCCCGGGGAGCGGAGGAAGGTTATTTTAGTAAACAATAATTCTCATGACGCTACCGAAGATATTGCCCGAAGATACCCCATCACAGTTGTCCATGAAAACAGGATACAAACTTCATATGCAGCACGGAACCGGGGTATTCAACATGCAAAAGGAGATATACTTGCATTCACAGATACTGATTGTATTGTAGCTCCCGATTGGCTTTTAAATTATATTAATTATCTTCAGAAAAATCCCTCAGATATTGTTGCAGGTCATGTTGAGATAATAATGAAACAGGATCCTAATATCTATGAAATCTACGATCGATGTAAATTTGACCAGGGATTTTTTGTCCATGAATTCCAGTTTGGAGCAACTGCAAACCTGTTAGTGAAAAGATCCGTCTTTGAAAAAATCGGTGTCTTTGATGAAACCCTTAAATCAAGTGGAGACCTTCATTTCTGTCAGAAGGCCTTCAAATCGGGGTTTAAAATAGACTTTTGCAAAAGCGCGATAGTTAAACACCCTGCAAGATCAACTTTAATGGCCTTGTTAAAAAAGGAAGCCCGGATCGGGTTTGGATACTCCCAGATATATTTTAAGCACAGGTTGGGCAAATTATTTATACATCGATGGAAATTATTTTTCCCAAACCGAGATTTTTTGCGGTTTAAATCTAAAGAACTGAATTTTGGGAAACCAGGTAAAGCAAAGTTTGTTTTTGTTGACTGGATGTGCAACTGTGCATGGATCTTAGGGAACATGTACGGTATCCTGAAATTAAATCGTGGCATGGAATGACTTATCCTTTTGTCTCCATCATAATACCTGCTTTTAATGCTCAGGATACTCTGCCAGTCTGTCTCAATTCTCTTAAGGAGCTGGATTATCCCCAAGAGAGCTGTGAAATCATACTGGTTAATAACAACTCAACTGATGCTACTGAAGCAATAGCCAGAAGATACCAGATCAAGATCCTTAAAGAGTCTGAAGTGCAAAGTGCATATGCGGCAAGAAATAGGGGAATCAAATTTGCAAGAGGTGAGGTCTTTGCTTTTACCGATACCGACTGTATCGTATCCCCCCAATGGCTCAAGAATCTATTGTCGGTATACAACAACCCTGAGATAGGGTGTTTTGCCGGGAATATCCTTTCATATCAGCCCAAAACTCTATCCGAAAAATTTGCTGATTTAGATGATGAAAATCACAATCAACAGCGTGAGCTTACATCCGGTTATCTGCCGGCGGCTAATACGGCAAATGTTGCATACCGTAAGGATGTATTTACGAAAATAGGATTGTTCAATATCCATCTGAAGTGGAGCGGGGACGCCGAGTTTACCTGGAGGCTTATCAAATTAACGAATTATAAAATCCATTTTAATCCGGATGCGGTCGTCTACCACAAGCACAGATCATCGTTGAGAAAACTGTACTTGCAGCATAGGGAATACGGAGAAGGAATTACGGATCTCCTGAAATTGTATCCAGGAAGCTGCGGGGACACCTTCTGGTTTGCAAAAGATATCTTTATTTTTGGCTTCAGGGGGATGAAGTCATTACCAGGAAATCTTTACCGGCATTATCGGGGAGATATTTCAATGGTAGAGGTATGGTATGATTTATTAAAAGCAATGTGCCGGCTGGGTTTAGTCGTCGGTCGGGTCCGGGCACAGGGCCGCAGAAATGACGCATCAATATCGCGGCTTCTTGTTGTTCGGTATCTCCTCTCAAAGACATCTCTAAGGCTTAAGAGTTTTTTAGTGCCATGAAAATTCTTCATGTTAACAATAACTTCCATTTTTTAGGAGGAACGGAACAATATCTGTACAGTATTTGCCATGAGCTCAATCAACTCGGCTACAGGAACATTGTTATTCATGGCAGTCATAATGACATTGCTTACAACAATACTGCTGAAAAGAATTACCATATTCCTTTCCTTGATGATTTTAACACTTGCCTGAAGACAGAATTGAAGAGGCAGGTCAAATCCATCCTGGATAATGAAGACCCGGATATTGTCTATCTTCACAATATCCACAATCCATATATTGTAGAAGTCCTGACAGAGTTGAAGCCTGTAGTTAAATATGTGCATGATCACGAATCCTATTGTCCTAAAGGCATACGGATAGTCAATGACTCTCTCTGTACTAACAGCTTATCTCTCAGATGCGCTATCAATGCCTTTAGAGGTAACGGCTATAGATGTATGGGCAGGCGGAGTCAACCACTGGAAGTATTAAAGAAAATAAGACAGATGTTAATGAACAGACGTGCTCATCGAAATGTAAAGAAGTTTGTGGTTGCCAGCAACCATATGAAAAAGAATCTGCTCATGCAGGGATATCAGGATAACAGGATAGCAGTCATTCCATACTTTACAGTGATTCCAGACGATATCACTGAGGTAAGTCAACAGAACAATATTCTCTTTGTGGGGAGGATATCACCAGAAAAAGGCCTCGATATTTTTATTGAAAGCCTGGAACTTCTGGAGGCGGATTTCCGGTTTATTATTGTTGGAGACGGGAGTCCGGATTATGTAGATATGCTTCATAATAAGGTCAGAGAAAAGAAACTGGAAGAAAAGGTAGAATTTTCCGGGTGGGTAGACAACAGACATATTAGCGAATATCATGCAAAATCTGCCTTTCTTGTAGTTCCTTCCATCTGGCCTGAACCATTCGGGATTGTCGGGATCGAGGCAATGGCCCATAGCAGGCCGGCAATATCGTTTAACGTAGGCGGAATTCCGGAATGGCTCGAACATGAGAAAACAGGGTTCTTGATAGAACGAATGGACATAAAGGATTTTGCCCGGAAGATGAATCTCCTTTTGAGGAATAAATCACTCAGACATGAATTGGGTCAGAACGCATACAAGAGGGTGTCCACCATCTTCAACAAGACAAATCATATTCAAAAATTAATTCATGTTTTCAATGAAGTTCTTAACAAGGGGAAATAGTTCAGGGATGCGAATTGGAATAGATGTCACGGATATTACAGCGGATATGCAAAAAGGAGGTATTTATCATTACATCATAAACCTTTTTTCAAATTTAAGAGATATTGATACGGAAAACCAATACATCCTGTTTTTTAATTATTTTTTGAAAGTTCATAGAGCTAAGTGTGATGAGGTAATGAGGTTGCTTGAAGGTAGAAATATGCAGATCAAATTATCCAGATTTCCGAGGAGGTTGAGAATAAAACTACGGATCCCTGTAAATATGTTTATCGGAAATATTGATATTTTTCATGGACCATTTGATAATGTGTTGCCCGTTGTGGGCTGCAAAAGAATTACTACAATTCATGATGTCCGATACTTTGATATATACCCCCGTTTGCATGAAGTCCTGCCAGAGCTGGCTAATTACTCAATAGATTCTAACTATTATAATTGGTGGAACTCCTGGATGGAAGGTATGAAAAAACGGGTTTATTCAGCCGCTTGCAAAGCAGATCACATCATAACCGTCTCCAATTATTCACGAGATTCTTTGATTAAACTGCTTCATGTGAACCATGAAAAAGTTCATACGATCTATAATGGAGTCTCTCCACTTTTTGCCCCTGTTAATGACAGAAAGAAAATACACAGGATAACTGAGAAGTATGGAATTGACCGCGACTATCTGTTGTTTGTCGGACATATCGATCCGTTTAAAAACATTTTAAGGATGATTGATGCGTATCATATCATAAGAAATGAGAACGGATCGAGTACCCCCAGTCTTGTCATTATCAGCCCTACCCAGGAGCGTGATTGGTTCTATAGAGTTGTTAAACAAAAAATAAGTCAGATGTTGTTAAACCATGATATACAGATTGTTAATAACATCACCGATGAGGATCTGCCCTATTTTTACAGCGGGGCAACTGCCCTGCTTTTACCGTCTCTTTATGAAGGATTTGGCTTGCCGGCAATTGAGGCGATGGCCTGCAGAACTCCTGTTATTGCTTCCAATACATGTTCACTTCCGGAAGTTGTTGGAGATGCCGCGCTGCTGGTTGATCCTTATTCTATTAATTCTATTGCAGCCGGGATTCAAAGAATATTATCGGATGATCTCCTCCGGGAGGATCTTGGTATTCGGGGACTGGAACGGTCCAGACAATTCAGCTGGGAAAAAACCGCAAGGGAAACCTTGAAACTCTATCAAGAGGTTTATAATCAATAATTGTCTTTATAAAAAATGATCATCGGAATTGATGCTACAGAGTTCGGGATTGATCGGGGTGGTGTGAGGCATTACTTGTTTAATCTTCTGCAATCACTCCAGGAGATTGATAAAGATAATACCTACCGGGTCATACTACATTTCTGGAAAAAAACTATGATGGAATCTTATACTGAGCTTCAATGCCTGTTAACTCAAAATAATTTCAAATTAAAATGGATTAGATTTCCGGGGACAATTATTTCTTCCTGGAAACTTCCAATCGACCTTTTTACAGGCCCCCTGGATGTCTATCATGGCGCAGGGCATTTCGTAGACCGCGTCCGCCATGGGAAAACAGTTATGACGGTTCATGACCTGGACTATTGTATTGTGCCGGATTTATTAGACAAAGAATGGGTTATTAAAAAGGCTAAATTCACAGAAATGTCTATCCGGAGGGCATCGGCTGTAATTGTTCCTTCTAATTTCATTAAAGATGCAGTACTATCACAGTTTTCAATAGAAAAAGACCGTGTGATCGTTGTCCATCATGGTGTAAGTCATGCCTTTTCCCCAGGGTTGGACAAGCAGATTATCATGAATACGAAGGAAAAGTATGGTATCCCCACAAATTATATCTTGTTTGTGGGTCAAATCAACCGCAATAAAAATCTTTTACGGCTCATAGAAGCATTTAACATGCTTAAACAAACCCATGATATACCGTATTGTCTTGTTTTGGCTGGAGCAAAAAGGTTATTTCACAAAGATCTCCACATGCGGATAACAGAAATGGGTCTGCAAAAGGATGTGCTTTTCCCGGGTTATGTGGACGAAGCGGATCTACCATCTCTGTACAGGGGTGCCACCCTCTTTATGTTTCCTTCTCTTTATGAAGGCTTTGGACTTCCAGTACTGGAATCTATGGCCTCCGGTGTACCGGTTATTGCATCTTCTTCAGGGTCATTGCCAGAGGTTGTTGGGAATGCGGGGTTACTGGTAAATCCACTCCAAACAGAGGAGATAGCTCAGGCAATGAATTGCCTGTTATCTGATAGTCAATTGAGGGAGCAATTGATCCAGCTTGGTCTTGAAAGGGTCAGGCATTTTAGCTGGACGAGTACAGCCCTGAAAACCCTGAATGTGTATAAGAGTGTTTCAGTATGAAAAGTCTCTTTTTACTTACATTATTTGATTATCAGTATTTTAAAAATAACAGAATTCATCATCTCGTTAGTCAATTCCAAAATAGATTTGATTCACTAACCCTTATGTATAAGGGCCATATATCTTATGAGATGCCTATTCTGTCACAGATTAAATATTTTTTGTCCTTTTCCGTAACTTCTTCCTCCTCTGATAGAATAGAAATGATCCGGGTTAATCCTATACTAAACCATGTTGAAGCCCTCGGTGTTACACTGACTCAGCAGCAGGAAATCCATCATCAAAGAAGGTTATTTCGCTGGATTATCTGGAAAGTTATGGGGTTTATGGGACTGCTATCAGAAATCAGTATTATAGGATGTTTCCTTGTGGCATTCCTGTTCAAAGTCCGGCGCCGGTTTGATGTTTTTATAGGACAAGGACCTATCGAGGTTTTCGTGGGCTATATCCTTCAGCGTCTTGGTAGAGTCCGCCTCCTCGTCTATGATGATATGGATTATGCCCCAGGGTACTCCCCTCATAAGGTTCGAAGGGTTTTTTTAAAATACTTAGAGCAATATCTTATCAAAAAATCGGATCTGGTCATGTCCATTGGGACATTCCTGGCCGAGACCAGGAAAAAAGAGACAGGGCGGGAAGTAATTATCATCCCGAATGGGGTTGACTATGAACTATTCCAAACTGCACAGAAGAAAATTCCACATCCGCCTACGCTTATCTATATGGGGTTTGTAGAGGAGTGGTCTGGCCTTGATATGGTCTTGGAGACATTGAGCAAACTTGTAAAGGATTTTCCTGGAATTCGCCTCTTAATTTTAGGACATACAACGCCTCAATATCTGAAAAAACTTGAGAGACTTGCAGAAAAATTGGCCATTAAAGAGTCAGTCTTTTATAAAGGAAATAAAACACATGTGGAATTGATTAATGATCTGAAGGAAGCAGACATTGGCTTAGCTATGTTCAAACCGATAGATCTCAGGAAGTATGCCTTCTCCCTTAAAGTTATAGAGTACATGGCATGTGGTCTGCCTGTAGTAGCTACGTCAGGAACCCAATCAGCATCCGTAGTAGAACAGTATCATTGTGGAATGGCTGTTTCTTATGAAGTGGCGGCACTTTATCAGGCTTTATTTTCTATGTTATCTGATCAAAAACTATATCAGGACCTTTCAGAACATGCAAAACAGTTTAGCAGGGACTTTAGATGGCAGGACCTTATGGACAGGGCTTATAATGCCATTCAGGCTTCCTATAAAACAAAATATACAAAACCTGTTAAATATGGTTAAATTTTTTAAAAATATTTTTTACCGGATGATATTTTATGCAGGGCCATTTTTTCGCAGTCTGACAGAAAATGAGTTTAAACAGAAGGACATACGGAAAATACTTGTTGTTGCTATTGGAGAGATAGGAGATGTCCTTCGCCTGTTCCCTTTATTCAAAGCGATAAGGACAAGTTTCCCAGGTTCAAAATTATCCATATTAACAACACTTCCCGGCAATCACGATGTATGGACATTGCTTCCCCAGTCCATTAATATAGACGAAAAGATACTACTTGATTTAAAGGGGTTTCACCGTGGCATCTTAGGCAAACTCAGTTTCATTCGTGATCTCCGAAAAAAGGCCTTTGATCTTACTATTGATCCAAGTCGGGGACATGGGATGGGACCCAACTCTATTATGAGTTTTTTAATCGGGAGTCCGCACAGGGTAGGTTTTCAAAAAGGGGGAATAGGATTTCTGCATACGGTCAAAGTAAATTTTTCTGAAGATGAATATATTGGAAGACAAAATCTGCGGCTTCTTGAGGCCATTGGCATTTCAGATTCTTACTTTGACATCGAGCTACATTTACCAAGCCCGGATCATTTTATAATTAATCTCCTTTCCAACTTAAAAGACCCTGTAGTCATCATGCATCCAGGGGCTAAATGGAATGGATGGTACAGGTGTTGGCCTCAACGTAAATATGCAGAGCTTGCAAAAACAATTATCAGGGACTATAATGCCAGCCTACTTCTCTTAGGCGATGATTCGGAAAAGAAACTCACCAACTGGATTGCTAAGGAGGTGGGGCACCCAAATGTTGTCGATATGGCAGGGCAGACCTCATTTTCTGAGGTGGCTGTAATTATTAAGTATTCTCACCTGTTTATAGGCAACGATTCTTCTTTACTTCATCTGGCTGTGGCCCTTAGTACTCCTGCAGTGGGGATTTTTGGTCCTACATTACCCAAACAAGTTTTACCAAACGGTCCATTTTTTATTCCAGTTTGTTCAGATATTTTCTGCAGACCATGTTATACCCATCAACCCCTTTTCAATAAGCAATGTACACATCGCGAGTGTCTTGAAAGGCTTTCTGTTGATCAAGTAATGGCCGCAGTAAAACCCATGATAGCTGTTCGATATAAATGTACCTTAAAAGATAAAACCGCAACTGCATAAAAAAGCACTGAGAAACTGTTTATTAATTTTTCTTGGGGTTTAATTTGGAACCACAACTAAAGTAAATGTCTGCGGATATACTGTTGTTATGAAAATAGGTGTAGACATGCATGTGCTAAATGGTTTGTATCAGGGGAGCCGTCGGCATCTCGAAAATATTTATAGTGCGGCCAGAGAGATGGATACTAAAAATGATTATTTCTTTTTTGTTAATGACCCTGATAAGATTAGCAAAGAGTGGAAGCAAAGAGGCAAGATACTGTCCTTTAATGCAAAATCAAAATTCGTGAGATTGATATTTTCTGCTCCGACGGCATCAAGAAGAGAGAAGCTTGATGTTTTTCATTTCCAATATATTGCACCAATACGAAGTAGTTGCCCTGTAGTACTCACTGTGCATGACGTTCTTTTTGAAACGCATCCCCAATTCTTTCCGCAGAGTTTTGTGATACGCTCTAAGGCGCTTGTAAGATGGTCTTCGAAAAAGTCTGCTCATATATTTACTGTTTCAAACTATTGTAAGACAAAGATTCAGGAGATTTACAAAATACCTGATGATAAAATTTCAATTACTTCAAATGCTGCTGATTTCGAAATGTTTCATCCGAATGGTAGCATGGAGTCTAAAAGGTTGATATATAATAAATGGGGAATATCTAATTTTATGCTTACTATAGGTAGATTGGAGCCACGGAAAAACCATATAACGCTTCTAAAAGCTTATTCTATGCTGAAAGAACGCGGAATTGATATACCTCAACTCGTAATCGTGGGTCAGCGTGATTTCGGCTATCAGGATATTTTCAAAGAAATAGCGAAAAAGAAATTGGAGCATTCTGTAACGATTTTAGAAAAGGTAGACGACGAGTGGATACCACATTTGTATAGATCTGCACTATTTTTTATTTATCCATCATATGCAGAAGGTTTTGGAATCCCTCCTTTGGAAGCTATGACATGTGGTTGTCCTGTTATTAGTTCTGATACGACGGCCCTGCCTGAAACAATAGGCAAAGCAGGCCTATTTGTGGATCCCTATAATGCAGAGGATATGGCTGAGAAGATGAAGCAGCTCATTGAAGCCGACTCACTACGTTCAAGATTGTCAGGTTTGGGTGTTAGTCAAGCAAGAAAATTTAATTGGAAAGAAAGTGCGAAGGCTTTACTTGCAGGACTTGGAAAGGCCAGAAACTGACACCAACGATTTAATCCGGATGCCCCGGAGGTTTCTCTATATTTGAGGCCGTAATAAAATGATTTGCACATGAAAAATGTTTTGTAAGTACAAGTGATTATGCTATAATG
>Ga0209324_10000789_pt1 | contig 21835 bp, 17 predicted proteins | sample Rifsed19ft3_FD_184015 | JGI IMG/M metagenome (GOLD analysis project Ga0209324, IMG submission 184015) | Soil microbial communities from Rifle, Colorado, USA - sediment 19ft 3 (version 2) | ecosystem: Environmental > Terrestrial > Deep subsurface > Rock core/Sediment | place: Rifle, Colorado...
CGTACCAATTACCGCAAATAATTTTAAAAATATTAATCCAATTGCTATGGATAACAATTGGTACCCCAATACCAAAATGAATTTGGTTTGGCAAACAAATGAGAATGGTAACTGGGACATTGCCATGAGAACTCTGACAGATTCAATTTGGAGTGAGCGGAAATTTATTCAGAGTTCTTCCTTTGATGAAACTAATCCGCAAGGAGTTTTGAATAAAATATGGGCATCTGATGAATTCGATTTCGAAATTTTATATGAAAAAAATAATTCAATCTATCTCTATCAACAAAAAGATTCTATTATTCAAGAAGAATTAGTGTTTTGTGGGAATGATTCAACTATTTATTACCAACCTACAGGTATACATGCCGGCTCTGGGCCCTGGATGCCCCCGGCTGGTTTATATGTTGCTGCTGCTTGTGGCAATGCTGATAGTTTATCTAAAATTGTTTACCGTTATCGCCCTGTGAATGATACTATCTGGAGGATATTCACATCGCATTTGACAGCGGATTCTGCCAAAGTCCAAAGTTCTTCCGTAATTACGAGTATCCGTGGCTAAGTTTAGAGATGACAACTGATGGAGTAAAGCGAATTATCATAATATCAGACATGAATTATCTTGGACAAAATCAGTATGGTGTCAATTTATTAGATGACCCAAATGTATCTACATCCGATTTATCTACATTTGAATATTTAATTGTAACGCAAAAAAAATTTTTCCGGAATGATCATGCTAAATTTGATTTCTTTATTTCTTCATCTTATACATACAAATTAATAAGTAACGATTCCGTATTTGCTGTGTACTCGCCATATTATTGGTCGGCTAAGGAAAGGTTTTATACCAATTTAAATAACACAAAAATATCGATCGGCAATCTTGGGGTTGATAATTATTTTAGAGCAGTTTCTTACACAATTTGGGAAGATAGTTCAAATGGATACATAAATTTATTTGGTGTAAAAAGACTTGATCCTATTGGAGATGTAAATGATAAAATTATATCAGTCAACTTTATTTTATATCAAAACTATCCTAATCCTTTTAATCCTAAAACTATAATTAAATATGAATTGTTGTCAAGAGACCACGTAACAATAAAAGTGTTTGATGTTTTAGGTAAAGAAGTTGCAGCTTTGGTTAATGAAGAAAAGGATGCTGGTGAATATAAAACTGTATTTGATGGTTTAAATTTAGCCAGCGGAATTTATGTGTATCGTCTTTCAGTTGGAAATCATCATCTAAGCAGAAAGATGATTTTATTGAAATAACTTGAACTTAATCTCTGCTGAAATTTGAAAGAGACAAAATGATATGATACGATTAGTTCCGTATTGGGCAAGCCAGTACGAAGCGTTTTGGGATGCTATAAGAAAACGCAACATGTGGTTCATTAAGCTGCGTTATGGTGCTGTGCTTATGCTTACAACTTTAATTCTTGCATCTGAATTTTTTCTCGGGTTTAAGTTTACTGAAACTCAAACTCTTGCCATATCTGTAGTAACCATTTCAATCCTTATTTATAATGTATTTTTACATGTTGGCAAGAAACATATAAAATCAATCGCAGGACAATTTAATCCGCTCCATCTGTCACTGATTCAAATGTTATTAGATTTTATTGCGTTGTTTTTACTTGTTCATTTTACGGGAGGAATAGAGACCCCGCTTTATATGCTTTTTGTTTTTCATATGATTATTGGAAGTTTGGTTCTTCCGGGTTCCATTATTTACACGGTCGGAACCATTGTTGTCCTGGTTTTTGGCGGAATTGTCTTTTCAGAATATTATCTCATCATTCCTCATTATACCATTCAAGGTTTTTTAAACACTCCACTGTATAATGATTTTAATTATGTAGTATCAATATTCACGATATTTAGTTTTACAATGTTCATCAGCGTTTACCTTGCCAATGGAATTGCACGTCAACTTTACAGAATGGAGCAGGATTTAGTTGAATCAATTAACAAGCTTAATACTGTAGAAATTGAAAAACAGAAATATATAATTGGAATTGTCCACGAAATAAAAACACCATTGGCTGCAGTTCATTCTTATTTGAATCTCATTCTGCAAAAATTTCTTGGACCGTTGAATGAAAAGGTTGAAGAAAGACTAATCAGAGCAAGTGCAAGATCTGAAGAAGCAATCAACCTGATAAACGACGTGATAAAAATTTCTCGATTTAAATTATTCGATCAGTTTGTTAAAGAGGAAATACAAATCGAAGAAGTGATAAATGAATTGTCGAACAAACATTCAGCTAATGCAGAAGGTAAAAAGATTGAGCTGATATTTAATGATGATAGAAAAGCTTTCACAAAAATTATCGGCGATAAATTTCTTTTAACGCTTGCCATATCAAACCTAATTGGAAATGCAATAAAATATGTTGACGAAGATGGTTTGATTGAAGTGAAAGTTGAAGATGGGGAAGAGGATGTAGTTATAACGGTCTGCGATAATGGCATCGGTATTCCAGAGAATGAGCATGAAAAAATATTCAAGGAATTTTTTAGGTCTTCAAATATAAAAAAGGATGAACACGAAGGTACTGGTATCGGCTTATCAATTGTAAAAGAAATTATAGAAAAACATGAGGGAAAAATCTCAGTTGAAAGTCCCTCAAGATTAGCTAGTCAAAACAGACCTGGTACATGTTTCAAAATACAATTACCCAAAATCAATATTTCATTAACGAAAAATGGAGGTATACAGTGAAAGGTGTTATTTATAAAATTATCTTTCTTACATTACTTGTTTTTATCTTCTGCTTTGATAACTATTCGCAACAAATTAAAACAGGAGATCACGCATTAGGTACAAAAAAGTATGAAGATTTCAGCAAAGCCAACCTTTGCGGCTCTGCTTGTCATAATGATATTTTTCAGCAATGGAAGCAGGCAATGATGTCTCAAGCATATACTCATCATTGGGATGAAATAGAGTATTTCAAACTTGCAGTTCCGCATGCGGAAAAAGATCCCATTGTTGCAGAAGTTAAAGCAGGATGTAATGGCTGTCATACTCCGATTGCTTTCTTAGCAGGAGATGTCCCGCCGCCGCTTCCTGAAAAAATGTCTATGGCAAATGAATCTGTTAATTGTGATTTCTGCCATACTGTAACCGGATATGAAGGGGATACTCCTTACAACTTTAATTTCATATCCTCTCCAGGAAATATTAAATATGGACCACGAGAAAATGTCGAATCGCCAGAACATGAAGTAAAGAAATCCGAGTTTTTAGGCACGGCAGAATTTTGCGGAACTTGTCATAATGAAAAAAGTCCCTATGGAATTTGGGTAAAATCAACTCATCTCGAATGGAAGGAAGGGCCTTATTCAAAACAAGGAGTTAAATGTCACGATTGCCATATGACTTATGCTCCAGGTTTAACTGCGGCAATGGGAAAAGAATATCCTGATGCGCGTCAGCATTTATTTCACGGTGCACACGATCCTGGAAAAGTAAAAGGCACTATAGAGCTAAGAATTCACCCCGATATCAATGAAGCTGAACCAGGTGAAAGAGTGAAGTTCACAATTGCATTATTCAATCAGAAAACCGGACATAAATTTCCAACCGGATCAGTGGAAGATAGAATTGTTTGGATGCATATTGAAGCAGTTGATTCTAAAGGAAATGTTTATCATATCCCTGTAGATAAAAAGGGATTTGCTGGTGAAGAATACACAATCGGAAGTAATGCTCTTGCTTATCAGGATATGGGAATTGCCTTGAATGATCCCAATTTTAAAGGGGTTCAAAGGGATGGAATTCCAGTCGGTGATAAAATATTCCGTATGTCATATTTTGATCCCCAAGGAAGAATGACAATTCAGCAATGGAACACAAAATCATTAGGTGTTGATTATAGAATTGGTCCGAGAGAAACAAAATTGGAAACATGCACTTTTACTCTTCCAAACAATGTTGCACCAGGCAAATTAAAAATTACTGCCGTGTTAAATTATCAAAAGCTCGTAAAACCGGTTGCGGATTTTCTTGGTGTTCCAGAGGAAGAATCTTAGATAATCAAAGTAAATGAACATTCAACTTACGTTAACATTTTACCATAGGTGAGATAATGAAAAAGACAATAATTTTTTCTGTTTTACTAATGATTTTAACTTCTCACAGTATTTATGCTATTCCAGCTTTTGCGCGAAAATATAATATGACCTGTAAAACTTGTCATTCGCCATTTCCAAAGCTTAAAGCTTATGGTGATGAATTTGCCGGAAACGGTTTTGTTCTAAAAGATCAAGATGCCCCAAGATATTTTGTTGAAACAGGAGATGAAAAGCTTTCACTTATTAGGGATTTACCTCTCGCTATTCGAGTGGAAGGTCATCTTACTTTCAATGAAGACAAATCAGAGCAGAGTGACTTCAAAAGTCCTTTGATATTCAAACTTATGTCAGGGGGAACTATTTTCAAAGATGTTTCATATTATGCTTATTATATTCTTGAAGAAGGCGATGCCGGAAAACTTGAAGATGCTTTTATAATGTTCAACAATCTTTTTGGAAGTGGATTAGCTTTTTCAATTGGGCAATTCCAAGTTTCTGATCCACTTTTTAAAAGAGAACTGCGACTGACACGTGATGATTATTATATTTATAAAGTAAAGGTTGGCTCTTCAAATGTGAATCTTACTTATGATAGAGGGATAATGCTTAATTACGGATTTGAAACCGGAACCGATATTACTTTTGAGATTGTAAATGGAAATGGAATTGGTTTACCCGCCAATGGAAATTTTGATAATGATAAGCATAAAAATTTTATGGGAAGAATTTCGCAGGATGTTAATAAGCATCTGAGAATTGGTGGTTTTGGTTATCTCGGTAAGGAAGAAACAAATGATGTTGTAAATGATCTATGGATGGTTGGACCGGATGCAACAATTTCTTTCGATCCTCTTGAGTTAAATGTTCAGTATGTTGAAAGGAGGGATAAAGATCCTTTCTTTTTCGGACCTGCTGTAATAGAAATTAAAACACGCGGTGCATTTGCCGAGCTGATTTACAAACCCGATGGAGATAACAGCGATTGGTATGCAGTTGGTTTATATAATTGGGTTGAATCAAACATTGGCGCATTGGATAAGAAAACAGGATCGGCTCATCTTGGTTATGTATTAGCAAGGAATATTCGATTAGTTGGTGAATACACACATAATTTTACTGATGAGTATGGTAAGTTTAGTTTAGGTTTCGTTTCCGCTTTTTGATTTATTGACCTGCATCTAATTATAAACCCAATTCCTTTCAAACTGTTTTTGTAGAAGGAATTGGGTTTATCATAATAATTTATTCGGCACTTAAAATTAATATCCGAAAGTCCGCTTGATCTTCTTCCAGATTCCACCGCCTACCATATTGTTGGCATTTGCAATAATAGTTTTGATGAGAGGCAGAATATCCCGATCACCTGCCCAATTTCTCTGTATAATTTTTGGATCAACTTCATTGAGAATGTCGTTGAGTACATAAGCTGTAAGCGCAATATCATCAAGATAGCCGATAGGTCCTAATAGCATTTCAGGCAGGAAGTCTAATGGTGAAATAAAGTAAGCAATTATTCCCGCAAGCTTTACTTTTTTACTTGCAGGTACATCGGGATCAAGAGTTAACTTGGTTAGCAAATGGAAGAGATCAGGGGCAAGTAAAATATATTCTGCCCATCTATTGTCGTTTGTTTTCTTTTCATCCAGCCATTTTTTAATGTCAGCTCTAAGTTTTTGATAGAAATCTTTTTTCTGTTCGTCCATAGGTCGTCCTTTCGAAATCCCTCTGAGTTATTGAGATTCAATGCAAAATTATGAAATGTGAATTAAATTCACACATAAATAATTAGTGGATTATAAAACCTAATCCTCATGGGTTTTGTAATCGTTGCAACTGAAAATGCTTCAAATAGATTCACAAATTGAAAGTGAGGCAAGTTATAATTTGGTTATGAGAATCGAGAACTGGATCGTAATCTAAACCAATGGCATAGTTTCTGTTTATATATTGAATGTGGACAGATAATGTTCATAAAATAATTCAATTTAGCAGAGATTTTACTAATACAGGAGTCGCTAATGGATGAAGTATTACAACAAATAATGAAGACAATCGAGCGAGAATTTAAAGATGCGTTGAACGATGGATTACTTGATTCAGCTTCAGTGGCAAATAAAATTTGGGATATCCTAATTGATAAAGAAGCGATTAAAGTCGTAGTTCCTGAACCGGCTTACGGCTGCTTCGAAAATTTTGAAGAATAGTTTGTAAATTCAAAATTACAAGCGCCAATTACCAAATAATAACCAATAAAAAAATTTCAATGTTCATGGTTGAGTTTTGTGATAGTGAAATTTATTTGGTCCGCCATAGGCGGATTGTTTTTTGATAATTGGAATTTCTTAACACGTCTCCTTCACCAAACATTATTCTCCTAACAACCCTTTTCTAATCGTTCGCTCAACTGCTTGTTTAAAATTAGCAAGGTTTACCGGTTTCTGAAAGATGTAATCAATTCCCAATAATCCGTAATCATGAATAGCAGTTCTATCAATATCACCACTAAGAATAATAATCGGAGGTTTGGACTTAACTTCAAGCTTTTGAATTTCCTGAACGAACCGGATGCCATTCATTTCCGGCATGTTATGATCGGTTATAACTAAAGCCGGCGGTGACTTAATAATTATTTCCATCGCTTCTTTTCCATTCGAGGCAACTTCAACGTTATAATCAGGGGTAATATTTTTTAGGATTTTTGAATAAAGCAGTCGATCGGTTTTATTATCATCCACCAAAAGAATTACAGCTGAAGCAATTGGTAAAGTGAATTTGAAATTGGAACCTTTTCCCGGTTCACTTTCAACCCAAATTGATCCGCCATGTTTTTGTATGATATCATTTACGATGTTTAAACCCATTCCGCTTCCTTTTTCACCCGATGTACCTTCTTTTGTAAATTTACTGTCAACTGAAAAAAGCTTTTTAACGTCGGCGGCTTTTATTCCAACACCGGTATCCTGAATTGAGAATTCCAAAAATCTTAACCGCTCAGAAGGTTTAACCGAAATGGATATTGTTCCGTTGGAATTTGTAAACTTAATCGCATTTGAAATTAAATTATTAAAAACCTGGGAGATTAAATTCTCATCAACAAAAATTTGAATTTCCTTTGATACGGTTGACCTTAACGTTATTTTTTTTCTTAATGCAGCGCCAGCCAATGAATTAATAGAATTTTCAATAATTGAATAAACATAAGTTTTCTCGGGTTCAAATTGAATTCGACCCGACTGCAATCTATTCCAATCCAGTAATGAATTTACAAGCGACAGCATCGAGTTAGAAGATTCCCGAATAAAATTAATATATTCTTTACGTTCTTTATCTGTTAATGAATCATCGTTCAGTAAAAGTTCGGTAAATCCTAAAATAGAGCTGAATGGTGTACGTAAATCATGTGAAACAATTGATAAAAATCTATCCTTTGTTTCATTCAGCTTTATAAGATTTTCCTTAGACTTCTTTAAATCTTCTTCTACTTTTTTCCGAATGCTTATATCACTGACAATTCCATACAATTTTTTAACTACTCCGGAATCATCGCGGATGAGATTTATTTTATTTCTTACCCAAACAATATTCCCATACTTATTAATAATTCTAAATTCAATTTCTGTTGAATTTTTAATACGGCTTTTCAGAATATCTTTTATTTTTTGCTTAACGAAATGAAGGTCATCCGGGTGAATAATTTTGAAAAACATCCTTTGATCTCTAATCAGATCAGATTGTGAATAACCGGTAATTTTCTGAACGCTGGCGGTATAAAAAATTGGTCTAAGCTTATCTTTAATTTTGGCATAGGTGAAAAAGAAATCATCTATGTTCTCAACTAAACTTCTGTACTTTTCTTCAGATTCACGAAGAGCTTGCTGGGATCTTTTCCTTTCCGAAATATCACGAGTTAAGTAAACGAGATAATTTTCCCCATCTAATTCAAATTCCGATACGGAAGTTGAGAAAAACATATTTGTTCCATCTTCACGTTTACCAAGAAATTCAAATCTATCGGGGGCATCCATTTTTCTTCGGATAAGATGAAGATACTCGGAAATTCTTTTTACATCTTCATCGGCAACCATTTCTACGAAAGACTTTCCTATCAAATCTTCCTTTCTATTGTAGCCGAAAATTTTCGCGAATGAATCATTTACAAGAATAATCTTGTTGTCTTTTTCGATCGCTATTCCATCATTTGCAGATTTTACGATTGATGATAGAATTTTGAATTCATTACTAATTTCCTTGACTGAAGTGACATCTTGGAAATGACCGATGTAAATTTCCTTGCCGCTTGAATCTATAATCTTCTGTAAAAATCCCGAAAGGAAAATTTTTCTTTTGTTCTTTAATAAGAATGGGATTTCTAATTGCTTATGAGTTTCGGATACCGGAAATAAATTTTCTAATGAAATATGCAAGAAAAATTCCGGATCAATCAGTTCTTCTAATTGTTTTTGAGTTATTTCTTCTTCTTTAATTTCAATGAGATCGAGAAATGCTTTGTTAGCATAAATCAAATTGCCGTTTAGGTCGACGTTGAAAATTATATTTCCCGAATGTTGGATGATATCGCTAAACCTTTTCTCAGCAATTTTTATTTTGTTTTCAAGCTGTATTTTTTCTGCGATGCTTTGACATGAGATAACAATGTATGGCTCTTCATTTTCAACCAAATTAAATGATGCGCTTAATGTTTCTTCTTTTCCAGATAGATTGATAATCTTAAAAATACTTTCGGTTTGTTTTGATTCTGCCAATAGCTTTTTGATGTCCTCGAAATAGTTTGGCTCAGTAATTCCAATCAAACGAACAAAAAATTTATCTTTCGCTTGAGTTTCCGAATAACCGAAAAGATCTTGTGAAGCTTTATTCCAGTAGATAATCTTTCCTTTCATATCTACTGCGAAAATTGGCATTATAGTGTTTTCGAGATAAGTCTTAGTTTTAAATATTTCTTGAATTTTAAGTTCGAGAGCTTTTTGTGCTTTAATGAAATTACGGATATCATTAAAACGGAAAAACAATAATTTTATTTTCTTATCATCATCTAAGATAGGTTCAATTTCACATTCGTAGTCGTAAGGACGATTATTAATGAACAATATTAAATTGAATTTTTGTAAGCTTGGGTTTTCTCTTACTAAACTGATCTTGTTTTTTATTAAGATGTTAGCTTCCTGGGAGAATAGGTTGTTGATATTGTTTTGTTCGAAAGGAGAGATTCTCGATAAGAATTTCTTCGATTTCTTCCCGAAAGAAAATTTAATATTGCCTTCTTCGTCAGTGATTAATAAAAGATCTAAAGAAGAATTTAATATCTCTTTCCATTGAGGTTCAATATTTTTTAATGAATCATCTTCCTCTTTACTAATTTTAATATCTTGCAATAGTAAAATCCCACCGTCGAATTTGTCCTCCTTAAAAAGAGGAATGGCTTTAACGAGAATAATAATTTTTCGTAAGCTGAAAGTTTTTAATCCTTCAATCTCCTTTTCAAATGAATATCCTTCACGAAGCTTTTGAAAATATTCTACAAGAGGGTTGTCGCAGAACAAATTTTCTTCGAAAATATTTATTGTGGTCGATGGATTAATTTCTATTTTATGGTATACACAAAATTCGAGGAAATTGTTATTCAAATAAGTTATCCTGCCTTCGGAATTAAATGTTAAAATTCCCAAAGGAACAGATTCAATTAGTCTTAAGAAAAAACCATTGGAATTTTCCTGTAACATATAGTGTTTTGAATTCATCATTTGTTTATTTTGAATAGTGACCCTCTAAGGTATTATAATCTAATCAATAATAATGCTACAATACTATTTGAGATAACGAATTAGATTAAAAAAGAAAGAAAAGTCAAATTCTTTCGATAGCAACATACAACCTAATGTAAAACAATCACTTACAAGCCATGTAAATTTTAGGATTTTAGTCTAATTTGAGACTATAAGCTTTACGCAACTTTCCTTTACTAAAAAACCTGAAAAGTATTGTCTCATTGTGATGAATTATTTTAATAATAATTCATCATTCATTTCACTGAAATTAATGAATCATATTTTGGATATAATTAAAAATTTTCATTGGAAAAAGTATTTGAAAATAATAGATATTTTAAAAGATAATTATTACACAAATCTTCCTTTCGATATTCAGCTCACTCAAAAATTTTAAACTCAACACATTTACTTTGATGTACATAGAGCATAATACAATTCGACAATAAATTTATTAAATTTAATCAACCAATAATCATCAATTTGAATTTTGATTAAGAGAATATTTCAAAAAATTGGCGCTGCCACTTTAAGCTTTTTTGAGGAAATTGGACAGGTGTCAAAACTTTTTTGGGGAATTGTGAAAAGTTTTACCTGGATACCTAAGAGCAGGCGATTAATTCTTTATCAAATGGAACATATTGGAGTAAACTCACTTCCACTTGTTATTATCATTGCTGTTTTTACCGGAGCAGTTGCAGCCTGGCAAGCGGCTTATCAATTAAAGGGGATAGCACCCCTATCATTTTTAGGAGCTGCAACAAGCAGAGCGATTATAACTGAACTTGGTCCCGTTCTTACTGGAATTGTAATTGCCGGAAGAGTAGGTGCTTCTATTGCTGCTGAGCTTGGTACAATGAAAGTCACGGAACAAATAGATGCACTTGAAACCATGGCAATAAATCCGGTTCGCTATCTGGCAATGCCAAGATTTCTCGCTTCAATTCTAATGATGCCTCTTCTTGTTATTTTTGCAAATTTTATTGCTGTATTTGGTGCATACATAGTTTCAAATTATTTTCTTGGGATTTCCTTTGCAGTATTTTTTAAATCGGTTAGAAGATTTTTTGAGATATCCGATCTTTTTTCTGGTTTGCTCAAGACAATATTTTTTGGTGGAGTGACAGCTCTTCTTGGATGCCATATTGGCTTCAGAACTGAAGGTGGTGCAGAAGGTGTTGGACTTTCTACAATTAGATCATTCGTTCTTTCGGCTGCACTAATCTTAATTTTGGATTATGTTCTTTGGATGCTTTTATTCTAATATTCACAGTAATTTTTTTTCTTGTAGGATGCATACACTGAATTTTGAGTTGTTTTCATGTCTCATTTTTGGAATGTCAATAATAAGTAATTGTTAGAAGAGTATCTTTCGTTAAGTAACCACTTCTATTGGTTTAATAAGAATTACAGGAAGTCATTATTTAACTGTTTCTAATAATCTATTAAAAAGTAATTGCTTAAATAAAAAAAATATATTATATTTGATCAGCGATTCATTAAGTTCTACCCCCCCTTAATGAGTCTTCCCCATGCCCGGTAGCCCTCCACCGGGCACTTTTATTTTAAATTTTCAATAATTTTCTGTAAATATCGGTTGTTATTAATTACAAAAAATCTGATAGAGGTCTAAAATGGAAAAAATAGCATATCAATTAAAAGAAAGCAAAGAGAAGGTAAATCTTCCAGTAAATTTAGGTTTTGGCCAAATATTTACAGATCATATTTTTGAAATGGATTATAATAGTGATCAGGGCTGGTATGATCCCAGAATAAAACCTCTCGAACAATTATCCCTTCATCCTGCAACTATGTTTATTCATTATGGGCAAACTGTTTTTGAGGGTCTTAAAGCTTTTAAAACTAAAGATGAAAATGTAGTTATATTCAGACCTGATAGACATCTTCAAAGACTTAATAATTCGTCCAGGAAATTATGTATTCCTGAAATTGATATTAATTTTGTTCTCTCAGCTTTGAAAGAACTAGTTTGGATTGATAGAGAATGGATTCCCACAAAGAAAGGTGAATCATTATATATTCGACCATTTATTTACGGTTCAGATCCATTCTTGGGAGTCAAACCGTCATCAAGTTATAAATTAATTATTTTATTATCTCCGGTGGGAGCTTACTATCCAGAAGGTTTTAAACCTGTAAAAATATTAGCAACTAGTGAATTTGTTCGAGCCGTAAGAAAAGGAATTGGGGAATGTAAAACTCCGGGTAATTATGCCGCTAGCTTATTTGCAACTGAATATGCAAGGCGTCAAGGATTTACTCAAGTGCTTTGGATGGATGGTGTAGAGCAAAAATATATTGAAGAAGTCGGAACTATGAATATTTTTATCCAGTTCAAAAATGAAGTTGCTACTCCCAAGTTGACCGGAGGCATCTTACCGGGAATTACACGCGAATCAGTGCTTCAAATTCTGAAGGATTGGGAAATAAAAGTAACTGAAAGATTAATTCCTATGGAAGAAGTGATATCTGAATATAAAAAGGGAAATGTTCTTAGTGTGTTTGGCACCGGAACTGCTGCAATTATTTCTGAAGTTGAATTTCTAAAATATAAAGATGTGGAGATGAAATTTGACAGAAATCAATCAAGTAATCTTGCACTTAACCTTTTTGATAAATTGACTTCAATTCACTATGGTCTTTCCGAAGATAAGTATAATTGGCTTACGCATGTTACAAAAAAAGAAGTTGAAGTTGCATGAGGGTTCTTAAAGCTTTAGTTCTAATTTTTGTTTTTAGCTGCGGCGTTTTATTCTCACAAAATACACAAAGACCTAAGAACATTATTATCCTAATTGGAGATGGAATGGGCGCTAATTATGTTAGCGCCGCTGTCTTAAACTTTCCAAACAATCCTTTTAGGAAATTCACTTCGGTTGGATTTTCGATTACCTGTGCTGCTGATAAGTTAATTACCGATTCTGGAGCAGCGGCAACCGCCATTGCTACAGGGTATCCCACAAATTACCGCGTCGTTGGCGTTGATACACTTGGGAATCGGCTCACCTCGATTTTTGAGATTGCAGAAAGATTAAATTTATCTACTGGTATAGTTGTAACTTGTTCAATTACAGATGCGACACCTGCCTCATTTGTTGCTCACGTGATTAGCAGAAAAGAAGAAACTGCGATTGCAAACCAATTTCTTGAAAATGATATTGATGTGGTGATTGGTGGCGGGGCAAAATATTTTCATGAAGCTGAAGCATCAAGTTCAATCGTAAATGGTTTTGATATATTGTTAAGCCATGGTTACGATATTTATAGAAATGCTGATGAACTTCTCACCAGTCAACCTAATAATAAATTTTATGCACTTCTGGAAGAAGAACACTTAAAAAGGACTAAAGATAGAAATTATTCATTGGCTGATCTTACCAACAAAGCATTGCCTGTTCTATCACAAAATGAAAATGGTTTTATCTTGATGATTGAAGGATCTCAGATAGACTGGGGTGGTCATGAAAATAATCAAGATTATATAATGTCAGAATTGAAAGATTTCTGCGGCGCAATTGATGTTGCATTAGATTTTGCGGAACAAAATGGTAATACTTTAGTTGTTGTTACTGCCGATCATGAAACGGGGGGCATGTCAATAAATGATGGTAAACCTGACGGTTCTAATTTAACTTTGAAATTCACCACGACTGGGCATTCGGCAGAAATGGTTGGTGTATTTGCTAAAGGTCCTGGAGAGGAATTATTCAGAGGCGTTTATGACAATTATATGATAGGCAGAAATTTATTTCGGCTTTTGAATCCCGAATTTCAATTCTAAAAAGTTAATCTTCACTTCATTTTTTTTACCTTTCCTAAAAAAATATCTTGACAAGTGGACTTATGTTCACTATATTTCCAGTGAACAATTGAGCACTTATATGAAAAACACACTTACAGATCGTCAAAGGGACATTTTAAGTTTCATCGAACAATTCCGCAGCGAGAATGGTTATCCACCAACTCTCAGAGAAATAGGCAGGAAGTTCGGAATATCGTCCACTTTTGGCGTTAAACGGCATTTAGATGCACTGGTTAAAAAAGGATACATTACTGTGGAGAGTAATGCAAGCCGCGGCATTTCTTTTCTGATGAGTGAATTTAATAATACAAATGAAAAAATCATCGTTTCGGAGAATATTTTCCCAAAAATTCCAATTGTAGGCCGTGTAGCTGCTGGAACTCCAATTCTTGCTATCGAAAATATTGAAGGCAGCTTGGTAGTTGATCCTTCATTTTTAAAGAAATCTGAAGAATATTTTGCTTTGAAAGTTGGGGGTGACAGCATGATTGAAGCCGGTATCTTCGATGGAGATTTTGTCGTTGTTTCATCAAGAAAAGAAGCACTTAATGGAGAAATTATTGTAGCAATGGTGGGCGATGAAGTTACGGTGAAGACCTATGAAAATAAGTCAAATAAAATAAGCTTGATTCCTCAAAACAAAAATTATTCTCCAATTCCTATTGATGGTAAGTCTGATTTTTCCATTCTCGGAAAAGTTTCAGGTGTAATTAGATTATTAAATTGAAAGAAAAAAATTATGAAGACACAAATATTTTCAGAAGCAATAAGCAAAAGAAATCAAATTAAATTTTTATACGGGTTTGATGAGGTTGTTCTTGATCCTTATTACATAACTAAAGACAAACTTGGTAAAAAAGTTATCTATGGCAGAGTCACTAATTCATCTGAGATTAAAAAATTTGAATACGGTTCAATAACAAATATTAAAGTCTTCAGCAATAAAAGATTTTCTCCACGAATTCAAATGATGTCCTGAATTAATAAAAAGAATGAGGTACAAGATGACAGAACTATTAAAACGAAAGAGTGTCGATTTTTTAGTAGAGCAATTTTGGAGGAAGGGCTATCTTACTTTAAGCAGAAAGTTCGGGACCTATCTTCCTGAACCAACATCTGTCGGCGGTTTTGAAGTGGATATTGTCGCCCGTCAGAAAAATAAATATGCTATTGGACTAACTCTTAATGATGAGGATTTGAAGGATCAAAACATTTTACTTAATAAACTTAAGTACCTGGCAACAAGACAAACACGCAAAGGAAACATGCCTGTAATGCTTTTTGTCGGAGTGAAAGAAGAAAATTTCAATGAAGTAAAAATGATAATTGATCAGTTTGAAGAAGACATCCGAAAAAATTTAAAGTTATTTCAAATCACTGAGCGTCAGACCATAACTAAAAGAAGAACTGTAGATCGATCGCAACCACTTTTTTCTTAATCGTGTTACTAGGAAGTAAAAATTTTTAATTTACTTAAATCTGAATAGGTAAAAGTCTAAATTGTTATATTTTCGCAAGTTGCAGGAAGGATAAGTAAAATATTTGTTTAGGCACAAAAATTAATTTAACTTTGTTACTCAAAGTCAACATGATTTATGATAAAAAAAGGATTGCTAAATGAACTGATGAAAACTCAAGACACTAAAAATCTTGAGAAGCATTTGATTTATTCCTTTCTGACAAATTTGAAACTGGACTGTTCTACAAGCCCAATTCTTTCTAAGTACCTGAAAGGTTTTGAAAAAGATGCTAAACTTTATTTTGATACTTCTTCACTTGAAATTCACACAGTAAAAGATTTAGAAAGCCATCTTGAAATTATTATACCGCAACAAGACAGAAAATTTAATGGTGCATTTTTTACTCCAACCTACATTGTAGATTTTATCATTGGCGAAATAGGGCCAAAGGAAACCGACAAAAATCTTGACCCAAGTTGCGGTAGTGGCGCATTTTTAATTGGATTAGCAGAGCATTATAAATCCAAGTATAAAAAATCAATAAAAAAGACTGTTCAAGAAAATATTTTTGGTGCAGACATTTTAGAGTACAACATTCATCGAGCAAAACTTCTTTTATCAATTTACGCACTTCAATACAATGAAATCCTTGACGAGAAAGATTTTAATTTGTTTTGTCAAGATAGTTTGAGAACAAAATGGAAAATGCAATTTGACAATGTAGTAGGCAATCCACCCTATGTAAAGTTTCAAGACCTCACCGACAAGAATAGAAATTTTCTATTGAAACATTGGACAACAGTTGAGCAAGGCACATTCAATTTGTACTTTGTATTTTTTGAATTAGGATATAAATTACTTAAAGACAATGGAAAACTAGGCTACATCACACCGAATAATTATTTCACTTCGCTTGCTGGTGAAGCGTTGAGAAAATATTTTTCAACACAGAAATGCGTCACACGAATAATTGATTTTAATCATAAAAAAGTTTTTGATGTTCAGACGTACTCAGCAATTACTTTCTTAAATAAAAAGTTAAACGAAGCGATATATTTTGACCGCATCAAGGAAAATCAAAAACCAGAAGAATTTTTAATAAATGTAAATGGTTCTCCTAATTACATTAAAAATTTAAATTTCAAAAAGTGGCGATTGCTGAAAAATGACGAACAAGAAAACATCCGAATTATTGAAACAATCGGAACTCCAATAAAAAAACTATTTGACATTTGCGTTGGAATCGCCACTCTGAAAGATGAATTGTTTTTCGTTGACGGAAAAACAGAAAAAGGAAACCATTTATTCAAAGCTACTAACAATGGAATTTTTGAAATTGAAAAAGCAATTACAAAATCTGTTTATAAAATTTCCAATTTCAAAAGTCAAGAAGAAATAAGTTTTAACACAAAACGAATTATTTGTCCTTTCAACATCAAAAATGGAATTGCTACCCCTATTCCCGAAAAGGAAATACAAAATAAGTTTCCCAAATGCTACAAATATTTTCTTTCAATAAAAGAGCAATTATTAGCACGAGACAAAGGGAAGTATGTTTTTGAGCCATTTTACATTTGGGGCAGAACGCAAGGACTTACAAAAAAAGGAAAAAAGATTTTAACTCCTACTTTTAGTCAATATCCCCGTTTTCTTTTAGTGGAAGAAAATGACGCTTACTTTACAAACGGCTACGGAATTTATTTTAGAAAAGAGAACGACAATAAACTTGATTTTTTTGAAAGCATAACCAACCCATTGACAAAGGTTGATAATATTGAACTTGTCCAGAAAATTCTGAACTCTTTTTTAATGCACTACTATGTGAGCAAAACAAGCGTAGCGATTGAAGGTGGGTATCCTTGCTATCAAAAGAATTTCATTGAGAATTTCACCATTCCCGATTTTTCAGAAAGCGAATTGGAAACTTTGCGGGAATTAAACGACAAGAAAGAGATTGATGATTTTCTTATTGAAAAGTATCATCTGAAATTATTCGTACCGAATCTTACTGAGTAAATATTCAGCAAGTCCGAAGCAAAAGTTTCAAGATTCAAATTCTGTATCGTTGCTTTTGTATTTTCTGGTAACAATCCATCTTCTTTTAGTTGCTCATCATAACTATAAACTTTTGGCGGTGTCTTGCTGAAATCAACGATAAGTAAACATACCCGTTCATACTTGTAGTGGTCTGTATCAACGGACTTTCTGCTATTCACAGCACCGAATGAAAGTAAATATTTTTCAATGTGTTTATCAATGCCTGTGATATTTCTGAATTTGACCTTTCTCCGTTTTGCTGCATTGCTGTCGTATTCATTGACGGCAATCATATAAAATTCCCCAAGTATCATTTTAGGACAGCGTAAATGTAAATTGAGTGCTTCAGCAAATGTTCTTTCATAAAGCGTATCAAAATTTTTTGCTGAACTGCTTAATTGACTTCTAACATTGACGGACAAACATTTTTCAGTGAACTGAAAACCAAATTTATCTTTTTGTCCCATCAATATTCCTTCAAAATCCAAAGTTTCTTCTTGTGGTGAAACTCCATTGGAAACAACGGAAATATCCTGTGCTTTCTTTTTGAAAAAACCTGCAAATGAAAATTCTCCGTGCGACTGACCCAAAGGCGGGTTTATCAATTTCGGATTAACACCATTCTTAATCAATTCAGATTTTACAATATCGTGCAAAAGTTTAATTGGTCTTTGACTACGAATGAGATTATTTTTCCCTTCCGTTCCATTGCTACGGATAGCACTTTCAATTAACCTTTTAATTCTATTTAGAGTGTCCTGAAGATTTATCAAATTCGGCATCGTTAAAAAATTCTTTAAGCGAAACATTTAATGCATCAGCAATTTTTTCAATATTGACAATGGAAATATTCCTCTGACCACTCTCAACACTTGCAATATAACTACGGTCTAAATTGGCAGAGTAAGCTAAATCTTTCTGGGACATATTGGCTTTCTCCCGTAACTTCTTTATTCTTTGCCCGATTTTAATTTTTACTTTCACGTTGCTAAAATCTAACTTTGTTGACTATAATTCAAAGACTATAAGTAACATTTAAAAAATTTTAAATACCCATATCTATAAATTTCAAAGTATCAGGTAGGTAAAGAAAAATTTATAAACTATTTGGTTAAAAAAAGCAACTAACTAATCAGTCAATTATTTTTTTTTTAGTAAGTTGCTAAAAGATTTCAATGCGCATATAGCTTTTTCCCTTTCATTATAAAATCTGCATTTATTATCTTTAACATTGCAATCTATTAACTTGTGAACATTTGTACTTGATTATCAGTCTTAAGATCGTTATAGAATCTTACGACTTTTATTTTTTATAAAAGGAGAATAATTGACAGGCTCTCGCAGCTCGTCAGATGAGCGCACTCAGACTGAACTAAAAAAATCCGGTAAGATTCCTGCTCACATTGCAATCATTATGGATGGAAACGGAAGATGGGCAAAAAAAAGAGGGTTGCCGCGCGCTGCCGGTCATTCGCGTGGTATTGAATCGGTTAGGGACATTGTTAAAGCCTGTTCTCAAATAGGCGTACATTATCTTACGTTGTACACATTTTCAACCGAAAATTGGAGACGACCAAAGGATGAGGTCTCGATGCTAATGCGACTTCTCCTAAAAAGCTTAAGAGATGAAACTGATGAACTTAACCAGAATGATATTAAAATTACGATGATTGGTGATCTTGAATCATTACCGAAAGAAGTTCAAAAAGAACTTAGAGATGCATGTGAAAAAACTAAAGACAATAAAAAAATGGTGCTCAACTTAGCTTTAAGTTATAGCGGTAGAGTTGAAATATTAATGGCAATAAAAAATATAGTTAATTCTGTAGAGCATAGAAACATTAGACCGGAAGACATAGATGAATCCGTTTTCTCAGATCATCTTATGACTAAACATATGCCGGATCCCGATTTGGTTATACGAACAAGCGGAGAATTTAGAGTCAGTAATTTTTTACTTTGGCAAATTGCGTACTCGGAATTCTACATATCTGAAGTGCTTTGGCCTGACTTCCGCAGGAATGATTTGTATGATGCAATTAGAAATTTTCAGAAAAGAGAGAGAAGATTCGGAAAAGTTAGTGAACAAATTAAGGAAAAGGTTTAACCTGATGCACATATCCCTTCTAATGAGATATATAAAAATTTATTTAATTCCATTGATTTTAATTTTTTCGTCTCTTTCATTATCACAGACGGTTACCAAAAGTTATAAAATACTTGGAATTTCTGTTGTTGGAAATAAGTCTGCTGATGCGGCAATTATTATTGCAAACAGCGGATTAAAGATTGGCGATGAAATTCAAATTCCCGGTGACAAAACTTTAAATGCAATAAAACAGTTATGGTCATTGAATATTTTTTCCGACGTTCAGATTATTAATGACAAACAGATTGCTGATGGAATTTTTCTGATAATAAAGGTTGATGAATATCCGAGACTTGAGAAAATCGTTTTCGAAGGAAATGATGAGATTGATACTGATGAGTTAGAGAAGAAAGTTAATTTTATTCGAGGTCAAATATTAAAACCACAAGAAATTGCTAAACTTCAGCAGAGAATAATTCAATCATATGAAGAGGAAGGTTATCTAAACGCTACTATAAATTCTAAGTATTACGAATACTATACTGCCGATACTTTGGAGAGCGAAATAATTGTTACCTGGAGAAACAATAAAGATTTGGCTGATGAATATAATGTTGAATATTCTAAATCCGATCAAAGCTACTCAAACCTGATTGACAAGATTAAAAGCAGAGTCCTTGTAAAATTTGATATTCAGGAAAATGATCAGGTTGTTGTTAGAGAGATTAGATTTTTTGGTAACCAAGCTTTTGATGAAAGCGATCTTCGAGGAGAATTTGACGAAACAAAAGAAGCTAAGTGGTGGAAATTTTGGAGTTCCGCTAAGTTTGATAGAAAAAAATATGACGAAGATAAAGACTTAATTCTCAAATTTTACAAGCGTAACGGTTATCGCGACGCTGAAATTTTATCCGATTCGTTAATTTATTTCAATGATAAAAAAGATCTAAAAATCCAGGTATATGTTGATGAAGGACCGCAATATAGAATTCGAAATATTGAATGGGTGGGAAATACAATTTATCCTGATGAGGCGCTTTTAGAACGGCTCGACTTTGCTAAGGGTGATATTTTTAATTACGAAAAGTTCGAACAAAATCTTCGCGGTAATGAAAAACAATCTGATGTTTACGCACTTTATCTCGACAATGGTTATCTCACATTCAATCTTAAAGCTACTGAAACAAAAGTCGCAGAAGATTCCATTGACATACTTATTCGGGTCGAAGAGAGAAATCAATTTAAAGTTGGCAAAGTTGACATAACTGGGAATGACAAGACGAAGGATAAAGTTATCCGACGTGAACTTTATACTGTTCCGGGAGATTATTTTAACAGAGGTTTATTGTTCAGAAGCATTCAGCAGCTTGCAAACCTGCAATATTTTAATGTAGAAAAATTGTACGGACCTCAAGGAATTGATTACACTCTCCCAACTGACAGTACAGTTGATGTTACATTCAGAGTTGAAGAAAAATCAAGTGATTATCTTAATGCTTCCATTGGTTACAGCGGAGCTTTCGGTTTCAGCGGTGCTGTTGGTGTTACCCTCACTAATTTCTCAATTACAGAACCATTTTCCTTGGGCGGTGGACAGATACTAAGCTTTAATTGGCAATTTGGAGTCGGAAGCTTGTATCGAACTTTTACTTTAGGTTTTACCGAACCCTGGATGTTTGATACTCCAACTTTAGTTGGTCTTGAGGTTTTTGACACACGTCAAGCATATATTTATGATTTGCGGCAATCAGGCGGAACATTACGAGTTGGTAGAAGATTAAAATGGCCGGATGATTTCTTTTATGTTCAGGGATTGTTCAGGTATCAATATAACAATGTTCTTGAAGGACAAAATTTTTACGAAGAGGGAAAGACTCAACAATTTACTTTGGGTGCAACTTTAAGCAGAAAAAATATTGATAATCCAATTTTTCCGTCATCAGGTTCTTCATTCACTTTGGATGGAGAACTGTCCGGAGGTCCATTTTTACCCGGCGATGTAGATTATTATAAAATTAATTTTAAAGCAGAATGGTATAGAAGATTATTTAATTCAAATAGAATTGCTATTTATACGGTCGCAGATTTAGGTTATCTTGATGAAATTACTCTTGGAACCAAGATTCAACCTTTTGAATTTTATTATATGGGCGGAAACGGATTGATAATTGCAACTGCTCCTCTAAGAGGTTATGACGATCGTACAGTAGGACCACGAAATGCAGATGATAGAGTAATTGGAGGCAGAGTTATGACAAGATATGCTGCCGAGCTAAGATTAGCAGTTACTCTCGATCCAATTCCTCTATACTTACTTGCATTTGCTGAAGCAGGAAATGTTTTTGAAAATTTGAAAAAAACCGATCCTTTTGATCTTAGAAGATCAGTTGGATTTGGCGCCAGACTTTTAATCAATCCCATTGGCTTAATCGGATTTGACCTTGGATACGGCTTTGATAGAAAGCTAACGGATAAAAAAGATCCTACATGGTTATTCCATTTCCAATTCGGGAGAGGTTTTTAATTTATCAACAATAATAAAGGTAATCGAAGT
>Ga0209324_10000793_pt1 | contig 21783 bp, 19 predicted proteins | sample Rifsed19ft3_FD_184015 | JGI IMG/M metagenome (GOLD analysis project Ga0209324, IMG submission 184015) | Soil microbial communities from Rifle, Colorado, USA - sediment 19ft 3 (version 2) | ecosystem: Environmental > Terrestrial > Deep subsurface > Rock core/Sediment | place: Rifle, Colorado...
GAGGAGAGCGAATCCGACGAGGCGGAAAAACCTTCTCACCTCCTTTTCTTTAAAATATATTCTTAACAAAAAAACCCGAAAGAGCTTTTTTGCTTATTCGGGTTTTCATCAGTCTCCCCAAAGGGGAGGTATAAAAACTGTCGAATTAAATTGTGTTTAGTTTATTTAAAAAATTCTGTTTTTCTTATTTGCCTGATTCCTCCCTGGTTTATGGTTATTGTTATTTCCCCGCTGAATTTATCAGCAATCAATCCTGTGCTTCTTAAAGTATCCGCTAATATGTCCTTCCATGTATCAATGTTTATAGCGTAATTCTTAGGGATAGTCCAGTTTTTTTCGTCCAGCCCGATAGTGCTGTCATTCTTAGTGTTTTCTTCTATGCTGGTTACTGAATATTTTCCTTGACTGTTTTCATGTTTCATTAACTTTATCTCAACCCCTTTCCCGTTTAAATTTACTCTAATTAAAGAGAAAAAACTATCAGCATAATTCTCTTTTTTTTGTAAGTGTTTTTCTTACAAAATCATTATATGCTCTTATATGTATAAACTATAGCAAAGATGATGCCGTTTTATAATAGCTTGATTTTAATATATTTTTAAAATTATAGAACTTAAAAATGTAAACAATATTTACAAAATAATATGCTTTTTTAAACTCAGGTCTTATCTGTAAAAAATCCATTTGAAAATTTTACACTCCTGGAGCTTGTCTAAAAACTCATTATTAGACGCTGAATTTATTTCAGGATCTAATAACAAATTTATTTTATTAGATGCTGAAACAAGCATGCCCTGAAGAGATGCTGAAATAAATTCAGCATGACACTTTCAGGGTTCAGCATGACACATTGCGCTGTATCATAAGTTTTTAGACAAGCTTTCCTGTCTCATATTTTTAAGAAACTGTCTTTGCCTGTATCTTTATGCTATCGAGGTTTTTAACAGGGATATCCATTTTCACTTTTTCTTTTAACCGGCCATTATAAAAGCCTCCTTTTAATCTCACGAGCCTCTGATAAATGCATATATAACTGAATGAAAATAAACCAAATATAAGGATCAACATGAATGTATTTGAATGAAAAATGAGTGCAAGGATATTTAAAAAGGAGACTAATGGCCAGATGTAAAGAGAAGTCTTAGGGTTACCTTTTGTTATGCGTCTATAAATTAGGGTGTGTAAATGCAATCCATCATTTTTTAAGGGAGATTTTTTCTGTATAAATTTTCTCCTGTATATTGAAAAAAGGGTTTCAAATACAGGATAGGCCAGAACTGTAAGAGGAAACCATGGAGAAATTTCAGGATTCCTCTTGACAGTAAGGATAGACAGAATAGCAAGCAAGAAGCCTATAATGTAAGCCCCGCTATCACCGAGGAATATCTTTCCCCTGGGAAAGTTCCATGCAAAGAAGCCTAAAATGGAAGAGATTAAGATTAAAGTAAAGGATAATATTAGATAATCACCATGGATATAGGCAACAAGTCCAAGGGATGTAAGTGCTATAAGGGAAACTCCTGATGCAAGACCATTAAATCCATCAATTATATTGATAGAGTTTGTTACCCCCACAATGGCGAATACAGTAAAAGGAACAGCTAAGTATCGAGGGAACCTGAATAAACCTGTGTCATAAACAATGGCATCCAATAGTATTATTGCAATAACAGAACCGGCTATCATTATAAAAAGTCTAAGTCCTGGACTTATATGAGACCCCATATCTTCATAAAAGCCAGCAACAAAAGCAGGGAAGATAGAAAAAATTAAAGGGTATTGACAGGTAAAAGATGTTGGGTTGCTAACAAATGACAACTGGCTCAGTACTAAAGACAGATTACCAATGACAAAGGCAATAAAGATCCCCAGTCCACCTGCCCTCGGTGTTGTAACGCTATGAAATCTCTGGGGCTTTTGAGTTTCGGCACAATCTATACAGAAGGCCTGGCGGCTTGAGAGTTTAATAACTAAATACTGGATGAGAAAGGAAAATGAAAACGATAAAATAATTTTTATAGTTAATTGATTCAAGAGACCTTCCCCTATTTAAGGAAAAAATGTGATAACCAATTATAGAGAAAGCAAAATTTATTCCTGATATCAATTGAGATGTAAACCCATTGGTTTTATTATAAAATCTAAATAAAGCTTCTTTGTGTTAATAAACTGTAAAGTGTATTAACAATGTAAACTGTAAAGTGTATTAACAATGTAAAGAATATGATCTTACAGTATTACAGTAGTCTAATTTTGTTAATTATTAATGAGATAAAATGCGGGTGAAATTTAAAAATTTGGTATACAAATTTCTTTTTTGAGGAACTTGTGTTTGAATATCCACATACTTGGTTTTAGAATATTTTTCTGCATCTGCTGACTAACAGAGCCAATCATCCAGCAATTCTTCTGGCAAATTTTTACCTTTTGTCTGATTTCTTTGGCTTTTTCCCCGTACCAAATTTCTTTAAATGACATTTTACTTAGATTCCCCATGCTTTCTTCAATAACATTACATGAAAATATCTTACCATGAGGATCGAGGAAGAATGAATCATATCCCATTTCACATGGCAACAGTCGAGGATTCCCTTTTATATAGTTAATCAAGCCATAATTAAAATATGCCCTGAACCAATCTTTTATTTTTGCTGAATTTAAAAGTTCTTTTGTCAGTTTTTTGAATTCTTCTATTGCAATTTCTGGATATTCAAATTTGTTGTCGAATTTATGAAAGTAGAACGCATTGTGAATTGCTGCTGTTGCAAACTCAAGCTTCATCATTTTTGCAAGATGGTAAAGCTTAATCATATCTTTTGCATTTCTGTCAGAAACAGTGATTCCGAAACCTATATCATTTATCCCCATATGATGTAACTCAATTAATGTCCTGATCCCCCAGTCGAATCCGTCTTTGATACCTCTAAGTTCATCATTTACTTTTGGTAATCCTTCAATACTGATCCTAATCCCGATGTCCCTGTGTCTTTTAAATAAACTGAGTATCTTTTCTGTGAAAAAGCCATTGGAGCTTATAACAAGCCTCTTGGTTTTTGTTTTTAACAGGCTGATGATCTCATTAAGGTCATCCCTTAAGAAGGGCTCTCCCCCTGTAACATTTACTGTTTCCATAAAGGGGAGTTTCTCATATGCTTCAACACCGATCTCTTCTTCTCTCTTGGAAGGATATTTCCATGTATTACACATTTGGCATCTGGCATTACAGCGATATGTGACGATTATGCTTGCAAAGCGAATTTTTGACATCTCTTTTTAAGATAATAATTTTCTGTATAACTTTTCAAATTTATCTGCAATGGTGTCCCAGGAATAATTTTCAAGGACATATCTTTGAGCTTTTGGTCTTATAGATTCAACAAATTGTGGGTTTGAAATAAGGTAATCAATATGCTCTGTGAGGCTACTAACATCCTTGCTGATAAAGGTTCTACCAAGTCCATTCAAAGCCTCAAGGTTTTCAGGGATATCACTTACGAGACAGCAATTCCCATAGCTCATTGCCTCAAGAAGGGCAGTAGAAAGTCCTTCTACCTCTGAGGGAAGCACGAATATATAGCAATTAGAAAAAAGTTCGTCGAGTAGTTTTCCAGTGACAAAGCCTGTAAAAATTATATTTTTATTGTCTCCAGCCAAACTTTTAAGCTCTGATTTGTAATCCTCTTCATGCTGTGCATCACCAGTTATAACGAGTTTCAAAGGCGGGTTCAATCTGTTATAGGCTTCAATCAAATAGTGAACTCCCTTTTCTCTAACGAGCCTCCCTGCAAAGAGGATATAGTCCCTGCCTTCAAGACCATATCTTTTTATAAGTTCTGGAGGCTCAATGTTTGGTGAATTAACACCTGTAGGAATATATATCGAGTCTATACCATATCTTTCTTTTAGATATCTCTGCTGAACCTTTGACACGACTGTCACTTGATGTGGAAATTTAACTGAAGGGATCTCCATTAATCTTAAAAATAATTCTCCCCAGAATCCCCATCTTGACCTCTTCCATTCAATACCATGCCCCTGAACAATTACTTTCCTTCCAAATAATTTTGGTATGAGGCAAAACATAGCTGGACCAAAGGCATGAAAATGGACAATATCTATATCTTTTTCTGCAAACTGAGAAATAGTTGCCGTGAATGATGCCAGGAGTTTTTCAAGGCTCTTCGAATTTATGGTAGGGACTTTTTTTATTCTCATTCCTTTATAGTATCCCTCTCTTGTACCATAATGTTTCATTGTATAGACCATAACCTCATGTCCTCTCGCAGCAAGCCTTGACCCTACCTCTTCTGTGTATTTTTCAATCCCTCCGCCGAGTGGCATACCTTTAAGGACGATGTAAGCGATTTTCATATCCATACCTCAAGGGTCTCAAATGTTGATTTCGTCTTACTCATATGCCTGCATAATCTACTTGACCCACTTACCTACTCAACCTACTTACCTATTTAACTCACTCAACCTACTTGCCCACTCACCCTACTCAACTACTTAACCTACTCAACCAATAGCCTTCCCATAGACTTCCATCAACCTCTTATAATGTAACTCAGCGTTATATTCTTCCTCTGCCCTCTTCCTTGCATCTTTACCCATCCGGGTTATTAAGGAAGGATTACTTAGAAGATACTTCATCTTTTCTCTCAGCCCATTATAATCTCCTGGCTCAAAAAGAAGCCCTGTCTTTTCATTGATTATCATCTCCGAAATACCCCCGATGTTAGAACCAATTATGGGTTTACCATAGGCAGAGGTCTCAAGTATTGTCATAGGGGCATTCTCATACCATTCTGATGGGAAAATAACAAAAGCAGAATTTTTATACAGGCTTTTAAGCTCCTCACCTGATTTATACCCTTCAAAGGTAACATTAGTTATTCTTTCATTCCTGATATATTTTTCATATTCCTTTCTAATTGGTCCGTCACCAACGATCTTCAGTTCAATATCAAGCCCCTTAACTGCCTTAAGTAAAGTTAAAACACCCTTCTCCTGAGAAAGCCTTCCCACGAAAAGTATATAATTTCCCGGCTCATAGTCTGGCTCGAAGTTTTTTAGCTTTATGAAATTGGGTATGTGAATGAGCTTTTCCTCAGGAATCCCCGCCTCAAGATGTATATTCATGGAAAACTTGCTCGGGCATATGAAGAATCTTATCCAATCATATTTCTTAAACCATAGATTAAAGTAAGATTCTATTGTATAAATTGCTGATGCTAAAAAGTTATTCTTATGGCAGAGAGTAAAAAGAGGATTATAAAATTTCCTACCTTTACATCTTTCGCAGGGTTTACTATTTAAAAGCATAAGATAAGACGGGCAGATTAGTTTATAATCGTGTAAAGTCATTACTATTGGAATCTTCCTTGATTTTGCTGAATCTATGATAGAAGATGTTAATCTGCCATATATATTATGAAAATGAATGACATCCGGTTTAGCATATTCCAGCAATTCAGAAAACTTAGCTTTTGTTTCTAAGGAATATATCAACTTAAAAGCAGACAAAAATTTTTTTATAGAAGATACACCATCATAGTACATAGCAGAAGGAAAGAATCTTGAATATTCAGAGAGAATATTTTTTTCAAAATGCCTTGTAAACGGCAGAACTTTATGGCCATAAGCACTTAGCATATCCATTTCATCAAAAAATACCCTCTCTGAACCACCCCGGAGGTAATAGTAGTTATTGGCAAAGATGAGTTTCATAATAGATTTTAATTTATTTTGTTAGAATCTTTATGATTTTTTGCTATTTTTGGGCATCTTTCCCAATGTTGGCGAACTAAAACCCAGCCCTTTTCTCAAGGATCTTTCGATGAGTATTTTGGTATAAAAGACTTGCAAAATTCTTTTCGGAAATCCCCAAAACAAATTTTTTATAATAAAAAGGATGTCGGAAACTGTTATTGATTCATCTGGGATTTCGTAACTATATTTTTTCAAAAAATGTCCCGAAAGTATACTGAAGGTTTTAACTTCTCTCACAGTCAAGTTTTTTCTCCATTTTTCTTTATTGTTTTTATTAATGGGTTGAAATATCAGATGGGAATGATGTTCTCCTACATTACAATGACTCTTTCTGTAGAAATCGAGCATATCTGATTCATATGCAATTCCTAAAAATGAACAGATCGATTCTATCATTATTTCGGGTTGTTCAAGTAAGTCTTCGTAACGAATAGTTAATCTGTTTTTGTCAGGTACGAATCTTAAGGATTTTTCGATCTTTGATAATTTATAACGCCATTCAATGGCAGCAACTGCAACATTTTTTTTTGAGGGATCCATTTTTCTCCAACTGTCAAATACATCTCTCCCATCTCTAATAATATGAATGAATTTTGCATCAGGGAATAATAAATTAAGAATGTCAATCTTCCTGAAAAAAGAAGGGGTTTTGTCTCCCCATATTGATTTGCTATTATTCCGACAATAACTCCTGAACATTTCTTCGATTAAATTTTTAAGTGTAATGTGCTCCTTTTCTGAAAGACTATGAAGAAAATCACTGCAATCATAGTTCCAGAGCTTGAGCTGTGAGTTCAAAGAAAGGTAATTAACAAGCGCTTTTAATGATTTGCCGGAAAGATGTGCTTTAATGTTTTTCTTCTTCAATAGAGGCATCAAAAATGTGGATTCCTCCGGGATTGCAATATGTGAATGTGAATTCAGAATTAGACGTAATAAAGTCGTTCCAGACCTTTGGACACCAAGAATAAAAATCGGAGGATTTTGTTCATTTAATTTATTTTGCATTCCAAAATGCTTCTGCTGATTTGGCAGCAATTTCTTCAATTATCCCCCAGCCTTTGTTTTTAACACTGTACCATGAGGTGGCTATCATCCCTTCTCCATTCTTGGGTAAATTTGCAATATATCGGCTGAAGTTTTTAATTGTCTCCTCTTTATGCCATGTGGCTCCGAGGACTTTATGGTCCAACTCTGCAAAGAGTTTAGATGATGGAAAATTCTTTTGCTTATCAGAATAGTGCCAATCGCAGATTACTATATCTTTTGGAATCTTTGGCCGAATTGCAATATAATCAGCATTTCCATGGAGATGCCTTTGAGACATTTGAGGAAATTCTTCTTTCCCAATGAGCATATCTCCCCACATCCATACTTCCACATTTTTACTTTTCAAATAATCATGGATGCGAAAAATATCTTTTAAAAATAACTCTGCTGGTAACATTTTTTCACCCTCAATTAACCATTTCTGTCGAGATTTTTCATTGTACCCTGCTACCTCATCATGACCTATATGAATCGCTTTAGGTTTTATCAAAGATATCAGTTCGTCTAATATATGGAAAATTATCTTATATACTCCTTCCTTTCCCGGATCATAGGTGGACATGTTGTACATAAGGTTAGGATATTTATCTTTCAATAGTTTTTCCTGGTGGGTTAATAGTTTTATTTCTGGAATAACCTCAAGTCCTAATACTCTTGCATAATTCACAAATTCCACAAACTGTTCTTTGCTCCAGGCATCTTTATGCGTAACCAATTCTTTCATGGAATCTAATTTCACCCAGTTCTCTATCTCAAGCACCAATGTATTATAATGACCATAGCGTAATTTGGCTAAAAACTCCTTAGCCTCTTCAAACTTTACCCCATTTCTTAGAATAAGATGAAAAGCCCTAATCTTAAGGTCAGGCCAGTCGAGGATTACACCCTCTGCGATTCTGCCGGAGTTCTTTTGAAGTAAATATTCTACCGTAGTGAGTCCATGAAGGGCTCCCATAAAATCAGGCCCGATTATTTGAATTTCTTTATCTTTTATTTTCACCCAATATGCCTCAGGCTTTTTGATTACACTTTTTAGTTGTTCAGGTATTAAATCCTGGGAAATTTCATTAGATAGCGCAACCCTGATAGTTACATCCCTATTACCTTTGGGAAATTTTGAAAGAGTTTCCTTGCCCCTGGATATAGCAGATGGAAATCTTTTTTCAAAAAGTTCAGAAGTGACGAGTTTAGTGGATGAATCAATAATAATTCCAGTTTTCTCAGAAATAACCTTCTTAGGCTTTGGTAAAAATTCCATAGCATTCAAGCGATTATAGCCAGTAATCAGTATAAAAACCAAAAATATTAAAACCAACATAGCTACATTAATTATTTTGTTTCTCATTTTTACCTCCTAATGTTTCAGGCTTACTAAATTGAAAGAATAGTGACACATAAATTCCATACAGACCAAAAAATGTATAGGTAACAAACGGTTTATTCAGATTAGAACCTAATCCCATTAAAATAAGCGCTATAATATATGCACCCAAAACTCGCCCGACTTTGTAAAGTTCATTATCCAGAATCTTAAATTTATTTGCAATTTTTTCTATTTTTAAATAGAAACTCGTGAAGATAGCCCCGAATAAAAGAAATCCCACTACTCCTGTTTGAGCTAATATCACAGGCCAAAAAGAATCAATTCCACCCCTTTCTGCAATTTTATCATACATGTATATGGGTATGCCGGAGTAATAAGGAGAGCCAAAAATTACAGATCCTAAATCCCCAAACATTCCAGGTCCTACTCCTAAGATAGGATGCTGAATAAATAATTCGATTGATTTTAAGTAACCATATGCTCTCATGTAATGCTCTGGATCAACTATATCGTAGGTTTCAAGTATCAAGAAGATAATGTAAAGCCCGAACACACCTATTAGAAGCAAAGAGAAAAGCCAGATGCTTTTAATTTTTTTTCTTATTAGAAAGACCATCAAAAACAAACTTAACCACCCTCTCTTAGAAAAGGTTAGAACTATAAGTAGAAACACTATAAACTTACCCAGTTTTCTTGTCAGTGAATATCTGAAAGCAAAATCAACCAGAAAGAATCCCAGTACTCCATACATGGCTAAATAATTTGTTGAGCCTTCACCCGTCAAAGATTGGACTCTGTAAAAACCAAATCGTGTTTTGTATTCTTCAGTTCTAACTAAATTATGAGGGTCTTTACCCATTAATGCTACGATCTCCCCAATTATCCCTGCAATAGCCAAAATTAGGACTGTAATTGCAATTCCTTTTATTAAAAATTTTAAATCATTTTTGTCCCATTTTAGAGTTGCAAAAAAGCAAACTACTATAATGTTTTTCAAGAAATTATATGTGCTAAAAAAACCCTGCAAGATATACAACCTATTCCAAAGCATTGAATTCCAGAGTATTGATAAACAAGCCACAAATAGAAAAAGTAATAATAATCTGGTTGGCATAGCATCATATCTGAATCTGTAGACTTGTGGTTTTATGGCAATGAATGTTAATAAAATAAAAAACATGAATAACGTGGTTAACTCATCTATGTTGAATATTATTTTTGTAACAATACTTTCTTCGAGGTCAAGGAATTTCGGAATCATTTGAAAAGGTAAAAGGATAAGATAAAGCATTAAAAATCTTTTAACTAAAAATGAAACATCAAAAACTTTAGAAATTATGCCAGAGAATCTGTCAGTATTATCTACCGGCTCCATCTGCTCAAATCTCTTCCTATCAATTCAACAAGCATTTGGTTGGGTTTTTTATAAAACCCGACCAAAGCCTTTCTTGTCTCTTCTTTCATCTGCGGAGGTGAAAATTCCCCTTCGTTCAATTTTAGTAAACTATTTTTAAGAGATTCGGGGATTATAGCCTTTAAAATATTTTTGAGAGCTGACTCGCTTTTACCAATTCTTCTTAATATGCGGGTAAGCCTCTCTGAGCGTGCCATTGCTGCTACATTATGCCTGCATTTTATCTCGCGTTTATAATCCAGACTAAAAATTGAGCATATCTCTTTACATACTCTCACAGGGTTACTGGTGAGGTTTTCAAATAGATAAATATGAACCTGTTCCTTTCTGAAGTGTTCAAAAATATTAACAATATGCTTATAATAATTTCCCCTTTCCAGATAAAGACAATTGCGCCATTTAAAGGTATCCTCCTTTTTGCGGGTTTCTTCAGCCTTGAGGGCTTCCTCAAAGGTTTTTATATTTTCCCATCCCTTTCTTCGAGCAAACCAGTAGGCAGAATAAGCCCTATCAACCGGATTTCTGAGAATAGGCACTAAATGAATATCAGGATTATGTTCCTTAAGCCTTTTTATTGCTTCCGGCCAGTACATAATCCCAACATTCTTTGCAAATAATAATTTTTTATTATCTCCGCAATGCCCAAAATACCTATTAAATGCCCAAGGATATCCCTTTTGATATTCCTCATCAATTAAAAAAAACAAAATTTCAGGTTTTTCATGGATACAAATAGATGAATGATTACCCAGATACCTTAAAAGCGATGATGTACCAGCCTTCTGTGCACCGACAATCATCAAATCAATCGATTTTATCACGCTTAACCTCTTCAAGCTTCCATGGAACTGGTCTGCATATTAGTTCAAATAGCGAATGATTTTCTTCTCTGTAATATTCATTTAAAAACTCCTTTGTTTGTGGAGAAAGTGTAATATCTTCAGCTTCCATAGTATCCAGATGGAAATAAATCTTGTAAAAACATTGCCTTAGAAAACTCAAGACAGAATGAATCAGTAGTTTATCGTGAGTATATTTCCCAATATTGAATCTTATTTTTCTGTAAAATTCAAAAAATTTAGGATGCTTGAGATTCCTTGTTGGATTAACATTTTTAAAATCATAATTTAAATAATAGTTTTGACTTATTCCGGAAAAAAGGCAAATTTCTTTCATAATCGAAAAAGAATTCTTTGATATTTCCTCAAAGAATGCAATAAAGACCCTTTCTTTTCCAAATAGATCCAGGTATCTCTTTAGATACAGAGAATATTTGCCCTGCTCAAGGGCACGAAGGTGCTGTGGTTTGAAACCATCATGCATGTTAAGTTTTATGTATTCCTCAAAAGAAGTATTTTTAGGTATGAAATTCCATTGCTTAGAAAACCTATACCATGAGATAAGGCGTGAAACAGGTTCTCTAAGGATAAAAATGAACCCGACATCGGGCAGGGAATCTTTAATCTTAAACGGAGTGGATTCAGAATAAAGATAGTCAGGAGTAGCTTCAAATCTTATTTTTAAGTCATCACAATGCCTAAAAAAGGTATTATATTTTTCGAGACCATCCTCAAACCTAAATTTTGAAGGAACTGGATATTCTTTGTCAAGAAAAAACCTTGTTTCTTTTATGGAAGATGCACAAACTTCGGGATGGTATTTGAGCCAGTTAAAGAGCGAAGTAGTAGCTGACTTGGTAGTCCCACCTATTATTAGGTAACGATAATCGCTAACTTTCATAATATTTTATCCCCTTGTCGGAGTATAGGCTTTTAAAATTGGATGAGGTTCATTGGCTTTACTATTTTTCTATCCTCTTTTCTATCATCCAAGGAACTGGTCGTTTCAATAAAGATTCAAGCTTATTAATTTCATGTGAATAATAATCAAAAATATTTTGTCTTGCATGCTTAGAGATTATAAATTCATGATCTCTTATTGAATTTAACCTTATATATAAAGGCTTAAAATAATCCCATATTTTTTTCAATCTAATATATATTCGTGGCATCTTTAAACTAAGGTTTTTTCTGATTGTGATATATATTTGATGAACTTTTACAAATCGCATTCGCTCTGTTTTATTAAAAACTTTAAACTGAAAATTGTTGTAAAACTCCGGGTCTATCTCACAAAATTTACATATATCTTTCATGACTTCAAGAGGATTATCTGCCAATTCTTCAAAAAAAATAACTTTTACTCTATTGCTGTCGAAAATCTCAAAGTATCTTGCAAGATATTTCGAATACAAACCCTGTTCTAAAATATTCGGTTTTATGGACCCTGTGTTCTGACTCTGTTGAATTATAAAATCATCAAATGTTAAATTCGGAGAAATTATACCAATCTGTTTTGCAAACTTATACCAGGAAATTAGTCTTGAGAATGGATCCCTTAAAATAAAAAGTATCTTTGCCTTAGGTAACGAATTAAAAATTTTTAAAGGTGTTCCCGGAGAATAGAGATATTCTGGTGAAGCTTCAATATACAATTTTTCAGCTAAAGAATAGCGATAGTTGGCTCCATATTTTTCTATTCCGTCTTCATATCTGTAAATAGATGCATTTTCCCACTCTCTATCAAGAAAAAAATTTGTCTCTTTCCTGAAAGATGCAGATACTTCAGGATGTTCAGCAAGCCAGTTAAAAAGCGAAGTTGTTCCTGCCTTTGTGGTTCCGGCAATGATAAGGTATCTATAATATTGTAAAGGTAATTTCACATCATCCATGTTGTCTTTTTACTAAAAAAGGAATGTATAATGTCATTATATTCAGTGAGTATTTAATGTAGATTACCGAGCTTAGATTCCAGAAAGCAAAACTAACCATTGTTACTATTGCAGCACCGTTGATGCCATATCTAGGAATCATCAGAACATTTAAAATTACATTTAAAAAAGCTGTAGTGAGCATAATATACTGGAATACTTTATGTCTTCCTGTCATGTTAAGAAGAATGCCGACTGAGCCGGAGGTAGAGCTGATAAACTGGCCAATTGTTAGAATTATGAGAGCAAGCACTCCTGTTTTGAATTCTCCCCCGAAGATTCCGAGTATGAACGATGGGAAAAAAGCAATAGCCAGCAATATTGGAAAAGAGGTCCAGAAGATTAGTTTTGTTGACTGCTGAACAAACTTTTCTAAGCCTATATAGTCTTTCTTGCCATAGAACTCTGCAAACTTTGGTGCTGTAATAGTATTGATAGCAATAAGTGTAAAACTTGTAGCAGTGGATATCCTTGCTGCCACACTGAAAATACCTACCTCTGCTTCTGTTCTGAACATTCCGAGCATCAATGTATTAGTCCAGTGAGTAATCATAAGCATTGAGCCTGAAAGAAGCATAGGGAGTGATACATGAAGAATATTTCTTGTACTGATTTCATTGCTGATATGAGATGAATTCAACCTTGCTTGCTTCTTCCACAATATGTGGCAAAAGATTGCTCCTGTAAAGATAGCCAAAACATATGCAATGACAGGAAGAGAATTTTTTACTGAAAAGATTAGCAAAATAAGGAGAAAAATACTTCCGAACAGGAATTGTGATATGTTCTGAAAAAAAGCATATTCCCTTATCCTTTTAATTGCTCTAAGGCTTTGTGAATTAATGAATGTTAAAACAAATGGCAGAACTGCTAATGATGTAATCTGAAAATAGTTTGAAAGGTGTTCTTTGTGAAAGATGTATTTTGATATAAACGGTGAACTGAAAAAGAGGATAAGGGTAAGACTAATGGAAAAAGGAACTGCAATTTTTAATGCTTTCCCATGGACCTCTTTGACAAGGTCTTTTCTGTCCTGTGCTGAGTACTCAGCCACAAATCTAAGCAATGCTGTATCTGTACCAAGCCTGCCGAGGATGGAAGCCATGCTTAGAACTGTTGTACAGAGTGCAAATATCCCCATAGTATTTGCTCCGAAATTCCTGGTAATCAGTAATGTAAAAATATAACCGAAAGCAATTCCAATAATTTTCAAGAATAATGCGACAGTAGTGCCGGAGATGAGTTCTTTCAGATGGATATCTTTGGTTCTGACTTTACCAAGTAATGCCTTGAGGTGTCCATTTATTGTAGAAATTTGATTTTCCCTCATTTTTCATATCTTATGGTATCCAGTTTTTTTTAATTAAAAGTTCTAATACTTTATTGACAGATTCATTTATGGTCATTAGCTCTGTATTTAAAATCAAATCAGGCCCTTCTGGCTCATCATATGGAGAAGATATGCCTGTATAGTTCTTAATTATTCCCATCCTGGCCTTCTGATAATGACCTTTTGAATCTCTTTTCTCGCATTGTTCAATAGAGCATTTTACATATACCTCTATGAAATTATTATCCTCGAATCTCTTTCTTATATATTTCCTGTCTTCCCTTTGTGGAGAGACGAAGGCAGCAAGGACAAGTATACCCGCATCTACCATTAACTTTGCAAGCTCAACAATCCTTCTGATGTTTTCCTTTCTATCTTCAGGACTGAATCCGAGGTCTGCATTTAAACCGTGCCTAACATTATCACCATCGAGAACATATGTCTTTGTGCATCTGTTAAAAAGCAGCTTTTCCAGAGTATGGGCTATTGTAGATTTGCCTGATGAAGGAAGCCCTGTAAACCATACAAGGCCGCTACTATGACCATACACTCCATTTCTATCAGTCAAGTTGATATAACCTTTATGCCATATAATATTGTTCTGAGCTATATTGGCGTATATACTACTGTCCATTGGAAGCCCTTTCAAGTTCGTTTTTAATATTATCCTTTTTGTTTTCTTCCGTCATAAAGGTATCCCTTCTCTTTCGATATCAAGGGCTATCCTTCTTTCCCTTTTCTTGAGGAATTCAAAATCCTCTTCAGAAATCACCAGAGCTGAAATCGGCATAAGATATTTCACTTCTAAATCAGCTATTGCATCAAGTATTCTATTTTTAAGCTCCCTTGTGAGTCCTCGAACAATTATTGCAATATCAATATCTGAATTACTGTCATAATCTCCCCTTGCTCTTGAGCCATAGAGGATCAATCTTGCCCTGCCTGTACCTAAAAGCCTTTCAATGCCGTCTTTAAGTTCAATCAAAATATCTTTTTCCATATTTCCCATTCACATTTCATCTTTAAGAATTACCTCTTTTTCCAGAAGGTAGCATATCTTTTTAATGTTTCGAATCTTTCCTTGTTTTCGGGGTCCTTTGAAGCCCTTTCTTTATATTCCGCAAAGAAGGCTACGAATATTGAAAGGAAAAACCCAGTAAAGGTGGCAATCAATACCATCAATGTCCTTTTTGGCTTTGCCCTTTTTTCAGGTGGTATTGCCTTGTCAATTACCTGTATTACTGCTGCCTCTTTTGCTTCATCAAGCTTTGCTGCCTCGAACTGCTTGGCTAAGAGCTCATAAAGGGTCTCGTTAAACTTCATGTCCCTAAGCTTTCTTACATATTCTGTTCCGACCTCAGGCATCCTTCCTGTAGGTATAATCGTATCATGCCCGCTGCCTCCTTTTGCTTCAAGCTTGCCCAATTCTGCCTTTAGTCCATTCAACTCATCTTCAGCCCGCTGGAAGTCAGGGTTCTGGGCAGTGGCATAGGTTCTCATAACTTTCAATTGAACCTCTTTTGCAGCAATTTGCGCCCTCAGCATTGCAATACCTTCTATTACAGCCTTTGTTTGTGCATCTACCTGTAGAGCGCCTGTTTTTTCCTGGAAACCCTGCATCTCCTCTTCTGATTTCACGAGCGCCATCTTTATATCTTTTAATTGTTCTTCAAAGAAGAGCCTTCTCTGAGATGCCTCTGTAACGGCAAGCCCTTTTGTGAGATTTTTAAGTTCCTCAATAAAGGTATTTGCCATATCAGCAGCCCTCTTTGGATCTTTGTCTTCAACACCGATAGTGATTATCCCACTATTTTTGTCGGTTTCAGCTTGAAGCACGTCTTCTATGAGATGTTCTCTTGCATCCTCACGATATTCAGAATCATAAAGTTTCATCAGATTAAACCGTTCAATAATCCTGTCTGCTACAGTTCTGCTCTTTAACATTCCAACATAAAGGTCGCCCGGTGTTTTCATTCCGAGACTTGCTGTAATATCTGAAACTCCGGTCATCTGGCTGAGCATACCAACTGCGATACTTGAGCTGCCTGTTTGTGGGGGGAGAATTATTGTTTCTGCCCTGTATATCGGCGTCATGATAAGGCTTATGATTGCTGTGATTATGGCTGCTCCTAAGGTAATGCTGATTATCAGTTTTTTACGCTTTAAAAGGATGATGAGGTAGTCGAGAAGGTTGATCTCATCTTCCATGTGAGAAGTAAGACGTGAGGCGTCTGATGTGTCTTTATCCAGTTCCATATTTAGTTTATTTTATCATACATACTACTTACTCATGTATCTTTTTGTTGCAATAATGTAAGGTAAAACCAAAAGAGGAGATAGGTCAATCAAAAAAAGGTTTTAGATTTTTTAAAACTAAAGTTTTAATAGTAATTTAATCCTCAAGGCTTCTTTTTACACGTCAGTATTCTAATCTTTTTTAATTTTGTATCCAGTCAGAAGGAGTCAGTCCAGTTATTGTATCTATCAATCCTTTTAAACTAACGAACTTAATAACTATGTCATTATATGTGCGGGTAAATGACCTATCTATATCATTTGATACTACAAAATTCTTGCCTTCAGGATACTGCCTCCTGAAAGCTATTATATTAACAGGGTTAAAATCTGATGCTGACCATTTGCATTCAATTACGAAAGGACTCTTAGATGATAATATAAAATCTATCTCATGTCCTCTTTTATCTCTCCAGTATAAAATCCTGTGGGATTGAGTATAAGCGTGAATCTCATTAAGCACAAGGTGTTCCCATAAATGCCCCAAATCTTCATTCCTCAGCTTGTGCCAGCCCCTGTAATAACATGCAAATCCTGTATCAAAGGCATAAACCTTTGGTGCAGATATTATTTCTGTTGGTTTATAGGAACTGAATGGCCTGATTACATGAACGATAAAAGTAGCCTCGAGAACAGTTAGATAGTTTGAGATAGTTGTCCGGCTGACTTCGCAAGGACGGGCAAATCGGCTTGCCTCGAATATCTTTCCGCTCTGGACAATCAAAAGTTCTATAAATTTTAAGAATGAATAACGCCTTTCAAGTCTGAAGAGCTCTTGTATGTCCTTTGCCCAGTAAGCGTCCATCCATTCCTGGAAATCACTTTCCGGTATTTTTTGTGATAAGAAAAATGGCGGGAGCCCTCCATGTAAAAAGCGATGAATCAGGTTTGTATTACTAAAATCCTTCAAATCATTCGAAATCATGGGGGTAAGCCAGAGTTCTGATTTGCGACCTGTCAGGGTGTCTCTGAATTTTGTGGAAGCTCCGAGTGTAGATGACCCTGTGGCGATTATCTTTATATCAGGATAATGGTCTGCAGCAATTTTGAGTATCTCTGAAGGGTTGCCGAGACGGTGTATTTCATCAATTATGACTGTTTCTCCCCTGAGGTCTTTCAGAAATGCCTCAGGGTCTTCTATCATTCTCCTGACCCTTGGAAGTTCACAGTCAAAATACTCAGCATTTGAGAGACTTTTGCACAGGAATGTCTTACCTACCCTCCGGACACCCGAAAGCCATGTAATGGAGTGTTTTTTCCATGCCTGACTTATTTTATCTAACCACCATTTCCTTAATACCATATGAAATTATACTATCATTTAGTGCTACTAAATGCAAAAGTTTTTGCAATAAAATAAACCTCACCTTTTTTGTGACAGAACATTTATTCCTATAGTGTACTGCCCCTAACGGATCTATACATTATTTTTTCGTCATTCCCGTGCAAACGGCTGTTGCAGAATGGGCAAAATCGACAAAAATGTCATGCTGAACTTGTTTCAGCATCTATAATAAAATCAATGGTTATGAGACCCTGAAATAAATTCAGGGTGACAAAATACTTGTTTTTGCAACAGCCTGGTAAACGGGAATCCAGAGAAATCAAGTACTGGATTCCGCATCAAGTGCGGAATGACAATACAAAAATGCAAAGAATTGTTAGGGACAGCACACTGACTGTAACTGAGGAGGAGAGTATGCCACTGGTTACGGCTGATGAAGGCTTATGCAGGGTTGTGTTTATTTTAGATATCTCTTCATTATCCAGAAGCTCTCGACTAGACCGACGTGCCATCTTCCATCTTCTTTATACAGCTTAAGCTCTGAATTGTATTCAGATTCTTCATATTTTAATACTACTGTAGCCGTATCGCCTTTGATCTTTCCGATTGCCCAAACGCTTCTTTCCAGGACAATATCAGGATCAAAATTTTTTAAAAAGGTATTCCAGTAGAGCCGGGCTAATTCGCCATTTTTATAGAAATCCTCTTTAACTACTTCTTTACCAATTCTTGCTTCTTTTTTGTTTATCTCATTGAATACTTCATTTACTATGGTCTCCCTGGATTTAGGAGTAAGGGATTCCCATACATCAGGAAACCTTTTTTCTTTAAGGGCTATAAAAAACCCTTCTGCTGCATTTAAAACTTCGTTCTCTACCTCATATTCACTTGAATGCAAGTCTGAACTAAAAAGTAGAGATAGTATCAAAATGCAGGAAGCTGTTAAATACCTTAATAAAGATGACATTTAGTGTACTGTCCTTAACATTTCTATACACTTATTTTCAGTCGTCATTCCCGTGTAAACGGGAATCCAGTTCTTTTATAGTTCCCTGCTTTTGCAGGGACGGAGTCTGGATTCCTGCCTCCGCAGGAATGACACATATATAAAGGTATTTATGAAGGTATTTATGGGACAGCCCATTAGATAGCTTATGAAGGCAGGTTTTTGACAAAAAACAGCTTTACCATTTTCTCACTTATACAGAAGTTGTATTTTCGTGAGGAGAATTGAATTTCTTTTGGTCTCCTGCCGAAGCTTTTTTATTGATGCGCTGAGGGCGCATGTTGAGATGTTCCTCCTCCACCGCCGCCACCTGTAGATAATAACAAAAGACCTGTGCCTGCTCCCACTACTGCAGCTCCGGCGGCAACAGTTCCTCCAGTACCAAGTGTGGCGACTGTGCCAGCTAATGCACCTGCAGGTATAACACCTGCTGCAGCAGTAGCGCCGACGATGTCAGATGCTTTTTGCCCTGGTGCTATTCCTGTTGCCCCAAGGGCTGAGGCTATGGCTGCTGGTGTGCCAACAATATAGCCACCGCCAAGAGCAGCAGGAATTGGGATGGCTATCTCTGTTGCTCCTAAAGACGGTGCAGTTGGAGAAATAGCTATTCCAGGCTGTGATGCAAGTGCGGAAAGTTGTGAAGGTGTCATGCTCACAGCAGCGCCATCAGGCATGGTCATAACTACTACTGCTTCTTCCACTGCGCTGGACAGGGAGACCATTAAAGGATTCAATAGAAAAGCAGAGAGAATCAGTAATGCAAGTACCTTTTTCATAAAAAACTCCTTTTAAAAGTTTATTTTGTATTTAATACTAATAAAGCATCATTCCTTTATCTTTGTCAAGATAAATTTTTGTGTCCCTGCCCATAAAATCGAAAATTTCTCTATAATGGAATATGTCCTGCCCCACATCCCTTGTCCATGGCGAGATTGCGTAAAAATACCTGGTTTTTGAGTCCTTCCCTGTAAATAACCTCAGAGGAATACCAATGAGAATTCCCTTGTCATGGTAACCCCTGTTTTTATCATCTCGAAATATAGAGGTATTTGTAAAACTGTACCATGCTGAGATAGTAACCCCTCTGATAAATTTTGAGACTGTAATCCTTGTTCCAAGGTCACCTGCTAAAAATCTGCCTGTCTTAGTATCGACAGAGACTTCGTATTCGGGGATATTCAGGCGGGCATTCAAAAAAGCAGTCGTATAAAAATCCTTCCAATCATCTTTTTTGAATTTGAATGGGTCCCCCGGTTCCCTCTTTTTTACCACGCTGCCGCTCAAACCGATAAGGAGCCTTCCGCTAAAAAGTGGGGATGCGACCTCTGCATCAATGCCACCGTACTCAATTTCAAGTAACCCAACGCCTATACGTCCATAAATACCAGGTGTGAGTTTATGAATCTGGTTAAACATGAGTCTATTGAGGGATGCCGTCTTCTCCACATAATTGAGGAGGTCACTCCTCACAGGTCTTGAAAGCGGCTCCAGCGCAGTGATTGTATTGACTGGATAGGTTGAAACACCTGCAGCAAGAGATGCGCCTTTCCACAACCAGTAATCTGCCCATGCCTCAATGCCAATCCTGTACTGAAAGAACTCTACAGCCTTTTCAAAGGAAGTCTCAAAGGATGGTTTTATACCGTATGTGAATGGACGTTTCCCGCGATAGACCTGATCAGGTGGCAGGCCAGTCACACCTGTATCAATTGTGGACAGTTGCCAGAATTCCTTACCAGTCAGCTTTTTTCTCTGGAGGTCTGCTACATCTTCCCTTGTGGTTTTAAATGTGAATATGGGAATACCAATTTTCTTTAAAGTGATATTTACCCTCTGAATGGACTCGGGGATGAGAGGTATTATTGTCTCCAGTATGACACCCAATGCCTTTGTGCTATAAAAATATCTGTCATTTTGTAAATCGATCCATAGTTCATCACCCAAAACTTTTATACCAATATCGCTAAACCCTGAGTAAAGCAGTGCATTTCCAATCCGCTGCTGAAAGGGAAGGAGTCTATCCTCTAATTTTTCTCTATAAGGAATGTCAATAATCGGTAACATGGGTTTCCCTATGTCAAAATTAAGTGAAAGCTGAACGCCTACAGTATCACCCCTCTGATAACTGAGGTCGAACTCTGTCCATTTCCATGGCCTTAACCTTATTCCAAAGTTATATTGTGAGGGGACAGGATTTTTAAAATACTTTTTCTGGGCTGGATCTTGAGTTTGCTTATGATATTTTATCGAACTATATTCTGCGATCAGAGAAAACTTCTCTGAAGGGGCAAATTCTACACCCCAAAAAAAATCCTTTGATCTCCACCACTCCTTTGGATCTTGTAGGAGTTCCATCCTGAAGCCTGCTTCTTCTTTAATAGGTAATGGTTTTTTACCAAATCTCCCATTCCCCATACCGATAGTAAAGTCAAATGGATATATCTGTTTTGATGCAACAATATACTGCGATGCATAGCGCCTTGTTCCATGAGGATCCATAATGCCAACAGCTATGGCAGGCGTGTATTTCCCTTCAGGGATGAACTGGTATTTAAGTTCTAATGCACGATCTTTAAAATCTCCATAACCCTTTCCCAATCCTGCTGAAACATCTTGTACTTTAGTAAACCTGCCAAATATCTCAAGCCCCTCAAGAGGAGTTACACCAACATAGTAGTACCAGTATGGATGAACTACTGAAAGTCCAACCCTGTAACTTTCTTCACGCATCACTCTTGCAGTTGGTATCTCCATCAGACCTGTTAAACCCCTGTTCCCGGGTCCTGTAAAAGGTTCATCAGGGGCAAAGAGATTATCTTTGGAATGTCTCCTATTTGTTACCTCAGTTGAGTCAGCTATTATTTTGGGTATGACTGTTGTATCTTTTTTTTCTATAGGTATTTCAGGCTTTATTGTTTCATTTTCAGTAATTTTCACATCCTTTGTGTCTGCTAATTTCATGACCGTTTCCTGAGATGATTCTAAAAGTGGAGAAATATTTGAAACAATAAAAACGTCATTATATCCCAGGGAGGTCAGTTTTTTCATTGTGGCATCAGCATCAGATTCTTGGGTGAATTTACTGCAATACACTTTGTAGAGACCTGCTGATTCCTGCAAAGAACATGCAATTCCATTCCTTTCGAGACTGTTAATAAGATCTTGGGCATTCTCCTTGGTTGAAAAAGCCCCGGCCTGAACAGAGTATGATTCGGATGAGTAGGAGATTTTTGGAAATGCTAAAATCAGGAGAAAAAAAATTATTAAGATGAGAAAAGTAAAAAAGACAGAAAAGGATCTAAGGCAAGAGGCGATGGAAAGCATGGATATCATTATATTTTAGAAGAGACGCATGACAACACCCGTTGTGACAGCTATCTGAAACAGGATCTGTGTTATGTCCTTTACCTCCCTGAGCCAGGCAACCCTTTCGAAATCTTCAGGGATGACAATGGTGTCTCCCGGCTCGATCTCTTTTTCCTCTTCTTCAAAAGCTAAAACCTCCCATCTGCTTTTAAAAGGATTCCAGCCCAAGAA
>Ga0209324_10000795_pt1 | contig 21761 bp, 15 predicted proteins | sample Rifsed19ft3_FD_184015 | JGI IMG/M metagenome (GOLD analysis project Ga0209324, IMG submission 184015) | Soil microbial communities from Rifle, Colorado, USA - sediment 19ft 3 (version 2) | ecosystem: Environmental > Terrestrial > Deep subsurface > Rock core/Sediment | place: Rifle, Colorado...
TTGCCTAGATCTTCAGCAATGAAAGGTTTTGAATTCGGAAAATCATTTAAGTATTTCATGGATTTGAATAGATCAATTCCAGGGCCATCCACCCAGTTTCCTTTTATGGCTGATTTTTCAATTGCAAAAACCTCCCAGTATTTACTGAATCCTCTAAAGTGATCTAATCTTAATAGATCTACCAATTCTAGGTTTTTATTAATTCTTTCATTCCACCATATGTAATTCTGTTTCTTATTAGCCTCCCAATCATAAACAGGATTTTCCCACAATTGACCTTTTGCCGAAAAGTAATCAGGTGGGACTCCAGCGATTACTAGTGGATTTCCAAATTTATCCAATTTAAACAGGTCTGGATATCTCCAAACATCAACACTGTCATGGGATATATAAAGCGGTAGATCTCCAATCAGTTTTATGTTTTTACTAGCAGCGTAATCTTTTAATAATTTCCATTGTTTGAAAAAAATAAATTGTATGAATTTCTGTTTGATTATTTTATCTTTCAGGATTAATTTTAAGGTATTGATAGCTAAAAGATCTCTTTTCTTGGCCGGATCTGGCCATTTTGTCCAGTTTTGATTTCTAAATTTTAATTTGAAAGCTGAAAACATAGCGAAATCATCTAACCAATATTTATTGTCATCGCAAAAATACTGAAATTCAGCTGATCCTGTTATTGAACCTTTGAATTTATTAAATGCCTTTGCTAATAATCTTTGCTTATAATTTTTTACGTTTCTATATTCAACTCTATCATTATAGAAATCTAATTCCTTTAAGTCATCCTTATTATTAATATATCCTTCTTTATACAAAATCTTAGGCGAAATTAATATAGGATTACCAGCAAACGCAGATATTCCTTGGTATGGAGAATTTCCTTTACCGGGAATTACTACTGGTAAGAATTGCCAATATTTGCAGCCGACTTCATTTAAGAAATCGATAAACTTATATGCATTTCCACCAATATCACCAACCCCATATTTCCCTGGCAAACTGGTAATATGTAATAAAATCCCCGATCCTCGATCAAACATAATCTGGTTTGCGTTTGGTTTCGATTAATTCTCCGCCATGAACGATCATGTTCTGGTAGTCTGAATTCAATACATCATTAGCAATAATGGCACCTGGTTCAATGGTTATATTCGGTTTAACTTGGCTGTTCTTACCTATCAATACTATAAACTCACTATCGCTAGAACCAATTTTCGCTTTGCTTCCTACGAGTACTCTTTTATCCAATATTGATTTTTCGACAATTGAATATGCTTCAACAATATTATCAGTAAGCAATATCGATTCTTTTATATAAGAGCCTTTTTTGATCACAACCCCAGGTGATAGTATACTTTTTTCGATTATTACATCTTCTTCTATGATACATCCATCAGAAATCATGCTATCCCGTATTATTGCTCCCGATTTGATTCTTGATGGTGGTCGTTCTTCTGTTCTGGTGTGGATTACCCAGGATCTATCATTAAGTTTTAATTGTGGGTCATCATTTAATAAATCCATATGTGCTTTCCAATAAGATGATATTGTTCCGACATCCACCCAATAACCTGAAAATGGATATGCATAAATTCTTAATTTATCCTTTACTAATTTTGGCAAAATATCTTTCCCAAAATCATGAGTACTGGCTGGGTCCTGATTGTCTTCCCATAAATATTTATCCAATATGTCTAAATTGAAGAGATATACGCCCATATTAGCAAGATTAGAAGAAGGATTTTCTGGTTTTTCAATAAATGATATAACTCGATAACCGGAATCTACGCCAACGATCCCAAACCTGGAAGCTTCTTCAAGATTAACTGGAATGGTTGCCAGAGTCACATCTGCCTCGTGATCAAAATGAAAAGTGATCATAGGGTCATAATCCATCGAATAGATGTGATCTCCAGACAGGATTAATACATTATCAGGGTTAGTTTGTTTAATAAAGGTAAAATTCTGCTGGACAGCATCAGCTGTTCCTTCATACCAATCTGAAGCAAACCTTGCTCTATACGGAGTGTATATACGAACTCCACCAGTAAAATCCCTATTCAAATCCCATGGCCCACCTGCTCCTATATGATGAATTAATGAATGTGGCCGATATTGGACCAATACCATGACATCATAAAGGTTTGAATTTACGCAATTAGATAAAGCAAAGTCTATAATCCGATATTTACCAGCAAAAGGCACAGCCGGCTTTGCTCTCTTAGCTGTAAGAACTGACAACCTAGATCCTTCACCACCCGCCATAATTACAGCCCGCGTTTTCATAATTCACCTCGGTTTTTTCTGGTATTTCTATATAGATCAGTGTATTTCATAGCTGACTTTCCCCAAGAAAAATCTTTCCTCATAGCATTAATTTGAATCTTCTGCCATTCATCAATGTTCTTAAATGTAACTATGGATTTCTTTAAAGATTTCTTGATAGACGAAAGTTTGACTTTATTCGCAACAAAGCCGTTAATATTGTCAACTATTGTGTCTTTCAAACCGCCTACGCCTGTGACAACTGGAATACAGCCATACCTGTTAGCTATCATTTGTGATAATCCGCATGGCTCATAACGGGAAGGCATAAAAAATATATCTGCACCAGCATAAATTTGATGGGCAAATTTTTCATCATAAGAATTAACAAATACGATTTTTTCAGGAAATTCTCTTTGAAAATTCAAGATATCCAATTCTAAAGATGGATCACCAGTTCCCAGAATCACTAATTGCCATCCCTTTTTCGCTATTGAACTTAATACCTTCAATGCCAGGTCAATTCCTTTTTGTTGATTTATCCTGGTTACCATCCCAATCAAAGGTAGATTTTCTTGAATTTTTAAATGAAGGATCTTCTGTAAATATATTTTGTTATTTTTTCGATTATCGAGATGATTAATATCATAATTGCTGTTGATAAGCGAATCAGTAAGGGGATTCCAATATCCTGTATCCAAACCATTAATGATTCCTGTAATTTTGTTTTTATTCTTGGATAAGTATTTATTTAATCCACAACCATATTCTGTCGTTTGAATTTCAGAAGCGTATGTTTCTGAAACTGGAGCGATTTTGTCAGCTGATATCAAACCAATGGGTAACGGTTGATCTATTGCCCACTCAGGCATATCAGGATCTGTATTATAAGAGATCTTATACTCTGCTAACAATCGACGGCAATGTCCACCCATATAGGCAAGATTGTGAATAGAAAGTATTGCGGAAGTGTTTATATAATAACCCTGGTATTTTTGAGAATTCAAAAGGTTCATGCATAAAGCTGTATGCCAATCATTCGCGTGCAGAACATCAACCCTCCATCTGATCAATTTAAATAAATTCATAACTGCGATGGAAAATATTAAGTATTTTTCTTGTTCAACTTCAGGAATTGTTGAATAAACTTCTTGGTGATCATTCAAAAATGACCAATCCAGAAAGTAAGTAATAACTCCATTCATTATTGATTTGAATGCTGTTATTTCAGTTTTTCTTGTACCTTCAAGAATATCGTAGGAAGAAATCCGTTCCAATTTTAAATTGTGTGAATCCCCACTGTGGTGAAGTGGTAGCACAACCCGAAGATCATAATCGATATCTCTGTATGGTTCTTCGTTGAGCGATAAAATCGATTTTGGTAATGAACCAGCTACATCTGCCAATCCTCCTACTTTTACAAATGGAACTGCTTCGGCAGCCAAATAAGCTATGTTAATTTTTTTTACCATAATCATATTTTACATTGTTTGTGTATATCTGTTTTTCCTTATTTCCTTTTTTGGCTATAAGATATAATTTTAATTTGGTGTCCAAAGGAGGAGAAGTGAAAAATAAAGGAAAGAAAACAATCTATTTTTTGTTCCTAGGTTTATTATCATTAATTATTCTTTCAGTTCTATTCGTTTTTTTCTGGATAAGAATTAACATTCCGAAATCCTTTCCTTTGACAGACGGGGAGATCAATATTCCAGGATTATTTTCAGATGTAAAGGTATATCGGGATGAATATGGCATTCCTAATATCTATGCTGAGTCATATCATGATCTCTTCATGGCACAAGGGTATATTCACGCACAAGATCGATTTTGGCAAATGGATTTTTGGCGTCACATTGGATCTGGCCGTCTTTCAGAAATGTTTGCTTCTGAAGTTGAAACTGATGCTTTCTTAAGAACTTTAGGCTGGCAGAAAATAGCTGAGCAAGAACTGCAATCTATAGATTCAAATTCTCTTGCGTTGTTAGAAGCATATTCCGAAGGTGTCAATGCCTATTTATCACATAATAGTGGTTCGCAAATCAGTCTCGAATATGTCATTCTTGGATTATTAAACCCTGATTATTTCCCTGAACCGTGGACACCCATTAACACGCTTACTTGGGCAAAGTCGATGGCTTGGGATCTGGGTGGTAATATGAGTAATGAGATCGATCGATCATTATTATTAAAAACTCTCCCACCTGAATATGTGAATGAACTTTATCCAACCTATTCACCCGACAAACCAGTCATTGTACCTGATATAGGTGTATTCACTTCGAATAGAGAGGTGTCTCCTCTAGGAATTGAACCGTTTTCTTTATCCCCAAGCTTGGCAACCACAGCACGAAATTTATCTTTGTTGTCCATGGTTCTTGGTCCAAATGGTATTGATATCGGATCTAATAACTGGGTTGTGTCTGGCAAATTTACTGATACCGGCTTACCATTACTCGCCAATGATCCCCATTTGGGGATTCAAATGCCATCAATATGGTACCAGGTCGGTTTACATTGTTCACCGCTCTCAGATTCCTGCCCATTTAATGTCTCAGGCTTTTCTTTCGCAGGTGTTCCAGGTGTAATAATAGGTCATAATGACAGGATAGCCTGGGGAGTAACAAATGTTGGTCCAGATGTACAGGATCTATTCATTGAAAAGATAAATCCTTCTAATACTGATCAATATGAGTATAAAGGGGAATGGGTCGATATGACTCTCCATCAGGAAATAATCAATGTCGCAGGTGAAAAACCAGTAGAAATAACAGTAAGATCAACTATTCATGGACCAATAATATCGGATTCCTATGAACCGTTGAGCGAATCGAGTAATAATAATATAAAACCATTTTCCGACGAATCCGGAATTGACCTTCCACCAAATTATGCCATTGCTTTGAGTTGGACAGCATTGGAACCTTCTAAGTTGTTTGAGGCTATTTGGGGATTCGATAAAGCAAACAATTGGACCGAATTTCGAGAAGCTGCAAAGATTTTTGTTGTGCCAGCTCAGAATCTGGTTTACGCAGATATTGATGGGAATATTGGGTATCAAATGCCCGGAAATATCCCGATTCGATTATCTGGAGATGGAACTATTCCCGTTCCTGGGTGGACAGGTGAATTTGACTGGCAAGGATATATTCCATTTGACGAATTACCATACGTCCTTAATCCCGAAAGTGGTTATATCGTCACTGCTAATAACCAGGTAAATCCATGGGATTATTCATATCTTATTACCCAAGATTGGGATTATGGTTATCGCGCTGCTAGAATTGTCAACCTGATAAACTCTAATCTAGGAAATATCAACATTGACACATTTAAACAAATCCAAGGTGACAATTTTGATTCCAGTGCATCCATACTAGTTCCAATTCTAATAAAACTAGATTTCATGCAAAATGATCTTGAGGCATATCTGTCCCTTCTGCAAAATTGGGATTATCAAAATTCAATGGATTCAGCGCCAGCTGCCCTTTATGCAGAATTTTGGAAATTTTTATTATCAAATACATTTGGAGATGACCTCCCCGGTGATTTACAACCTGGAGGATCGAGCAGGTGGTTTGAAGTAGTTAGTTCGATTTCAACAGATCCAAGTTCCCATTGGTGGGATTCACAATTAACTCCAAATATTGTCGAGGAAAGAGATGATATTTTAAGAATATCATTTATTCAGGCAGTGGATGCAACTAAAACACTACTTGGAAGTGATAGCTCGAAATGGATGTGGGGAAACCTTCACACGGCAACCTTCAAGAATCAAACCCTTGGAAATTCAGGAATATCGCTTATCGAAAACATTTTTAATCGCGGTCCCTTCCCTGCAAGTGGTGGTTCTTCAATTGTTAATGCCACCGGTTGGAATGCAGCCAAAGGTTTTGAGCTAATCTCCCTTCCTTCAATGAGAATGATTGTAGACTTAAGTAATTTGGATAATTCATTTACGATTCACACAACCGGACAATCAGGTCATGCTTATCATTCCAATTATATTGATATGGTTAATCCGTGGAGATTTATTCGATATTACCCAATGCTATTTTCAGACATTCCAGTGGGAGATAATTCAACCCATTTGTTGGTATTGAAACCATAGGAGTCCCGACACACGGCCGGAAAAAAATCTATAATCCTCAAGTGCTTCCACTTGAACAAAAGGGACTTGAAGAATTCGTACCAGCCATCGAATAACTATTGCTTGCTGTTGATTTTGCAGCAATATTTGAAATCTTTTTATTTACAGAATTATTGCCGCAAATTGGGCAAACTACATCTTCTATTGCATCGTTGCTGCGAACGAGGTCTTCAAATGTATTATTGCAATAGTTACAAACAAACTCAAAAAGCGGCATATTCTTCTCCCATAAAACATTTTCTCACCAATTCCTTAGATGCGATTATTTGTAAAAAGTTTCTAATGAAATCCCTTATTTCATATAAGTGGAGTTGATACTCGTGAAAGGATCAGCCCGACCAGGGTTACACAGGCTGATCTCCAAAGAATTCGTAAAGAGTGAATTTCTAATGGGTTTTCAGTTCAAAAAACACCTTGCTGTCTTAATTAAAGCACCAACAGCTAAAGTATTATTTCCTATTTGAATTATTTATTTCTCCGCGCTTTCAGGTTCTAATTTATTCTTCTTATTTTTACGAGATTTAAAAGCCTCTATACCCGCTGGTAACAACGAAACAATTATTATTGCCAGAATTACCAGTGAGAAATTATGTTTAATAAATGGGATGTTTCCAAAAAAGAATCCGGTCGATAAAAATAAAGTTACCCAAGTAATACCTCCGATTATATTGTATGAAAGAAAGTGTCCATAATTCATTTTTCCAACACCAGATATAAAAGGAGCAAATGTCCTGATGATGGGAACGAACCTTGCAAGAAATATGGTCTTCCCACCATGTTTCTCAAAAAATTCCTGTGTACGATAGACATAATCTTTCTTAATCCACTTTATTTCAGATGTGAAAACCTTATCACCAATTTTATGACCTATCCAATAATTGACTGTATCACCAAGAACTGCTGCCAGTATCAACAATAATCCAAGTGCAAAGGGATCAAATGAACCTAGAGCAGCAAATGTGCCGGCAGCAAATATTAATGAATCGCCGGGTAAGAAAGGTGTTACTACAAATCCAGTTTCCAGGAATATCACAATGAATAAAATTGCATAGGTCCAAGCACCATAATCTGCAAGGATCTGACTTAAGTAAACATCCAGATGTATAAAAATATCAAATATTTTGATCAGAAAATCCATTAATTATTACGCTCCTGAGTGAGTTAAATGCTTGCCGATTATACATCAAACCTTCATAAACCAATTATTAATTATATGTAACATCTTATGGTTGGTTTTTTACACAGAAGATTTTTATAAAAACGCTTATTCTATATTATTCTATTGCGGTGATCAATTCTTGGAAGCTTGAAAACCTGGAAATTTTTATTAAAAATTCCGAAATTGTCATACTCTGTTCTCGTAATTTTCGTACTGCAGGACCAATCGGATCATCCCCAGCTGCTCCACCAGGAACATCCGCGTAAGCTCCATAAAACGCGAAGAACGCTTGATTAATTTTTCTAATTTGGTAACCATTATCCCAAAACACTTCTCTTCTGAATTCCATATATCTCTCTGCTTCTTCTATTTTTCCAGCGGTCAGTAATGAATTAACTTCTACCCGTGTAACTCTCATTTCATCGTTATAGTCAAAAACAACTTTCATAGAGTCAGTATCAATATTTTCAGGTGGCTGCACAGCTAAATTATTAATCGAAGAATAAGTTTCTGGGTAATATTCTTTCAGAACAATAATTTCCAATTCATTCCCAATTATTGAAGCAGTAGTTTCATTCATAGTTCTTAATTCATACGATTTTCCGTAATTCCAACCCAGGGGTCTAAATACAAGCCAATTATGAATCCATTCATGTATGATCGTATTGATAATCCATTGAAGCGAAGAGGTTGATTCGATCATAGTTGGATATGAGCCTAACCCACCAATTGGAACAACTAACGAGGATACATATATATCGGAATCTATTTTCGTTTCCAGATTATTTATTGTTTGAATGTCCAATTTGGGAATCAATGAAATACTATTGATTTGCTCAATTCTATCTCTCGGAGAAATTATTAGATTTTCTGGTAATTCAGATATTTCAAATAAAAGAGGTGGGAAAATCATTCCGAATAATGTAAGATGATTCTCATTAAGAACCATAATTATTTGTTGGCTGAGTATTTGTTCAACAAAGGGTGAAATTCTTGAATCAAACCTTTCACTTTTACTTAATTCTGACTTGAATGGATCAGCAACTTTATCGACATCATTAATATTAGGATCGGTATAAATCATCTGGATGTCAAATTTTAATTCACTGATTTTATTTCGGTTATATAAATAATCATTAATTACTAATTCTTTATTGCTTGTCGATAAGTAATCAGGTAAATTAAGAGCACCCATAACTATTTTTTTTGCTGCTGCTTCTAATGTCCAATCAAAGAAATTAAATTCATAATTTCTTGTTAGCATCCGCATCAATTGCTTTGAATTGGTAATACTTATATTGCTCCCGGATAATGAAGAAACCAGAAAACCAAAGATTAACAATATTTTTAAATGGTTTCTTAATTTTTGAATCATAGCTGGATTATACAACTCGGAATTAAAATAAATGGAAGCAGATTAATCCGCCTCCATTTAACTCTCTATTATTGTGTATTATTTCTTTAAATATTTATCAATAGATATGCCTGCCTTATGACCTGCCACCATGGCAGTCACGACTAAATCAGGACCAGTAACGACATCACCACCCGCAAATACACCTTTCCTGGTTGTTTCCCCGCTTTCTTTATCTTTAACTGATATTAATCCCCAATCGTGAGTATCCAAATCCCCTGTAGTTTCACCGATCAACGGATCGGGCCAATAACCCAACGCTTTTATGGCTGTATCAACGGCTACAGAGAAGTTGGAGCCTTCAATTGGAATCGGACGTCTTCTTCCTTTGGCGTCTGGTTCTCCAAGTTTCATTTCAATACATTCAATTGCAGCTAATTTTCCGTTTTCTCCGGGAATAAATTTGACGGGTTGAGTTAGAAAGTGATATTGAGCGCCTTCCTCCTTGGCCATTTTTCTATCTTTTACCCCTCCCGGCATTTCGGTTTCAGTTCTTCTATAAATACAAGTAACCTGCTCGGCGCCCATTCTTAATGCTGTTCTGAGACAGTCGGAGGCTGTGTCACCTCCTCCAATAACTGCAACTCGTCTTCCTATATTAGGTCTTTCCTTTTTATCTTCGGGTAATAAACTGAAGTCAGTGTTTGCGCGAATCAGAAAGTCGGTACCTTCATATACTCCTGGGAGATCTTCTCCGGGGATATCCATTTTTGCATCTATGCCAACACCTACACCAATAAATACGGCATCAAAACCGTTTTTACCTAATAATTCATCAACAGTAACATCTTTTCCTATCATTGTATTACCGATAAATTCTGCTCCGGCTTTTGCAAAATCGCCCCAACGGCTAAATACTTCTTCTTTGACCAACTTGAAATTAGGAATACCATACACAAGCAATCCACCTGGAGCGGGTTTAGCATCATATAGAGTGACGTTATGACCTTGCTTGATCAAGTATTCAGCACAACCTAGACTTGCAGGACCTGCTCCAACAAGGGCAACTTTTTTCCCTGTAGGCTTACCAACTGGAATCTTAACTTCTCTTTTCGATCTTTCATAACTTGTAACAAAAGCTTCTAATGATCCGCATAAAACAGGTTCATGTGTTTTATTTAATACACATGCTCCCTGGCAAAGTTGGTCATGAGGACATACTCTTGAACAAAGTTCTGGCAGGGAACTAGTTTGCCTGTACAGAATAGATGCGTCGATAAACCTTCCCTGTTCTATAAGCCACATGGCGGAAGGAATATCATTATGCGTGGGGCAAGCTAACATGCATGGAGCCGGATCTGGGCAGTGAATGCAACGTGCTGCTTCTAACATAGCCCTATCAGGGTCCAATGGTATGGTAACATCACCGAAGTCGCGAATTCTTTCAGTTGGAGGTCTCAAATCCAATTCCTCATAAGGAATATAAACTCGAGCTTTGCGATCGATTTCCAAATACTCGCTTGGTTGATTTTGCATAAATAAACTCCTAATTGCTTCCTGCGTTTCTACTCCTCTTGATGATACTCAATCTTCTCAATGACTTACAGGCTTAAATGTAATCAATAGGGGCGACAATAATCACCTAGAAATTGTCCATATTAGATGAGTCTTTGTCCCACTTATCTGGAAATTTATAATTATTTAGGAGTGACACCATACTAATTAATTATCATAAGAATTTCTTATATCGAGTGAGTATAATAATTCAGTAATTTGATGGAAGATAAATCTATCCAAAAAGGAGCAGTCATGAATGAATTGCTTGTTAAATTAAAAGTTATACTTTCTGAAATTGTAAATCTTCAAAATGCAACTGCGGTACTGAGTTGGGACCAACAAACTTATATGCCTTCAGGCGGGGCAGTTTCGAGAGGTAACCAGTTAGCAATTCTTGGTAAGATCGTCCAAGAAAAATCAACTTCACCCGATTTAGGTGAATTACTTGAGAAACTTAAAGGTTATTTACCATCTCTAGATCCTGATTCAGACGAAGCAAGATTGATTAATGTTTCAACTAGAGATTTTGATAAAGCGACTCGTGTCCCTGTAGATTTTGTCGTGGAAAATGCAAAGGTAACAACCCTTGCTCAACAAGCCTGGATTGAAGCAAGACAGAAATCGGATTTTTCAATTTTCTTACCTCATCTAACTAAAGTGGTTGAATTAAGGCGCAAATATGCCAGCTATTTTCCCAATTTTGATCATCCGTATGATGCATTATTGGATGATTTCGAACCAGGTATGTTAACTTCTGATGTACAAAAAATATTTAACGACTTGCGCCCTAAACAGGTTGAATTAATTAAATTAATTGGAGATCGCCCACAACAGGATGATTCTTTTCTTCATTTAGATTATGAAGAATCAAAACAATGGGAATTTGGCAAGGAAGTAATCACGAAATTTGGTTATGACTGGTCCAGAGGTAGACAGGATAAAGCTGCTCATCCATTCACAACCAGTTTTGGTTTGGATGATGTTCGCATAACGACAAGAGTTGATCCAAAATTCTTTAATACTATGATATTTGGAACCATGCATGAATGTGGTCATGCACTATATCAACTAGGTATTGGTAGGAACTTGATGGACACAGGTCTAGATGGAGGAGCATCTCTAGGCATTCATGAATCCCAATCAAGAATGTGGGAGAACCTGGTTGGACGTTCGCTGCCATTCTGGGAACACTTTTATCCCCGCCTTCAAGAATACTTCCCCGCACAATTAACGAATGTAAAATTAGACTCATTCTATAAAGCAATTAATAAAGTTCAGCCATCGTATATTCGTGTTGAAGCTGACGAGGCAACATATAACTTGCACATCATGTTGCGCCTGGAGCTTGAAATCGCTATGATCGAAGGAAGTGTAGCATTAAAAGAACTTCCCGAGATTTGGAATTCCCGCATGATGGATTACCTTGGTGTAACACCTCCCAATGATTCACAAGGGGTATTGCAGGATATTCATTGGTCGTTTGGTGGAATGGGTTATTTCTCCACTTATGCACTCGGAAATTTAATTTCAACCCAGTTATGGGAAAAAATTAATACGGATATTACCTCCCTCCAGGCAGAGATAAGAGATGGTAATTTTGAGAATCTCTTACATTGGCTTGTCGAAAACATTCACAAACATGGGAGAAAATACGATCCCAACGAGTTGGTTCAAAAAGCAACAGGAACATCAATCACTCCAGAACCATACTTAAAATACTTAAATCAGAAATTTAAAGAGATCTATCAGTTTTAAGAATTTGGGCTCCCATCAGGGAGCCCAAATTTATTAAATCACTAATTCCTCAAATTCTAGTTAATAAATTTCAAGAATACCTGATTGCCGATAAATTGGCTATGTTGAGTTAATTTCAGGGATTCTGAATTCCATTCTATCAATCCCTTATTATTCAGGTCTTCAATTTCATTTTTAAATATTATCCTCATATCTTCTTTATACCGATCTTTAAATTTAACTGAAGATACTCCCTCTTCAGTTAATCGTAAACCCAGCATCATAGTTTCCAGCATTCTATCTTTTTTATTAAGTGATTTAAACTCAAGAAGAGCGGAAGACTTAGGAAAACCTTTTCTGTTAGATTTAAAATAATCTGAACCTTGTTGCATGCATTGTATATATTTTATTAATGATCCTACATTTGAGTATCGGTTACCAGCAAATTGGCTGTGAGCGCCAGCACCGATGCCAATATAGTCGTTGTTATACCAATATTGTTTATTATGGAGAGATTCAAAACCATCCATTGCCCAATTCGATATCTCATAATGTTTGAAACCTTTTTCACCAAGTTCTTCCCGCGCCCATTCGTACATTTCTGCAGAAGAATCAGGATTCGGTAGAATCAAATTATTGTTCAATACTTTGGTATGGAATGGATTACCCAATTCGATTGAAAGAGCGTATAAGGAGATATGTTTTGGCTCAAGAGAAATAATATCGGTTAATGATTTTTTCCAATGTTTCATCTCTTGGAAAGGGAGACCGAACATTAGATCGATGCTGATATTTTGGAAATCAGCTTTCCGCGCGTTATGGAATATATTAAAAATATCTTCCTTGTTGTGGATTCGATTAAGAAGCCTTAATTCCTGATCATCTGTGGATTGTGCACCTACACTCAACCTATTGAAACCTATTCTTCGAAGCGAAGTCAAATATCCAACGGATATTGATCCTGGATTTGCTTCAATTGAAATCTCTGGATATTCTTGAAATGTATAATGGTCCTGTAGAACCGAAAAGAGCTTTTCGTATTGTTTAATCGGTACAATTGAAGGTGTCCCACCGCCGAAGAATAATGTGGTGATTGTTTGTTTTTCTTGATAATTATTGGCAATTTCAATTAATTCTTTCTGTAAGCACTCAAAATATAATGGAATCAATGATTCTTTACCTGCAAAGGTATTGAAATCACAATAGCCACACCTCTTTTTACAAAACGGTACATGGATATATATACTTAAAGGTTCAGAATAATCTAGTTGTTGGATTGACAACTTATACTTGATCCGGAATTCTCTAATGAAAACATTTCATTTCAAAATAATACCATTGCTTTGTTTGAAGCTCTTAATCCTATCGTTTAGAGAAAAGAAATTCCTCAAAATTTTCTTCGTTACTTAACCATTTTGAAATGTAGTTATGTATTTTTCTCGATTTGCAGATCTAGCAATTTTGCCTGAAGATGTCTTGATCAACCATTTCTTTTCGACCAACAACACGTGCCTCAAGGCAATTGCAGATCCGGTGGTTACGGCTTGCCTGATCTTATTTGCAATTTCATATTTTATTTGGCTATCTTTTTCTTCAGTCTCTGCGATCAAAATTACATCTTCTGTTCCAGTTGTGTCGTTAAATAAACCGAAGGCAACAACTCTACCAGGATAAATACCGGATATTTCCATTGCAAGCAATTCGATGTCCTGTGGGTAGACATTCTTTCCTCCAACAATTATTAAATCCTTTTTTCTACCGGTTATAAAGAGCTCATCTTCAACTAAGTAACCATAATCTCCCGTTAGATACCAACCTCCCAAGAACGCATTCTGCGTTTCATCAGGTCGATTGTAATATTCGGATAACATGCAATTACTCTTAATTGCAACTTGTCCAATTAGTCGATCAGTAAGTTCATCACCTTTATCATTGATTATCTTTACTTTTACTCCGGCTATCGGTTTACCAGCAGAGAGCATTCTTATCGTTTCACCTTCCACCGAAGGGATGGCTTTTTGTTCAGTTTGGAAAACTGATCGAATAATTTCATCAATTGTCGGTTTCGTATTGAGTGGACTCTGAGTAACTGCAAACACATTTTCAGCCATTGCATAGCAAGTATTTAATACTTCTTCTCTTAATCCGAATTCCTTAAACCGTTCGTAAAACATGTTGTGACTTTCCCATCTCGTTGGTTCCGAACAATTAATAACCGCCCTCCAACTACTTAAATCTATATCCTCTAAAAATCGATCACGAATTTTCATCGCACAAAAATTATAAGCAAAATTAGGCAACCAGGTCAACGTCCCCTTATATTTTGTGACTGATTCCATTAATTTATAAGGTGCACGAACCCAATCAAAAGGTGACAATAAAACTAATGGGACATTTCGCAAAATTGGCATAAGGAAGCAAGCGATTAATCCCATATCATGATATAGTGGCAACCAGGAAACAATCACGTCCTTATTGGGTTCAAGTTTCAGAATAGCTTCATAGCTCTCCATTTGATTTATAACTGCTTTATGTGAAAGGGCTATTCCCTTCTGTAAACCAGTTGAACCTGAAGAATGTTGTAATAAAGCAATTTCATTTTCATCTCGAAAAAAACCTCCCATCTTTGAGATTTCAGGGAGAGAATCACCTTTCTGTTCTTCAACAAGGATAATTTCTCGAACCGAGTCATCTTTGCTTAATGCTGACTGTACCTCTTCATAAAAATCACCATAGGTAACAATGGCAGTTGGTTTAGTAATAGCTATCAGAGCGGTTAAATCATTTCTATATCTATCAGGTAATAATTTCTCAGTCAGGAATGGCAATATGGAAGGTATGGATCCATTCAGAATAGCGCCAAAATAGGCATAAATTAAGTCTATCCCATGCTGCAAAATTAATATTATGACTTCACCGGGTTTAATGCCTAGCTTCTTATATTTATTCGCATACCATGAAGATTTTTTTATTAAACTTTTATATGTGATGGGAAAATCAGGGAGTTTAGACTGGACAACATAGATACAATTCTTTTCCGAGTTTTCATTCAATAAAGAAAATAATAAATTAGTAAAATTCTTCATTCGCTATATCTTGCCTTGATCAAATCCACCAGTTGTTCCAAATTATCGAAAGTAGAAGAGTTTAGTTCAGAATCATCGATATGAACACCAAGTTCTTCTTCAACAAATACAGCCAGGTCAACCAAGCTGAATGAATCGATCAATCCGCTGGAGATTAGAGGTTCTGTTAATAACAAAGTTCTGGTGGGTTGTTTTAGAATTGAATTTACAATAAATCCAGATAATTTCTTGGTAAGTTCGTTGTCCATTGTTAACTCCTGAAAGAATTAGATATTATTATATTAAATATCTATTGAACTGATTCCAACAATAAATCAAGGATTTGCAGGGCGGTTAGATTTCTCCATGGCCATGCCTTATCCATGGATGCTGGGTTTGAAAAATCATTATTTGCCCATGTAAGGTGTGCATGGTCATCCTGTAATCCATGGTTCGATAATGGTTGAACAGCCTGCCAAAAATTCCATAAAGGAATATCATATTCATATGATAGGGTTGAAATGATTTCATTAATTTTATTATTCCCTTCCAGGTTATCAGCTTTCGTCGCAACTATCGGCACAATTCCTTCATCAATAAGTGTTGAAATGATGGTCCTCATATTTATTTCAAATGTCTCTATATTGTAGATATCATTAGTACCCAGCAAGATAAATACGAAAGATGGGTGGTGATTTCGAATTTCGCAATCCAAAGGAGTCTCACCAGGTTCACAAAATTCAGGATCAGACCAAAATGGAGAAAGAATCGAAGCAGAATTATAGCCATTTCCTACCGCAAGACTCTTTCGACTAAAGGAACCCTGGAAAGCATTTATCACTGTCTCCAGGTATTTATACTGCCCAAGATCATAATGATTTTGGTTTTTATCAAAATCACCTAAGAACCATGAAGGCGAGCTTTCACAATCACCTACAACAGAGAACGAATATGGATTATTTCGCTTTTCTCTTCCAAAGGAATATATTTCCAATGTTTTTTGGCTAATTGAAGTCGGCACTGCAGGCAATTCCATCCATTCATTACTAATTAATATTAATTTCGCAGTAGGTGTTGAAATGGTTATTTCTGTTTTGCTCTTGGATTCAAAGGTCTTTGTTGCAAGAGTTTGGGTGAAATTCTCTGTAACCTTGGTCGATCCTGGATTTTGTGTCAGATCCATGAAAACTGGCGATGGAGTTAATCTACTATCTGAAGAGATATTAGCACTGCAAGAAGTTAGAAATAATAGAGTACTAAATATTAAGACACTTAAATTGTTAATTATTTTTTGTTTATTTTTCATAACAAATAGATTCTTGTATGTAATTAATAACTTCGTTTGAATAGATGGTCTCCCCAGTAGGAGATAAATGAATCGCTGAATTTGTGAATTCATTCCTAGGAACAATATCCCAAAGATCGAGGAAATTCCACCCTCTTTCATCTAAATAAGTTTTTAGGTTTGTTTGATATAAATCGTAAGCCCAGATTGGATAATAAAAATTGTATCGAATTTCGTGATTCAATCCGTCACTGACTAAAATTGGTTCATTAATAATAATAATCGGTGTACTCCCAATTATCTTCTTCATATTATCTATAGCATAGAACGCCAAATTATTCTCGAGATCATTTGCAGAATTAAAACCATGAAATTCCATGGAATCATCAAGATCATTTTTTGCCTTTGAATATTCCCCTGGATAGACTTGGTCAATACCTGTCGCAGACCACATCGCTCCTAGAAACTGCAACCTGATCAAATCTGCATATTCTTTCCTTTTTGAAATCAAGTTATTTTTCAAATATCGCTCTAAGTTTGTTGGGGGTTCCCCCAGATCTGTTATTAAACCGAATTTTTTATTCAACGACCGGATTCGGTCCATGTTATTTTCAATAAGAGGGTTTGAAGTCTGCTTATCTAAAGGAAAAGATTCAAGAGTTAAAGGCCAAATAACAAGATCTGGTTCGTATTCCATTGCAAATGCCATGATTAGGACATCCTTTGTTAAAGATAAAGTCGGGTACCCTAGGTTAAATACCTTTACTGATTTTCCCTGGCATAGCGATAAGCCCTTATCGATTAATGCGGGGAGTGTTTGATCTGGGTGAAGTAGTATTCCCCAAGTAGAAGAATCTCCAATCACAATAATTCGATATTCATCATCCCTTTTTTCCTGCCCATTGATGATATGTGATGCAAACATTGCATCAAGGTTATTCAATGTCAGATTGTATGAGAGGGATGAATTCTCACCAAATGGGAGACGAAGACGACCATTAAAAATTAAGTTATAGAGAGAAGCCTTGCCTAATGAATTTACCAGCGGAGATATAGCGATGATAATCACTAATAAAATGATGACCTTGAATGCCATCTTAAGAATGTTTACTTGCTCTTTCAAATCCAATTTATTTTTATCATCCATCTTCTTACCCAGCGCCAACAAGTACTTTCAAGACGGAGATAGACGATTGAACATTGGGAAGAACAAAGAAAACCCATCCGACCGATACAAAATTAAATGTCAGGAATATATTTACTCCATTTATTAGTAAATTTGACAATTTACTGGTAAATTTTTTTTCGATACTAGCTCCAAGAGAATTGCTCCAACGATTTTGTATAAACAGCCCAATTCCATGCCATAAACCCCATAAAACAAAGTTGATGATGATACCATGCCAAAATCCAATTAATACCATCGTTGAGATTTGAGTTGTTAGAATTATTAACCAGACACTCCACTTACGTTTCCCGGTTCGCAAATACCTCGCTAGAGGATTAAAATAATATGTTCGAAAAAATTGGGTTAATGTCATGTGCCAACTGTTCCAAAATAAAGTCAGGTTTTTCTTTGCATAAGGGTGTGAAAAATTCTCGGGAATCTCAATTCCTAACAAACAAGCCATTCCAATAGCAATATCTGTGTATCCGCTAAAATCAAAAAATATAAGGAATGCATATGCGTATACGCTTATCCACATCCAAATTGACGAATGAATCTGAGAAGCGTTAACTTCATTAAGTGCTATCAAGGATAAAAGATCAGCTACTACAAATTTCTTAAATAATCCAATGGATATTCGTTGTCCGCTGTATATTATTCGCATATTATGATGATTATCAGGATTTTGAAACGATTTTTGAAAATGATCAAATCGATCAATTGGACCTGCAACCATTGTGGGGAAAAATGTAACATAATTGAAATATTCTACAAGATCAACATCAGGCAATGCACCCTTTTCATGTTCACGTAATGTATGGATTAAGCGAAATGCAATATAAGAGAAACCTAACCAGCTGATATCCAGATGTGTCGCTAATTCTACCGATTGGTCGGTAATAGTCCTTAGTCCTTTGCTTATCATTAGAGATAATTGTGGGGTTTTGAGAAAAACAAAAAGGATAATAATAACAAATATCCAATAATTTGCTCTTGATCCATTGGCAGTTATGAGGTTTAAAGTGATTAATAGAAATAGAATTCCAAAGAAAATTAATAGGTTAATAATCTTCAATTGGTTGTATAGATTATTAAATATTCCAAATTTTGTTACTATTATAAGTAAAAGGTAAGTTGCTGCGATTGCGCTTATTGGTTTAACAATACTCAATGTGTTAAATCTTACTTTATCACGAATAATTATCCAGCTAACGATCGTTATGATAATAATTACTGAAGGTAACCAAAATCGCAGATTTCTTATAGGTAAATTTGGTTGCAAGACTAGAAGTACAACAAGGTTCAGGAAGAATATTAAATTTTTTTTATACGAAGGTTTTTTTATTGATCCCACCATAAATGCGATAAGACATAATATCAAAATGGTATTCAGGTTCATTAGAATCCCTGGTAAATCCAGCTTGGAGTTGTGTCAGCAGAAAGAATGAATACCAAAATGATAATGACACTAATTATAAGAGCCCAGATATTTTCTTTTGAAAATAAGCGATTCTTCATTTATAACCACAAACTAAATAACCATTACTGGTTTCCTGAACCAAATAATTTCTTGCTGACAGGTCAATTATTTGATCTTCCCCATTATAAGTAGCAACCAGAAAACCATCGCAGGTTACAGTAATATTTGAATTATCAGTGTTCGTTATTTTACATGCTAAATCGGTTAATTTGACGTCTACTGCTTGGAGAGAATCTAGTTCCATCAAAGCATTTGACTCCCAATCAGCACAGGATAAACTTGAAAGAGTTGCTCCATCTTTATTAACCAAGGCGGTTAAGTATGCTTCAACAATTTTTGCAGGTTCTTGGGGCATAGATGAATTGCATGACGTTACCAAGATTATGGTGGTTATTAAAATGAATATCAAGGTAAGACGAGTCGATTTCATGCTTCCTCCTGAATAATATAAAAGACCCCATTTCTTATCTTACGGAGCCCATAGGATTCAATTATTATTTCTCCAATTCGCTTATTATTAAATATATTCGTGAATTGCGTCAAGGATATTTGTTTTCTCTTAGGCAGAACAGAAATTATACTCTACCAAACAAAGTCTAATTTTTACTAATTATAGTATTTTCATAAGATTATTTATATTTATAAACCTCGCACAATTTAAAAAACCCGAAAATTGTAATTAAACTGTGTGTAATTTTTTTTTATCCTTTATAATTTAATGAAATCGCTAATTTACTAATGAAAGAGGTTTACGATGGGAGAGTTTGAGAAATTAGGATTGTTTTATCTTGGCAAATTAATCGATCCTGATACTAGTCAATTAAAGGATGAACTTTATCTTTACGATTCCAAAGATCTGACCACACATGCGATTTGTGTAGGTATGACGGGTAGTGGAAAAACAGGTCTTTGTATTTCGCTAATTGAGGAGGCTGCTATCGATGGAGTCCCTTCCATTTGTATCGATCCGAAAGGAGATTTGACAAACTTATGCTTAACCTTTCCGAAATTAGAGGCATCCGAATTTCAACCCTGGATCAACCTGGATAGTGCCAGTCAAAAAGGATTATCTCCGGATGAGTTTGCTGCCAAACAGGCGGAAACCTGGAAAAAGGGGCTCTCAGATTGGGGACAGGATGGAAATAGGATCCAGAAATTAAAGGATTCTGCAGATGTAATAATTTACACTCCAGGAAGCAATGCCGGGTTACCTGTTTCAATCCTTTCATCCTTTAAAGTCCCTCCCAAGTCGATTATGGATGATGCCGATCTTCTTAATGATCAAATTAATACTACTGCATCCAGCCTTCTTGGATTAATTGGATTAAAAGCAGATCCTGTTCAAAGTCGAGAACATATATTACTCTCAACAATTTTTACGCATTCATGGAAACACAACCAATCTCTTGATCTTGGATTATTGATCACTTTAATCCAGGATCCACCTGTTAATAAAATCGGTGTCCTTGATCTTGAATCATTTTATCCTTCAAAAGATAGGTTTTCTTTGGTGCTGGCATTGAATAATTTAATTGCCTCGCCTGGATTTGCAACCTGGCTGGAAGGTACTCCACTAGATATTGGCCAAATCTTGTATACCCCATCAGGAAAACCACGAATTGCCATATTCTCGATCGCCCATTTGAGTGATCCTGAAAGGATGTTTTTTGTTTCATTATTAATGAATCAAGTATTGAGTTGGACACGTTCACAATCTGGAACCACCAGTCTCAGGGCATTGGTTTACATGGATGAAATTTTTGGGTTCCTCCCTCCTGTAGAAAACCCTCCTTCCAAAAAGCCTATGATGACAATGCTTAAACAAGCCAGGGCATTTGGTGTTGGAATGGTTTTGGCAACTCAAAACCCAGTTGATCTTGACTACAAAGCTCTCTCCAATGCGGGAACATGGTTTATTGGTCGCCTTCAAACTGAACAAGATAAATCAAGGTTGATTGATGGCCTGGAGGCAATAAACAAAGGTTCTACTTCATTAGATCGAAAAACAATTGATAAACTCATATCCAGGCTTGAAAATCGAATATTTTTGGTAAATAACACTCATGAACCCTTCCCCGAAATTTTTCAAACTCGTTGGGCTTTATCCTATTTAAGAGGTCCTCTTACAAGAGATGGAATTAAACTATTAATGGACCCTGTTAAAGAAAAAGATGCACTAGAGGAAGGCGGTCCATTAATTACACCTGCAATAAGCAAAGATTCTTCTCCAGCTTCAGATTATCCTTCTTTACCACCCAGCATTAAGGATTACTTCGTTCCAACGAGAGGTTCTGCACCTGTTGGATCCAGACTCATTTATCAGCCCAGGCTGGTCGGAGCTGCCAGAGTAACATTCCAAAATACGTCGAAGAGTATTAACGAAACAAGAACCATCGTTCAAACGACGACAATCCTTGATGGACCTATATCTGTTAATTGGGAAGCATCCCAAATTTTTGAAACAGCACTTGAAGATCTGGAAAATTCTACTCAAATAGAGGCTGAATTCTTAACCATTCCACATGCAGCTTTAAACTCATC
>Ga0209324_10000796_pt1 | contig 21759 bp, 25 predicted proteins | sample Rifsed19ft3_FD_184015 | JGI IMG/M metagenome (GOLD analysis project Ga0209324, IMG submission 184015) | Soil microbial communities from Rifle, Colorado, USA - sediment 19ft 3 (version 2) | ecosystem: Environmental > Terrestrial > Deep subsurface > Rock core/Sediment | place: Rifle, Colorado...
AGTTACATTAAATATTACTGGTGGTGGAGATACACCAACTGTGAGAAATGGTGCTGGTGCATCAACTGTTATTAATAATATAGTTACTCTTATAGTTCGTGGAGTTAAAAGTGGAAACGAACCAACCAAATATGTCAGATGTGCAATTTACAGGGTATCAGATGGTTATGAAATAATGAATAAAGATGCAAACGTTGCTGATGACCAAAATCCAACTTATTATAAAGCATCAGAATCATGGACTCAAACTGGAATACAAGTTAAAGTAAAAGCAAGAGAAACAGGTTATCTTCCATTTGAAGTGACCGTAACTGTTCCTGCAAGTGGTCTCGATATTAAAGCCGTATGGATAGTTGACCCAAACTATACTCCATAATTATCAAATTTGTTAAGTTACACCATAACATTTATATATCAGTTTGTGTTGATTTACTTTATATTAAGGTGACAATATGACTATTGGTGATGACTTCTCGATAGATTACGTTAACAAACGAATTTGGAATAAATATGCTTGGGGACAAGGTGGCTCAACTACAGTTTACACTGTAAACGCACTCTATTCACATCTTATGAATGAGTTTGATGAGCAAGGTGGAATGGACGATGACGTTCCTATGTCCGCACAAACTCCAAATGCCTACACAATGATTAATGGCTGGTTTATGGACGATGAAAGCCATAAATATTTGAAGGAAGGTGCTTTGGTTACAGCAAGGGGAGATACAATAATTGCACTTGCCACTTGTCAATCTGGTGGCTATGTGAATTGTGCTTTTGCAGATATTGGAAGACAAGTTGTATGGGATGCTACTGAACGTGGACCTCTTTTAGCTTATAATAATACAACTCGCAAATGGTGGATTAGAACTACAGCTTCATTTTCACCGTCTAAAGACTTAACTATTACTGGTTCAAGTGCGGCTGGAACAGCCACAGCATTTGATAACACTGGTGAAGACTTATTTGCTAACGTGTACACTTTGGGTACTATTGAATCAGGCACAAACCTCTACATTTATCAATTCGTTTCAAAACTTTCTGAATGGTGGTCATCTGGTCACATTGACATTCTTATCAAAGTAAAAGAATTCGGCTTAGAAATTGATAATGCTGTTATAACTGTTTACGCAAGAGTTTACACAGACCTTTATGACTTCTATGAAATTGACTTAACTAATGGTGGTCGTAACGCCGTACCACTTGCCACATCCGATGATTTGGACAACGACACACCAATAGCAACAGCATTAAACTACATGGATAGTATAAGGATAATGTTCATTAATGGAACAATAACATTTTCTGGTGGTGCTGGCGATGCGGCTGTAGCAAACAAAGTTATTCATGGACAGACAAGCCATGCAACAGCATTCATTTTAAATACTACATCTCCATTCACATTAGCAAACATTGAAGGAACATTCCAGAACGGTGAAGTAATAGAAATTCTTGAGGAAGTCAAATTCGATGGACAAACAGTGTTGTTTACAACTTTAGGACAAACAATCACGGCAACATCTGGTGGTACAGGTGTATTACGAAAAGTTTTACAAGACCCAGAAGTAACTGGTGTAGAAGGTATTTTATTCCTTTCAGGTGTGGCTGGCAACTTCATTAATGAAGATACATTAACAGGTAGTTCAAACGGTTCAGCTACTCAAAATGGTGCTATTGTAACTAACACATTTACAGCAACAACTTCAAGTACAGTAACATTCGGGGCTACAATAAATAAAGACTTAGATAACGGTGCAGGTGCAGTTCCATATAACGTTATAATTGATTGTGCTGGTCTTGGAGTAGCCGTATTATATGAATATGTTAAAGCACTTTGCAGACGAACTTCAACAATTCAAACTTATCCAACTAATGGTACAACTACAGTTTATGCATACAATGGTGAATTCTATCAGAGAGCAAACACTACATACACTCAGTTCAAGAAAGCATCTCCATTCGGAACATTCGCTGGTGGCACTTTCTTCGGCGCAAGAGGCATATGGATACAAAACATACTTGGAACAGATTCAGAAAAATACTCATTAATTGATGCAAATAATGACCCACAAAATCCACCAACAAGTGCAAGTATAACCGTAGTGTCAATGATTGCAACAAATGATAGGGTTCTTGTTTGCGAATCAATTGGTACAGGAAGTGGTATCATAAAGAAAAATCAGTACACTCTAACATCTCAAACTAACCAATCATACATTGAAGTAACTGGTGCAATCGCTGATGATGCTCCAACAACTGGTGTAGTTAGAGTTGTCGTTGATTACGGATTATCTACCCAAAGTGAAGACATTTACAATTATACATCAATTGATAGAAGCGGTGCAAATGACAAATTTATTCTTGCCGCACCAACTGGTGAATCATATGATTCTGGTGACAGGGCATATAACCCATACATTGATGGAAATGCAAACGGTAGTGGTGAAGCAACTGTAATCGTAAAGTACGCTGGTTCAGTTAAATACATTGTTGCAAGAGTACGATTTAAGGGATATATTCCATTCCAAGTATCAGGTTCATTAGTATCTGGCGCAAACCCAATTACAGCAATTCGAACTGTTGACGGAATCGTGCAGTAACCGTAAGATTTAAATACTTCTTTCCCCTTTTATTTCAGTTAGATATGCTAAGGTGAATACTATTGGAAATAATAGATGTGAATGGTACTAAGCGAAACGCTGATTCTATCAAAAAAGTAGTTTGTAAAGTTCATGATGCAGTTAATGGCGTAGAACTTACAGATAAAACATATATTGAAGTACGAATAGTTGGTAGAACTGGTCGGGTATGGACTGAATGGTATCCATTTGAGAAGTTCGTGGTTATGAATCCTGAGTTGGTGATATAAATGGTAGCCGTAACTGATATTTTTTTTATTCCTACTAAAAAATTCATTTTCGTTCATCCTTTTCCTTATACTATTTTATCAGCAGTTCAAGGAAATAATTATGTAGATGTAAATCAAGTAATAGATGTTCATGTTCCACAATCAGCTACTTTAGTTTTAGCAAAATCATGTGCTACTGCTCAAGGTGCAGAGGATGTAAGTGGTGGTTACGATTGGTCATCTGACCCACAAGATTTTAAAATGATTGCAGGTTCATGTCATGGACAAGTTGGTTTTGATAATCTTATTACAATAACTTTAGATGAAAACTGTCCAACAATTAATGCTATAGTTGCACATATTAATGCCAAGTTTTCTGCGGCTGGATTTGGATATATTAATGAAGCCTATATAACAGAAAGTGGATGCTGTGTTGGTATAAGAAATAAAACTGCATTTTGTGGAGAAACTGGTGCATTCTACTTGGAAAATGATGGTTCGGAATGTGCTTTAACTACATTAGGTATAATTGGTGGAACATATCAAGGAGAATCCGATGTATATGAATATGTGTCGTGGTCTGGTAGCAGATTTAATTTAACTACTACTTTAACACGCGATTATTCACAAAACGAACCAGCGTTAGCAAGAAGGTTAACTTATACTTGCCAAGAAATATATAATCTAACTATGGATTGGATTGATAGTCAATCAAATATGCCTCACGATGTTCCTATGATGGCTGTAGGTTACGCATCATTAGGTGGTGGTTCATATACCGATAAAATTTTCATTCTTATAAATGGATGGAAAATTAGACCAACAGAAGGTGATTATATAATTACTTTTATAGGCACATTAATTACTGATGATAATTCAGAAAGAGTATCACGTCCTAAAGCTGGTGCTATTCAATCAGTTTTTCAAGTCTCTTCACAAGGAATTTCTTCTGTTACTGGTTCTGGTGTTACATCACAAGATAAAATAGATATAGCTAATTTAGTAGAGGCACAAACTGGTTCTCCAATTAAAACAAAATTAAATGATAATTTGGATATTCCAGTTTCAACAATCGCTGACCTTGTTTGGATTCATACAGTTGGTTCTACGTTAGCAGATAGAGTTAATCTAATTCGTAAGATTGAGGAAGGACGTTGGAAAATAATGAACAATCAATTGATAATTTATGATGAAGATGGAATTATACCGCTTAAGATATTCAACTTGAAGAATAAATTAGGTCAACCAGCAGAAAAAGACGTATTTGAGAGAGTACCACTATGAGCATAATAACTCAAGGTTATGGTGAAGACCAAATGATTATTACGAAAGGATACGGTCAAGTAGCCATTATTATACCTATTGTAACTATTAAAGGAAGACGTAAACGTATTCAACCAACTATTATTTATGTTGATAAAAAATATGCTTTGGATATGCAACAATTTAATATCTTTCAACCTATATTTTTAGAATTAAAGGTTGATTCTTTCTCTTATTTAAAAGAAGAAATTTCTCGTGCAAAATTAAAAGGTTTGAAACTTGTTTATTATAAAGAATTCTTTGCTGAATTAAAGAAATCAAATATAGTTTTTAATGCATCTTTTTCTCTGTTATTATCTCAAATCTCAAAATTAATAGAAGATGAAGTAGAGTTAAATGTTGATTCATTTAAAACATTATGTGAAAATAATTCCATTTTAGTTTTAAATATAGAAGAACTTAAAAAGGAATTAAGAAAGAAAATTAAAGCTTCCAAGGCAATAAATAAAATTGCTTTATTTGATAAATTGGATAAATTAGATGAAATTTAAACCGTAATATTTATATAGAGAAGACTCATTATTAGTTTGTGTGGTTAAATGTCCGAATTAAATAAAGATACATTCATAGGATTTTTTGGGGGCGAAATAGGAATAAAATATGTGAAACAGGTACTTGATGGTTCTGATTTTATAGTTATAGATTTGGATGAAGTTAAATTATGGAATAAGGCTCGTGCAAATGAAACTATAGAACATAGTAAAGCTGGTGCAAAATTTATTAATTCTGCATTAAAATATGTTGCTCAACAAGAAAAGCAAATTGGTAATATTCCAGAATTTGAGATTGGTTTTAAAGGTTCCATTATTCCTTATGTTAAAATTCATGATATTTCAGCGTCCAATGTTGGTAAACTTGTGAGAGTAAGAGGTCTCGTTTCAAGAACTCATGATATTAAACCCATGGCTACTAAAGTTGTTTTTATATGTTCTAACTGTGCGGCTGATGATTATGAAGGTGCTTTGGATGTAAAACAAATTGTACAACAGAGAAATCCATTTACACTTTCTACTCCATCAAAAAGATGTAATCAATGTAAGGAAATAGTAAAGTGGAGTGTAGTCGAAGAGTTAAGTGAATATGTTGATAGTCAAGAGTTTAGTGTTCAAGAGAATCATGAAGATTCATGTGGTAGAATCCCACAACTTATTCAGATGATTGTAACAAAGAAACATCTTATTAATAAAGTTTATTGTGGAAATTCAGTTGAGATAACTGGTATAATAAAACTTGTACCAACATATAGATTTAAATCACCATCACGATTTTATATTCCTTATATTGAAGTTTATGATATAATAAAATACAGTAAAGACCCTGAAGATATTGAGATAACTCAAGAGGAAGAACAACAAATAATAGCTTTATCTCAAGAACCGAATATTTATAAGAGATTAGTTGAGAATGTTGCACCATCAATATATGGAATGGAGAAATGTAAGGAAGGAGCATTACTATCTATTGTGGGTGGAGTACCTAAACCAAAAGGTGACATTACAATCCGTGGTAATATACATACTTTATTTGTTGGTGACGCTGGAATGGGTAAAAGTCAAATCCTTGAATCATCTACAGGATTATCTCCTAAAGGTATTTTTGGTGTTGGTAGAGGAACAAGTGGTGCTGGATTAACAGCCGCTTTAAGTAAAGATGAAGCAACTGGTGATTGGGTTATAGAAGCTGGAACTTTAGTTTTAGCTGATAATGGTTTAGCTACAATAGATGAAATTGATAAAATGAATGAGAATGACAGAATGCATATTCATGAAGCTATGGAACAACAAACAGTAACAATTCATAAAGGTGGAAGACACGTAAGTTTAAGAGCAAGAACAGCAGTTTTAGCGGCGGCAAATCCAACTTTAGGTAAATATGATAATTCTAAATCCGTATTTGAGAACTTGAAGTTTCCACCTACTTTATTTAGCAGATTCGACTTAATTTTTGTGGTTATTGATAATCCTACTAAAACAGAGTTGGATGAGAAAGTGGCTACACAAATTTTATCCTGTAAAGTAGAAGAGTCAACTCTTGATAGAGAATTACTCAAGAAATATCTTGCTTATGCTAAAAGCATTAAACCATCTATATCTCATGAAGCTGAGAAAATACTTAAAGATTATTTCCTTGATATAAGAAGAAATATGCAATCTAAAGAGGAAAAGTTTCCTATAACTTATCGTCAACTTGAAGGTCTACGTAGAATAGCTGAAGCTCATGCACGAATATTACTTAAGAATGAAGTTGATGTTTCTGATGCTGAAGCGGCTAAGAGGATATTTGGAGAGTATCTAAGAGATATAAAGTTCGATATTGTAGGTCAAGAAACTGGCATACCCAAAAATATGAGAGAAATGAAGACAGTTATAGAAGAATCGCTTACGAAATTGCAACTTATGTTTCCTAATGGTGTTCCTTTTAGTGTATGGATAAATGATTTATGTGAACAAGGCATTCCTAAAGATAAAGCAAGAAGTATAATCTATAATGACATGTTAAATAACTCTCAAATCCTTGAAGACCATAGAGAAGGTAAAGAAACTTACTTTAAAAGAACCATCTAACCGAAAGACTTATATATGTTATTTCCATTAAAAGTATGTCATTGGTGATGTCATTGTTCAATAAAAGTCCATGGAATATAAATATATTGATAGTTGGTATGGGTGAAATAGGAAGACCTTTATATGAAATAATTGAAGAAAGAAGTGAATATTCTGTTTTCGGATATGATTCAGATGCATTTAAATGTTCTGATAATATTTCTAAAGTGTCAACTTTAGAAGTTGATATTATGCATATTTGTATACCATGTAAAGATATGGCATCATTTGTTAAGATTATTTCAAGTTATTATAAGAAATATACACCTAAATTAATAATAATAAACTCTACTGTTCCACCACGTACAACTCATTTTATAGCCGATGTTCTTCAAGAATATAAAGCGGTTAATAAACCTGATTGTTTAATAGTTCACTCTCCAATGTTTGGTACACATTATAATGAAGGAGTTATGAAAGACCAATTCATTTATTATCCACATTTGATAGGCGGAATAAATAAGGAATCATCTCAAGCGGCTTACGAATATTTTAATGAACTTAATCTCTCATCCATAATAATGTCTTCTCCACTTGAAAGTGAAATAATGAAGATTATGGAGACGACATACGCTGGATGGATGATTACTTTCTTTGTTGAATTTCATAGATTAACAGAGTCTTTTGGTGCTGATTTTCCAGAGATTGTAGAAGCATTATCAAAAACTTATGAACCGAGATGTGAAAAACCTATATGGTTTCCATCGGTTATAGAGGGTCATTGTGTAATGCAAAATATAGACCTTATGTTGCAAGCTTATGATATTGGTTTTCTTCATTTAATTAAAGAATCAAATGACTTTAGAAAGGAAGAAATAAATGAGGATGAAAAGTTAAAGTTAGATATTGAGAAAATAAAGTTAATAAAAGAGAGGATGAAGAACGGCAAAAGTTAATCCACTTCTTTGTATCCTTTCTCCACGAGATATACCTCATCTTGAGGAAAACTTTCATAAAATAAATTATGTTGATAAAGTATGGATTAAATATATGAATATTGAAGATGCCCATAAAAACGTAGAAAAATACTTTAAATCTCATAAAGAATATACCCATTTAATTTTGGTCTCAGATGATGGACAACCAAAATTTGAGCATATAGCTATGTTAATTGCCGATTTGGAAAAATATGATTTTCCATGCATAGCTGGTACGTCTTCAATAGATAGTCTATCAGATGATTTGTTTTTAAGTGTAACATTTAATGAAGTAGTTAAAGAAGTAACATATGTAAGTAGAAAATCTTATGAATGTTTGCCTTACGAATTTACGGAATTAAAAGGTTTAGTTAAAGTTTGGTTCGAAGGAAATGCTCTTTTGACATTAAGAAGAGATGTATTTAACAAAGTTGGTTTGATTCATCCCAAAATTCATGGAGTAAGAAGAGTTATAGATTGGTCTGTAGCTGGTGATTTAGCTAATAGTTATTATATTGCTAAAGCTGGATTTTCCATTTATGCAGATTTGCGTATTTTTATGCATCATTATAGGTATCCACGAACAACTGTCCCTTATAATATTTTGATTATGGATAAAGCACCAGCAATTATAGAAGAGAAAGCTACGGCTGAAGTTCCAAAAGCTGAACCAGCACCATTAATAGAAAATATTCCAGAAAAATACCAAAGATTGATGGATTATTATTATGGTAAACCTAAAACTGTAAAAATATGTATAGTTACAGAATTCACTCAAGAAAAATTCTTCCAATGGACTATTGCTTTAAATAAATTTTCTAATACTCAATTTAGATATGGCGGTTGGTTCGAAATATCTAAAGAAAAAGGACATAATATTATCTTATCATCAGTTGAAATTAATCCTGCAACAATGCAAGTTTATCCAGATAATCATTCATATTGGAATCCAATTAGAGAAGCAGATATTGTATTTGTTTATTGTGCTCGGCAAGATATGAAGTGGGAATGGTATAAAGCACCAGTTATAGTTAAGAAATGGATGAAACCTGAAGCTAAAATGGTTTGTCAATTTGATTGTGAACTTATGTGGCTCTGGAATCCAGCACATTCATGGTGGGAAGAAAAATATTATCCTTCTTTGGATGGAAAAACTCCTGAAGAGTTCCTTAAAGAAAATAAAATATTAGAAGTTGCAGATGCTTATTTCACAGTTTTAGATAATGAACCAAAATTGTTTAATACTGTAGAAAAATTTATATATGTGATGATAGATTTGTTACTTAAGTATGGTGAAGATAATAAATGTCTAATGGAAGAAATGATAGTATTGAAGGAAACATTCAACAGAGAACTTCTTTATCAAAAAAAGATAGAAAAGAAGAATGGAGAAGACTTAAATCTAATCCAGAACTTTATAAACAATATCTTGAGTCAAAAAGAAACTATTATCAACAAAATAAAGAAAAACGAAGAAAATATGCAAGAGATTTCTATGCAAAACAAAGAACAAACCCAAAAATTAGAAAAGATAAATCAGAGTCAAGTTCAAAATCTCAAAAAAGAAGAAGAATTGAATTACGAAATCAATTTATTGAATTTAAAGGTGGAAAATGTGAACGATGTGGAATTACTGATGAACGAGTTTTTGAGATACATCATATTAATGGACGAGAAAAATGGGAACAAAGTCGAATTACAACTCTTACAAAAGTGGATTGGAAAGAACTTCAACTCATTTGTGCCAATTGCCATAAAATTATTCACTCAGATAAATAATTATGGAGTACCTTGGGCAAAATATACATCCAAACCAGTTTATTATATGCCACTTCCTCAGTTAGTACGATATAGTAATAATATAGTTATTCCTCAAATAAAAACTACAAGAGGAACACAAAAAATTTGGGATTCTGAACTGAAGGGATTACCAGAAGGAAATAAACTTGATTATATAGCTACTATTCATCACTCAATTAAATCATCTACAGCTAAAAATACCCTCAATAATGTTTTATCTAAACTTAACTTTCCAGTTATGTATTTCTCCTCAAGATTTCCTAATAAAGATAATTTAACTATAAATGATTTACCATATCATAGTCAATTTTTGGAAAAGGGTATTCGTGAAGGATATTTGTTTTCCCTTAGAAAAGCTAAAGTAGCCATTGATGATAATGAAGGTTATATAGGTTGGTCAAGGTTTGCTATGGAGTGTGCTTTATCATGTATTCCCTGTGTTGGAAGTACCAAAGCAGTAAAACAATTATTCCCTGATTTATACACTGAACATAATGATTATGTTAAACAAACTCAGTTATTAAATCAACTTCTTAATGATAATAATTTTTATCAATTAAATAAAGCTTGTGGATGGATACGAGCAGTTCAAGGTTTATCAACCGCTAATTTAGTTACAAAATTCTTAAAAATAACTATGTGGGATTTAAATGAATAAAATATATGCATGTTATATAGTATATAATGAAGCAGATAAAATAGCTTTAAGTTTGAATTCTATTATTTCTTATGTAGATAAAGTTGTAATGGTTGATGGTGCATTTAAACATTTCAAACATACATATCCTGAGTCAACAGATGATACTAAGGAAATCGCTGAAAAAATATGTGGAGATAAATTAATTTGGATTGATTGTCCAAAGAATAATGATAAATATATTCCATGGGAAAATCAAGTGGATAAACGAAATGCTTATTTGGAAAATATACCTTTAAATGCATGGTTTTATGTTATGGATTCAGATGTAATAGTCACTGGAAATATTGAAAAATTATTTAATGAGTTACGAGAACAAGATACTTATAGAGGAGATGAAGTTATAGCTGTAAGAATGATTAATTTTTATCCTGTATTATCAGAAAATTCTCGTGAAGTTCCACCAAAAATAAAACAGACATTATGGGAAATTGAGGATATAGAGAAAAGTGGATTGAGAGATTGGTATTCATTTAAAGGTAGTTGTACATGGAAACCTAATTTGAAAATAATTAGTCCTGTAAATTGGATAGGTTATTATGGTCCAATAATTTGTATTTATAAAAAACTTGATAGTATGCAATATAAATATCATCATGCAAAAATTTATATTGAGGATAAAGTATTTACATCAACTCATAAATGGACAACTATACCTTATATATTATCTTTAAATATGAAAATGCTTAATAGTTTCGAAAGACATTCCGCAATGGCTAAACATAAACAATATGAGGAAACTGTAAAAAGTGATGTTCAACCAATAAAAATAATTGAAGAAGAGAAACCTTTAAAAAAATTGTTAATATGTACTCCATTTTGTAATGAATCACACTCTATTAATAAATATATAGGTGGATTAATAGCTCTTGATTATCCAAAGGGGTTAATAGATTTAATATGGGTAGAAAATAATAGTTCAGATAATACATGGGAATTACTTAAAAAACATAAAGAAGAAATAATGAAGACCTATACATATAATTCATTCACTCTTTATCAAAAGACATGTGACCTTTATAATGGAATAGAGAAACAAGGACTCCAAGAATATGGTGAAACTGGAAGTGGTGGTAAAGTAGGTAAAAATAATTCAATAATGGTTAAGCGGCATCGTCCAGCACATCAAATAGGAATATGGAATGATATGATAAATGCTATGACAGATAAACATGATTATATATTGTTTATTTTTGCTGATTGTGTAATTCAAGAAGATACAGTTAAACGATTTTTAAAAGATTTTGAAACATATCCTAATGCTGGATGGTTCGGTGGAGTAATGCATAAAAGATACCCAAGACATAGGAGATACCCTCATCAGAGTCCAATGTATTTTGGATTAGCAAGTCCATCAATTAAAGTATGGGAAAATATGAATGTACCAACTATATTCAAGAAACGTCCATGGTGGATAGTTAGACATCCAGCTTATCCTTATGGTATACGTGGAATGGATGAAGAAGAAATAATTGAATTGCAGAAGTCTGGAAATATAATCTTTGAAATTTGTTGTTCTGGGCATATATTTATGTTAAATAGAGAAGTAATTAGAAAAGGATTTAAATTTAAACTTGCACCTATAGAAAGTGGATTAGCTGTAGATAGAGATTTAGATGAAATGGGTTATAAAATGTATTGTGACAGTTATGTTTATATAAAACATATTTCGGTTGATGGAAAAATTTATCGTGAATCTTTAGAAGCAATTGGAGTTGATGAAAAAGAAATGTTTAATCTTTTGAATGAAGATATGACTGAATCGAAGAAAGAAATTGTAATAGATAATTTGTCTTCTGAGGAAAGAAAGAAATTAACTTTTATTGAATTTCTTGTTAAAAATGCTTATAAAAATGTGAGTATTCCAATGCGTCCATCAGAAGGAACAAGTGTATTTGATAAAGTTAGTAGAATGATAATCTCTTCTAAACAATGGGATGAATTTTATGGTGATTGGGGAACTATAATAGAAAATTCTGAAGTATATAAAGAATGCAGAAATAAAGCGAAAATAATCATGAGAGAAATGAGAAAATAAACCGTAAGGTTTAAATAAGGCTATGCCAATAACTCTTTGTGATAATTATGGCATTTGACGAAGTTAACGATGCACCAATAGAATGGGCTGAAGGCGGAAATAATAATGTTGAAGACCATGTTCATATCGGATATAATATTTTAAGTAAACTCCGAGAAGGATACGAACCTAATTCTCCTGTCAAAATAGGAAGAGATGTTCATATTAGGGCTGGAACAGTTATTTATGCTGGATGTGAAATAGGCAATAACGTTCATATAGGTCATAATGTTGTTCTCCGAGAATTCACTAAGATAGGTGATAATTCAAGTATAGGTTCTGGTGTAGTCTGTGAAGGATATACACGAATTGGACATCATACAACTATTCATGCTCAAACTCATCTCACAGCCAAAATGAATATCGGTAATTATGTCTTCATTGGTCCAAAAGTAACAACTATGAACGATAAGCGAATAAGATATTATCGTCCAGACATTAAAGATTCTGAGGATTGTGGAGCTACAATCTGTGATGGAGTAGCCATTGGCGGTGGAGCAGTAATTCTTCCACATATTTTCATTCAATTCGGAGTTATTATTGGTGCTGGTAGTGTAGTAACTAAGGATTGTAAAGCATTTCATGTTTATATTGGAGTACCAGCTAAAGAAGTTAGATTTGTGCAAAAGGAAGAAGTGGTTACATATTTACGAGAAATGTATGATGAAGTTTTAGAAGTTATGACCAGAAGATGAAAAAGAAATGAAATTAATCTGTCATGGATGTTGTCATGAAGCGACTGATTTATGTAAGAAAGGTAAACATGAACCAAGTGGAGAACGTCCATGTTGTTTCTGCATAAGAAATCGTTATAGAAATTACAGAGTTAAAGAATGGTATAATGGTAGTAAACCAGTAAAGATTCCCATGGATTGTTATCTTCCTTTAGATATGCAGAATCAAATTATTCAATGGGATGAAGAGAAAGATACAAAACTTATAACAGTTAAGGAAGAGGAATAATTATGAATATATTCATTACTGGTGCAAGTAGAGGAATTGGTAGGGCGATAGCTGAAATTCTTGGAACCCATGGATTTCAGAGGTTTGATAGTTTCTATATAAGTTATAAAGGTAATGTTGAAGGAATAAATGAGGTTTTTAAAGAACTTATGTATTATGGGAATGCCGTTACAATAATTAAACTTGATGTAAAAGATAGAGAAAGTATTAAAAAGACTGTAGAAGTATTAGCAAAGTCAAGCGATTTTAAGATTGATGTTCTTATAAATAATGCTGGAATAGTTAAAGATAGGACATTAAAGAACATGTCTGATGAAGAATGGGATGATGTTATTGATACTAATTTGACTGGAATATTTAATGTTACTAAAGCTCTACTTCCATATATGAATAATAATGGGATGATAATCAACATAACAAGTGTTATAGGGATTATAGGTGGATTCGGTCAAGTTAATTATGCGGCAAGCAAGGCTGGTGTAATAGGATTCACTAAGGCTTTAGCTAAAGAATTAGCTCCGAGAAATATCAGAGTTAATGCTGTGGCATGTGGATTTGTTGATACAGATATGACTTCTAATATTCCAGAGTCTATAAAATCCAAAATCCTTGAACGTATTCCATTAGGAAGGTTCGCTGAACCTAAAGAAATCGCAAGCTTTATATACTGGTTAATCAATAATGGTAGTTATGTGACTGGTAGCATATTTACGATAGATGGTGGATTAACATGAACGAAGGACAAAAAAATTGGTTAAGAAGTTTGGTATGTTTCCAAAAAGCTAAAGTAAAGGAAGCAGAAAATCTATTAGGTTTCCTTTATCATATATGTGGAATAGAAGGACATGATATTCAACCACGAAATCCTAATATTCTTGAAGAACTTAAGACTGATATGTGGGCGTGTACTGGTGCAGTTTGTTCGGTATGTGGACAAAGTTTTGGATGGTGGTGTCCAAATAGTCCAGACCATCTTTGTCATTACTCAAAAAGTGATGATGATTGTGATTATTGTCATATGCCTTCAGAGAGGAAATAAAAATGAAAAGTGTAAGTAAAGAATTGTTTGGTCATTCAATAAAAAACCCTCAAATAAAGCATCTATTGGTTCATGAATTGGATTATAATCCTTTTGGTGCTATTCATGCTTCTGTAATAATACATTATTTATGTATGGGTGCTTGCGGAATTACTCCTGAGAAATCAACGTGGAAACTTGAAGAAGTAACATGCAAAAATTGTTTGAGAGACGTTAAAACTGTTCTTCATAAGAAAGATTATAGAGGAATGGTTAAAGCCATTTATGATGGAGAATTATATGATTATATTCCAGATTGTAATCTTCCACCATTCTGTGATACCTGTATGCATGAAAATGGGGCTTTATGTGATTGGTTACATAAATGTCCATATAATCAACTTATGAATAGAATGAAGAATGGACTTAAAGATTGTCCTGAATGTGGTGGAGAAAAAGAACTTATAAAAACTATTCCATATTATCCTATACTTGATACTATAGGAGTATTCCCCTCAATACCAATAGTACATATCATAAAAGTTTATAAATGTAAATTATGTGGACATACATGGTGATTGGATGAACGATTGCGACAAATGCGGAAAACAACTTACTGAAGAAGAGGAAAATGAATGTTGGTTTTGTGGTGGACTTTATTGTGACAATTGTATTGGAGACCATGAATGCGAAGAAGATAATGAGGTATTAGGATGAGAATCGCATTAATCATTGGTACTCGTCCAGAAATTATAAAATGTGCTATTCTTGCTAATCGTCTCAGGGAAATATTAGGTAAAGATTTTCAACTCTGGGATACAGGTCAACATTATGACTATAACATGGATGAAGTATTCTATAACGAAATGAATATAATCAAGTCTGATAAGAATTTTGATGTTAAATCTGGAACATTATCTGAACAGATGGGTAGAATAATCTTCCATGTGGAAGAAAATCTTACCAAATTCAAACCTAATCTCGTATTAGTTGTTGGAGATACCAATTCTACTTTTGGTTCTGCTTTCATGGCTAAACGTTGTGGTTATAAATTAGCTCATATCGAAGCTGGACCACGAGAATACTTTGTGAATTATGTTGATAATAAACCAATGTTTTTTAAGACTAAGGCTATGTTGAGTATGGCTGAAAATCTTAATAGAATATTGATTGATAATATGAGTGATATATTATTTGCTCCAACACCCATGAGTTATGATAATCTTCTCCGAGAGAAACTTTACGGAGAGAAAATATTCAGTGGAGATATTCAATATGATGTTCTCTTAAAGTTTTTACCTCACGTTCAAAGGATGCCTTTCTCAAAATCTGATTTTAATCTGGTTACTCTTCACAGAGCAGAAAATACAGATTATAAACTAAGTCTTGTTAGAATAATGAATGCTTTCATTGAATCTGGTGAATCAATATTATTTCCTATGCATCCACGTACACAAAAGAAACTAAGGGAAATTGGTAAGTTAGCTGATGTATCTAAAGCAGAGAATATTACTATATGTGAACCTATGGGATATTTAGACTTTACTAATGCTCTTATTCATTGCAAGAAAGTGTTTACTGATTCTGGTGGAGTACAAAAGGAAGCTTATCTGCTTAAGAAACCATGTGTTACTTTGAGAATGAGTAGTGGATGGACTGATATTGTACTGGCTGGTGCAAACAGAGTTGTTGGTTCAAACAAGAAACTCATTATGGAAGAGTTGAAGGGAACCGCAAAGTTTATAAGTAACAAAGAGAATATATATGGAAATGGAAAAGCAACGGAGAAAATAATCAAGTATATTTTAGGTGAAAAAGTGTGAATGAAAAGAAAACTATAACAGTATTAATTCCTAAATATGTAAAACCCAGAGAAATATATCCTAAATGTCTATGGAATGAAAATTCATTCTGTTGGCAACGTATAGGTAATTCATTTTCTGTGCGTGAATATAAAGTTCCAGAGCCTAAAGAATGTGCGGCATGTTTAGGTGCATTCATTAATTGGGGAGTTGCCGCTATACGTAGACCTATGCATAAAGCAGAAATTACTAAAGAAAAAGAAGTTAATAAGGCAAAGGAATCGGCTTGAAGCGTATAAGCATTAAAGCCTTCGACATCCCTGATGCCTATAGGCAAGTATTAAATGCTATATGGTATCAAGGAGATAAGTTTGTTGTTGGATATGGTTCTGAAGAGACAGAAACCAGAAAGATTCATGTTTCTATAGAAATATCTCATCCTGAGAATCGTCCACTTGTTGACGATAAAGCTCCATGTGATATGAAGTATATTCAAGAATATGCATTAACCTATCTATGGATACCTCAAGATAAAGATAATACTTCAACATATACATATGGTGGAAGGTTAAGAGCACCAATAGACCAAATACAAGAAATTATAAATCGTTTTATTCAAGAAAGAAATGATAGACAATGTACAGCAGTTATACGAAGACCCGAAGACATCTACAAATTTTTATCACAAAAAACTATAGAGTCTGAAATTGTTAGTGGAGATACACTTATACCTTTTGAAATGCCAAAGAAACATGACCCACCATGTTTAACTATGCTTGACTATGAAATTCTTGATGGAAAACTCATATGTGAAGCATATTTTAGAAGTTGGGATGCATATGCTGGATTACCAGCCAATATAGCTGGAATACAATTAACTAATGAAGCTATAGCAAAAGAAATAGGAATAGAAACTGGTTCACTTATTCTTCATAGTAAAAACGTTCACATCTATGAACGTCAATATAAACTGGTTCAAGAACTGGTAGAAAGCAAGACCACTAAACCAGTAGATGTAGCGGCTATGGTAAGGGTAATGAAAAACAACAACGTTTAAATACATGGTTATCTATCTTATTTTCAGGTGTTTAAATTGACAGAAGCGGAAAACTTGGAATTGAAGAAACAAATACATCAATGTCCACCAGCCGAAAGGTTACAGAAAGTTTATGAGTTAATGCGTATTCATCCAAGTTTTGTCAAATTACCTTCTTATATAGCTTCTGTTTTGGATAATAAACCAGCAGATATATCCAAGTTTACTTATAAGATAGGTAAACATATATGGCGTGGTTACATTTATCATAGTCGAAATAATCTCTATGGAACATTATTTTCTTATTTAGGTAGAACACCTATTATTATCAGAGGTATGCCTAAAATAAACTATAGTGAATCTGCACGAGTCTTGAATAATCTAAGTGTAATCGAAGATAAAATTGATGGTACAAACCTTGTACTCTGGTCATTTTCAATATATAAAGGTACATTCTGGGGTAAGACACGAGAGACAGCAACAATCTTTGGCGGTGGATATAGAGGTCAAGATTGGTTTGCTTTGCTTGAAGAAACTGGTTATCTTCCTCAATTAAAGGAAATAACTAATAATGGCTATGAAGTCATTGTAGAACTTTATGGTTTTAAGAATAAAGGAGAGTTCATAAATTATACAGTTCCAATTGACATTAGAGTAATAGAAATATGTGATAGAAAAACATTCAAGTTTCTCTCACCGATAATGAAACAAAAGATATGTAACCTTTATCATTTGCCATGTGTAAATGTTCATGGTATAACAACTCTTTCTTCTAAAGAACTTGAACGATTAGAATATGAAGCTAAAATCTTCGTTAAAGATGATGGATTAGAAGGTTTTGTAGCTAAATATTTTGACCCTGTAACTCAAGATGTTCATATGGGTAAGATTAAATGCTCTGAGATACGAGAGTTATGTTGGGGCGATAAGATACCTATGAATTTCATATGGAAGGCAATCCGTAAAGCTGAAGAAGCCAATGTAGACTTGAATAGTGAAGATGCTGTTACTTTCGTTAAGAATGAGTTACTTGAGGATTTTCAAGAACCTACAGTTAATAAGAATATGAGTAAAGTTTATTATGGTCTCAAGAATCCACATGAACCTGAAATGGATATTACTTCATTTGAGAATGAAGAAGTCAATAGAATGTTGGATGAACTTGCGGCTCAAGGTATGGAAATCTCTGTAGCAAATAAAAATAAAGTAATGTCCATTATAGGTACGAAATTGACTGGTGCAAAAAGCACACATTTATATAGGTCATTCCTATGTTATATTGAGAAGAAACAAAAAACCCAATAATCAGGTGTAAAAAATGAGTGAAGGAAATTGTGAAGATTATGAAGAAGTAGAATCCTCAGAGGATTTGAATCCATCTCCAACGTTTGATACAAATGGAGATTCTAAAGAGGAAAAGTTATATACCCTCAAATCATTTGCTCAAGAATTAATAGCTCTCTTTGAGAAAAGAAGAACAGATGAAGAAATTAAATTTGAAGAATTCTTTGGAGTCAAAAAGGAAGACGTAAAGATTCTTGTGCAAGAAGTAGCACCATTTGAAAGGTCTCAAGTAATTTATTCTTTGAATGCATATGTAAATAAGAATGGTAAAAATGTCATTCTGGAAAATTATTCTGATGATAAAGTTCCACCAATATATGAAAATATTGAGATAAAGAAAGATGAATTTGCCATGGTTATAAGCACTGGTTATTACTTCTTTGAATGGAAAGAAAAGAAATTTGTACTTGATTTGTACTTCCAAGGAAGCACAAGATTCTATCGTATATGGTTTAAAGAAGAAGATGAAAAACTTGCGATGGAACTTCATAAAGAATTAGTAAATTTCTTCAAGGAATGTAACTTCCTTAAAGGAGAAAAATTAGTATTTCTTCCACATGGATTCTTGGACTTTTTGGACTTTCCAAAGTTAAATTGGGATGATGTAATTCTCTCAGAAGATATAAGGGAAGAGTTTGATTTAAACTTAATTTATCCACTTGAAAATGAAAAATTATGTAAACAATATGGTGTTCCATGGCGTAGAGGAATAATGCTCGGTGGCAAAGCTGGAACTGGAAAAACTCAAGTATGTAGAATTTTATGTAATATATTGCCTAAAGGAGTAACTATGATATGGGCTACTCCAAAAGCTCTCTATGATGAAGGAACAATAAAGATGCTTTTCGAAGCGGCAAGATTTTTAAGTCCATCTTTGATAATCATTGAAGACTTAGATTTTATAGGTTTAAACAGAGACTTTGCACGTAATCCAATACTTGGAGAACTACTTACTCAGTTGGATGGTAATGACCCTAATGATGGAATCTTTGTGATTTCAACGACTAATAGACCTGAATTGCTTGATGAAGCTCTTGCTAACAGACCGAGTAGATTTGACATTCAGTTACTATTTGATTTGCCAAATGAAGAGCAACGTAAGAGGATAATTGAACTATTCATAAAAGATATGGAGTTTGCTGAACCTCTTAATATGGCTGAAGTAGTTGGAGCAACTAAAGATTTGACTGGTTCACACATTAAAGAAATCTTTGTGCATTGTCAATTGAGGGCTTTGAAGGCTAACCGTAAGATAACTCATAAAGATGTCATTGATAAAGCTCTAAATTACAGTAAAGCAGTTAAGAAAGCACAGAAGATGATGGTCACTTAAAATAATAAAGTTTATAAGTAAGGAAAACATTATATGTGTGATGAAAAATGGTAAGGACAATAATTAAATTGGTTGATGAAAAAGAACTTGAGAGAATCGCAATAAGAATGGGAGATTACTTAGTAGTCATAGGAAGAGAACCATGTTTAACTTGCGGTCATAAGAAACAACTTGTTTATCCAGAAAAGACTGATGGTAGAGTTGGAATTATAAGGAAATGTTTATTTTGTTTATGTAGAATTCATACCTTTAGCAATAGAACTGGTCCTTAATTTACTATATTCTTTGATTCATTGTTTTCATATTTCTTTATCCAGTTACAGTTGGCACATAGCAGTTGATAATCCTTACTACCAGACTTAATCTTTTTAAGAATAAAACTGTAATAAGAAGTAGTACAATTTTTAAACTTTTTTACTTCTTTTCGTCCACCACCATTAACATGGTCTATTTGTAAGGCTCTAACATCTATATATGGTTCTTTATGTTGACTATAAGGATTTGTACATTGCCCACCAAGTAATCTAATAATTTCTAATCTTTGTCTTCTGCTCCATTCTCTATGGCATATTCTTCTTTTTATTTTCGTTCTTTTATAATATCTTTCCTCAGTTTTTTTACCCTTTTCAGAAGTTAACCATTTCTTCCTTTGTTCTTTCACTTTCTCTGGGTATTTTTTACGAAAATCTTTACCATATTTTCTTTTAAGTTTTAAACGATTTTTATTGAAACAATCTTCTGAACAGTAAAATCTATGTTTTACTGTTGGTTCAAATAACGTTTTACATTCTTTACATTCTCTCATTTTACCACAATATTTATATAGTACATCTCATATATAAATATTATGTTAGGGATAAACAATAAAAGTAAAGCCAATCGTCAAGGGGATTAAAAATATGCCATACATTAAGAAAGATTTGAGACCCGAACTGTATTCAATAGTACAGAATTTTAATATGGCTTACGCTGAAGAAACATTAGATAAAGTTGCTGATTTATTTGCTACTCACCGTAATTTCACTGATGGAAACTTGAATTACTTCTGTACTCAACTCATACGTAAATATTGGAACAAAACAGACGCTATGATATTTTCCTATATGGTAATTGATAAAGTATTACTTACACCTCTATGTTACCTTAATCTTGAAAGGGGATTAGGTTTACTCTACTGTATGCAACGAGAATTCAAGCGTAGAGAATGGGGAAATGAAGTGATTATGGAAATGATTCTGGAAAGCGTTGGAAGACTATACGATGATTATGAGGACAAGAAAAAGGAAGAAAATGGAGACTTGGAATAAATGTGTAACGCTGATTGTCCTGAAATGAAACCTTGTTGTCTCTGTCAATGGAATAAATTACCATATATATGTAATAATATAAAGTGTATTGATAAAGATGATGAAGATTATTGTGCTCATAGTGATGCTGAAAACGCAAGGATGGCGGCTGAGGAAGCAAGTCATGAAATCTCTGAACCACCATATGATTATGTGGAGATAGTGGAATAAATGGATGCATTAACTCTATATCAAAAACTATTTGTTCAAGATGGTTATGCGGCTGTTCTGATAAGTATAAATGATAATGTTGGCGATGGCGGATGGATTATTCAACTTATTAAAGATTCACGAGCAAATAACGGTGAACCATATTGGCAATATTTACACTTTAAATCTTTATGTGGATTAGCTGATGAAACAGTAGAACTTGGACGAGATGAAATCTATGGTTTCCTTAAAGCTAAATACCCAGATAGAGATTGGAGACAAGTTATAAAAGAAGAAGTCAAGATAGTAGTTATGCGGTTGTTTGATTAATAATGGATAAAGTTAAACTTCTCTTTGTAGGCGATATTCCTATTCTTATGCCACAACGTAATGTAGCAAGACAAATGGAATTAGAGTTTATGTTTATGGAAACTCCTGATAATGTTATTGCTATGCAAATATCTAAACCAGAAACGATACCTTATGTGGTTTAAAAACAACA